>Ga0114993_10003259_pt1 | contig 17045 bp, 3 predicted proteins | sample ArcticOcean_MG_C_FD_87042 | JGI IMG/M metagenome (GOLD analysis project Ga0114993, IMG submission 87042) | Marine microbial communities from western Arctic Ocean - ArcticOcean_MG_CB2_150 | ecosystem: Environmental > Aquatic > Marine > Oceanic | place: Arctic Ocean: Canada Basin | collected...
TAATTCCGCTAAAAGCTTCATTGCTCCACGGCAACAGAACGCATTAGATGTATTTGAACAGGATGGGAGTGCCGACAAGGAATTCGCCAAAGTATATGAATCTCAAGGTGCTGCTAGGTTTGAAGCTCAAGACTTAGAGAAGGGGGCTAGAAACAAAGCACTTCTTGGATTGGATAAGCAAGCCCGTTCAACTATCCAGTCCTTTGATAAGGCTGGAGTGAGCATAAATGAACTGAGACACGCGGCGAATCAACTCGGCCCTGTTGGTAGTGACTTACGTGACTCTCTGCTCAAGCAAGTGGCAGCCATTGAAGCTGGAAGAATAGCACAAGAACAACTAAACAAAGCTAACACTAGCTCTTTGAAAATTACTTCCGCTTTCGGTGCTGCTAGTTCCGCAGTTAGTAGGTTCACGGCAGGATTACAAACTGGCGGAAGCTCACTTGATAGCTACATCTCAGTGCTGGAGTCTGCTCAGAAGAACTCAGGGGTAGACGCGAGCGGTGCCGTTGATGCTATTGAGCGTCAGTTATTGGGTGCTGGCGGTGGGCCATTGTTGGGGAGTGAAATTAGTAGACAAGCAGACACGGCTAGGGCCGCAACTGGATTCTCTCAAAAAGCCTTGGGTGCCGTTAGCAATGTAAACTTGAACACAGATAACGAGGAAAAATCTAAGTCACAACTGACAGACGCACTGGTAGACGCCATTCCAGACGGCACGTCGCCGGAGGTGCGGTCTCAGATCGAGAGTGTTATTAGCAAAAACATTACTTCACTCAAAAGAGGAGAGTTGAAGAACGGAGATATCAGTGGGATAATTGATAAGATCAAGAGTGACTCACAACAGCTATCCAAAGGGTTTTTTGAAGCTGCAAAAATACAATCTGCTCATAACAAAAACATTACGAAGCTGTATCAGAATAGAGAGAAGCTAGAACAGAAGGCTGCGGAAGCCCTCAACAAAGCCATTGATACTCAGCTAGAAGCTGCTAAGGCGTTTGAAGACTTTGGTGGAGCAAAATTAACAGGCGATCAAAAACAAAGTGCTAGGACCGCTCAGTTCAACAATGTTGGTGCTGCGGCTGGCGTTGGTCTGAGAGGTGGAGGTGCCGGTGATATCCGTCGCGTAGCATCAGAGTTGGCTAATGTGTTCAACACTCAGCAGAATGCCGTTTTGACAGATATCACAGCCCGCTCTACTACTGGTGGTGGTGGTGCTGGCGTATTTGCTGGTGCCGCTGGGGTAGACGCTGACAAGCGTGATGAAGCAAAGCGTGCTAGTGCAGCTTTGATTACATTTACAAAACAGCGTATTGCACTCCTGAAAGAAGAACTGTCAATCGTTACAGCCAAGAATAGAGAAGAAAAAAGTGCCCTTGATAAGTTAATCAGTGGAGACATCGAAGGATTCATTAAGGGTCAAGCTGCCGCTGGTGCGGGTGCAGCCCTTAGTTCTGGTTCTTCTAGTTTGGCCGGTCTATTCTCTGGGTCTGCACTGGGTGCTGGATTCAAGAGTCTAGAGGGTCAGGGCTTATCTGATCAAAAGAAAAATAAAGCAGCCCAATTGACTCTGGGCAACTTCGGAATCACTGATCCAAACGCTGCGGGTGTATTGTCTGGTACAACTGGTGAGGCAAACGCGATCAAGGCTCAGGGTCGTGAGACATCGAGGGTTCTTGGAGATATAGCGGGTGCCGCCGCTCAAATGGAGGTCTCTGAAATTGCGATTAATGAGGCCACTATTATTGCTTCTCGCCTCATCTTCCAAAAGGAAATAGGTAGGGTGACAAGAGAGAATTCAGGCTTTGTTCAGAACAAATTTGCAACGGGCGGGATGGTCTATGCTAGCAAGGGAATGTTTGTTCCTCGTGGAACCGATACGGTGCCAGCCATGTTGACTCCGGGTGAGTTCGTAATCAACCGTGCTGCTGTTCAGCGTGGTAACAACCTGCAAATGTTGAGGGCGATGAATTCTACGGGCGGTGCGAGCGGTCCCGGCCATATGAGCGGGGGCGGTCCTGTTCGATACTATAACACTGGTGGAGATGTGCCGCCGGGCGGAAGCATGATTGATATACCAGCACTTAGCAATGCGTTCTCTAACTTCTCTAGTGCTGTAAACCGACTGGCGGATATGCAGTTTCATGTGAAGCTGGACACAACAAACGTGAACGTGAACTTCAATGGAACGAGCTTCTTGAGATTTATGAAAGATGACATAAAGTCAGAGCTTCTTGAAGAAGTGAGACGAGAAATTGGCAGAGCGAAACCCAATCTCTCGAACGATCTGATTCCGGGCGTAGGAACGGTGTTATAAAATTAAATGTCTGATGAACATCACGTAGCTCTAGAATGTAGCTGCCTAAAGGCAACAGACGCCACCTGTACTATGGGTGGTGAGATGATTGCCGATATGACTATTAGTGCGAGTATGGCAACAACCATAGTCGTCGATAGTGAAATTACATCCCCACCCGCTGCTGCGTGCTACATTGAAACCGTAGACGCAGTGGTCGGTTCCGGGCCTCTCTACATTACTACCCTAGCGTCATGCGAAGGAGAATGTTTAGATGATACATGGGCGGCAGAGATCGCAGACGATGGCGAAACATATTACTACTCTATCTCCTCTATTGACGGTTGTGATTTTACGATACAATATACATCTAGCACAAACGCCATAGATCGTCAGATTGAGGTGGGAGACACTATCAAGCTGCTTGGAGATTGTGGCGAAACTCCCCCTCGCATTACTCTCGCAGCCGACATGAACGCCACCCTGTCGTTCTTGGCCGAGATTGAAAGTAGGCTCTCTGCTTTCATACCTCTAGACGTAGAGCTTGTTGCTGAGGGTGAAGTTGAAGATGGTATCACGGTCACTTACGCTCTGAGTGAAACGATTTGTCTTGAGGCAAACGTACTCGTTCCAGATACGGACAAGATCGCTGGTGAGTTTGGTGACTTCTACTGTCAGGAGAAGCTATATCCCAAGGTTGATCTCGCTGTAGCATCTGGTTTTGATCCATTCGTTGGACCCTACAGTGAGTCGTCTGGACTGTTCGGCTACATTGATGAGGGAGTATATGAGGGCGTTCTGAAAGACGGTGGAGACTCGGTCAATCTTAGTGATGACGCCAATACATTCATCCAACCAGACACGGTAAACACAGAGGGTCTATTCCAATACAACTGTGAACTGACCAATCTTAATGTACGTCCAGATCATACAGCCTTCCGAATGAGAGTGGCCGCACCTCTGGAGAACTACGAGTCGTCTGCTGCACCTCTATACACGGTCTACAACATTCAGCTTCTAGACCCTTCTGGCAACCTCATTGTCAAATACAAAGACATTCAGGTTCGTGGAGACTCTCCTACTGGCAGCCCTAAGTATTCTACCTACTCATCGCTTCCTGAAACAAACAGGATGGACGACTACGATTGGGATAGAAGAACACAGCCACACATGAACATGGTCAGTGGCTACCAGTTAGGGTTCAGCGTTCGTGCTGTATCTCTTGATGACCCTTTTAGCCCCGGTTTCGATGCAGGTTTTGAAGAAAACTACACGCTTCCTGCCATTTTGACAGACGGTAGTGGAAACAACTACTTGGCACTAGATGGTGCCCCTCTGTCTACTCAAGAAGTGAAGTTCCTGAATCCCACAAATGGATTCAAGGTTTCCGCCATTGAAATCTGTAGCAGTGGCGGGTTCGGCCCCAGACGCGAAGACTACTTCCCGTTCTTCATGGAAGTCCCAGTAAGGGGTAGGCGTCTAGAGCGTGCCGTTCGTGCGAAGTTCATGCCCCTCAATGACTTCGACACCACTCTCTATCCTTCCACAGACAACGTCTGGACTGATGATGTTGGTTCAATTGAAGGGTCGCCCCTTGGCGTTACTAACGAAGATGTTTGCGGTGCCCAAAGCCTGATCGACATTCTTGGAGTTCCCGACGAACGTCAATTCATTAAGCTACAAACCACAGACTTTGCCGACTCTGGCAAGCTGATCCTACGCTTTGGTGAGTGTTCCACCGACGTAGACGAAATCACTCCGGGTGCATTCAACCGTGAGTTTGACCAGTCAACAAACAATATTTGGTTCAGCCCTAGCGGTGCGTTTAACGTAGAGAACCGTAGACAAAACGTTCTCCGTAACGACGCTGCATTCTACACGGTTGATACCGTCACCCTAAAAGTGCTGGCTAAGAAAGCCATTGGTTCACGAGATTACGTCCTTGACGTTGTTGGCTACAGCGAAGATAAGCTGTTGCACAATACATCTCCCTCTGGCGGATTCCTGCAAAACCCCTCTGGCGTATACCTCAACGACCTAGTAATTGGGTCTGTTGGAAATCACCCTGTTGTGTCAGGTTTCTACAGCGACGACGATGACTTCGTGGTTGCTGGAGGTAGCCTTTCCGAACATGAAGATTACTGGGAGGCTAGCGGAAACTCTGGTGGAGATCACTACAGGCTGACTCAATACCCAACGGTGAGCGGTACTGACTTTGCATGGTATGAAGTCCCGTTGGAAATTCTAGACGACGACGTTCGTTTGGGATTGTCTCAAGACTACTCGATGAGTTCATACTTTGAGAAGATATATCTAGACATCTTCCCTCTCCCAAGCGGTGCCTCAATCGCCTACGCTGAACTGTGCGTAAGGTACAAGCCGTCGAACGCCCTTAACTTCTACACTCAGGGTGGAGTGAAGTTTGGCAAAGCACAGGACGGTCGTTCAGAGGGTGCGTTGTATCCAACAGTTATGGCTTCTGGTGACGACATCCTGAACGCTGGTAGTGGTTACGGCCCTCTGTCGCTAATCAGCCAGCCCCACCTTTATACTTCGGATGATACAATCAAGACCAACTACGCCAGAAGATGGCGTGGTGTTGAGGGTACTGTTGCCGGTCCATTCGATCCTGACATGTTCAGTTTCGCATTTGAAAACCCAACAATTGACTACCCATTCCTGTCTGGCTACTACCGTTTTGACAGCGTTGACAGCATGTATGCTCAGTCTACCAATCTAGGCAGTGGTCTGGGAACTACTAGTGGGCTGTTTGCTGCTACTCCTGAAATCTACCAGAACATTGGCTGGAGATACTCAAGCGGTACGCTATTCCAAAATGAGCTACCCGGATTCAGTGGTGATTACACTACTACCGACTGGACCTCTATGGCTAGTGGTGCCACCAATTTCGTTGGCAACCCTCTCTATGGCAAGATTGCCGACGCTTTTGATCGCGTCGTTCGCATCTCACAAGACACACAGAACATCAACTTTGGTAATGTGAGTGCGGCCAGCGGCTTCGCCGTCTTCGCACGATTCACACCTGACTCTACCGTATCTGGTGTTGGCTACGACTTGTTCGAGAGTGGCGTCATCTTCTCCAAGTGGGACACTCCTTCTCAGCTAGATTTCGCCCTTGCTTACAGTGGTGGATTCCTAGCTGGTTACGCGGCAGACACCAGCGGTAACATCATCAGCATCGCGGATACCGTGCCGTTCAGCGGATACCAATTCCCCGTTAACGTGATCCTGACGTACAATGACAACGAGAGTAGCGGACTGAAACTCTACGTTGATAACGAGTTCCTGTCTCCATTCACCGTGCTGCGTGCTAGCTCTGCTCCGTTCCATAAGGCAGACACAAACGCAGACTTGGTACTTGGATGGTCTGCCGGTTCTGGCGTTGGCATGAATATGCTCGTCAGCGAGTTCGGAATTTCATCTTGGGGTTCTGGCACCCTTTACGGCTCTGGTACGAACATTGTCGAATCCAATGCGGACTGGACGTACAAGCAAGTCACGGCAGAGAAGTTCTTGGAAAACAGTAGGGTCAAGTACTTTGATCCCAACGAGTCTTATGCCAATGACCGTTACAAGCTATGGGACCGCGTTAATGAAGACACCTACAACGATTGGGGTCTTGGCGACTTCCAACACTGCCAGTTCGGAAACGCCTTTAGTCGTTGGGAGTTGAGACCAAACGCAGAGCATATTGTCTTTGACATCTCTCATAGTGGTACTAGCTATGTTGATTCGGTGGACTCTGCCATTCCTATTACTCTTGATAGCGGGGTGGCTTACCATACACAAATAGAAAACGACTTCCTTCGCTTCCATCTGAGCGACGTGCCGTCCAACTTCTACTCAGCTAACCGCCGTATAACGAAAAACGTTCCTTGCGGTTACAAGTTCTCAGAGCGTGCTATTGTTGTAGAGAGTGTAGTCTCTCACGAAACCGGTCACGGTATCCAGTGGTCAGGTTGTGAGGACATTGTGCCGTCTGGGCCTCGCATGATTGTGAGCCTCTACACTAAAGCACAAGACCCTTACTGGACTCCCGACGAACCTAACTGGGGCCTTGTAAACCGTAAAGTTCATTACTTGATGCCCTCTAGTTGCATCCAGAGATTGGACTCTACGTTCACATATGATGACCTCTGTGACGAGACGGAAGTGTGGTCTATCTTCCCAGAAGAACCGCGTGTCAAGGACTTCGCTGAGAGATACTTCTCTGACGACATAAACGACATGTTCGTACAGTACGATCTCGTGTACCCTTCTGGTCCTGCGTTCCAGTCAAGAGTTCAGCTTCATACGTCCCACGTCAGAATGGCAGATACTAATCTCTGCGACGTTGATGTATCTGGTACAATGAGTCTGTTTGCTAGCGGTGCGTTCCCATCAACATCTGAGTTGGTCCTGAACATTGGTGGTAATCCCACAGGCGAGAGTGGAATCTTCCCACTTCAAATTCAGACTCCGTTACCGTATGATGTATTCACTACGGCTCCAAGCGGGTTCGTTCTAAGTGTTAGTGGTGCGTTCACTACGAACAATACGTTGAATCTATTCACGCCTAACCAGTCTGGAAATGCTATACTCTCACTGACTATCAGTGGAGAGATGCCTTCCGGCCTGACTGATTCTATGTTCTTGAATCTGCCTGTCGTTCTGGGTAGACATGATTCCTCAGACGATACTGAGCCTAGAACCACGGTAGCTGGTAGTGGTAATTTCTTTGGTATGCCTCTGACGGCGTTCAATGCGGACGTTGCTATGACACCAGACGGACCAATACTTCGTCTGAATACATTTGGAGCAAGTGGAAGCACTGGGGTTCGTGACGTTGCTCCGTTGACCCTATGGAACAATCTTCAAGACCTTACGCAGATTAATGGTAGCGGTACTGTTAACTTGAGTCTACGAGGTGGCAATGCGGTTACCCAACGACGATTCGTTGGTGATATGCCCTTATACATCAACGCTCCAAATATCCTCTCGCCAGAAATGCCTCTCTACATCCATAGCCCACGGGTTAGTGCTGAGAACAGCGGCACTATGAACCTGATCACTGCCAACTACAATGCTTCGGTTGGCTCGGCTTATGGTCTGTGGAACAGCAACAACTATGGTACCGGCATTGAAATGGGAGACAACTTCAACGCGACTCTGCCAGTCAGCAATGAAATTAGAGGTGTTGATCTTACAGCTTACGGATCATGCACAGGCAACAGCCCAAGCAAAGCTGTGGACGAAGCCCTAATTACTGACTGTACGGTGTGGCGTGAAGAAGTTTGCAACGATGGGGGAATCTTCCGTGCTAAACAGACCTACACCAACTCCGGTGCTATCAACTTTAGCGGCGGGATTGGGTACTCCGGTAACTACTATGGCCTCAGAAAGTACACCCAGTTAATCCCATCCGTAGCCTACACCGCTACCATGAAAATCAAGACTGGCTCCACAAACACTATTCCTGTTCCCCCAACGTTTGAGGAATGGGGATATGGTATGTGCGGACCAGATTGGGACTGTTGTATAGAGGACTGTGGGCAGAGTCTAGTATTTTCGGGTGTCAAGTTTGTGGGCGATGACGCTCAGTCTGTCGCACCATCTGCCAATTTGGCAGTCGATTCGGCCCTTATCGTTGCATCTGGCAGAGCCGCCAGTGGCGAGTACGGTGCGTCCGTATCTGTCAAGGGCGACCTGATGGCTATCGCCTCTCCAAACCTGACTATTCCTGACTTCGACATACACCGCGTAGACGCCTCTGGGGACGCTGATCCGGGCTTTGTGGACGTATCGGGTGCTGGAGCGGTATTCTTGTACCGACGCGGCACAGACGACGCTGGAGCCTCTGCTGCGTGGTCTCTGATCGAACCTCTGATGCTCCCAACCGGGTTCAGAAAAGACTACATCCAGCGTAGCACTGAGAGTCTGTTGACATTCGGATCATTCTCCATCTCTGGAAACAAGTGGCAGATCGGTCAGGAGGGGCGTCAATTTGGCAGTTCTCTAGACATGGCTGTCAGTGGAAACAAAGAGGTTGTTGTCATCGGTGCCCCTCGTGCTGACTGGCAGAGAGAATTCTCAGACCTCGCCACTTCCGGTATCCCAACCGCTGGCTTGGTTGTTGCCGACCTGTTTACTTACGATATCCAAGAAATTTCTGCCGTTGCGGCTACGGCTTCACGATTCAATATCTTGTGGAAGTACTTCTCTGCACCTTGGGGTGCCGGTTCTGGTGAATGGTACGCAGAGATCAATCCTAAGATGATGGTTCTGCAACTGACTTACTCTCACAAAGACTACCCAGTAGTTCCTACCGACCAATCTAGCTGGTTCGTTCATAGATACATCCCAAGGCTTGACGATCTTGAATTGTTGAAAAGTATCGGTTCTGGACTGTCTGGTGGTAGTGGGTCACTAACCGACTGGATTGTGGCCGCTCGCCCCGTCATTTCGGACCAGCAGTACAGCGGAGTGAAAGATGCGTTCTTTGCTTCGTTCCCAAGTGGACAACCTACTCTCTACAGCGGCATCCCAGCTATTATGGGTATGTTCAAGGAACAAACTGGCTCTACTGCCGGTGCCCTTCAATATGCTGATGCTAGTGGCAACACTGTAAACATCTACGATAGGTTCTCAGATTTCTATCTGGATCACTCGTCTATCAGTGGCGTATACGATCAAATAACAGGACTTGCTCAGAGCGGTCACCTAAATACCGTAATCGGTCAGTCTGAGAACTGGGCGGCGACTGCTAGTGCGTTGTTGGCTGACACGTTCGATTCTGGTCGCCTAGCTACAACCTACACCAACTCGACCCTAAATCGTAACTTCATCACTAGCGGTGTCGGTCAGGACTGGGGTGACACTCATGGTTCTATTCTTACTGACTTCCAAGTACCTCCCGCTTCTGGTGGTCGCGTTTATGTCTTTGAAAAAGAGCGTGACAACTTTAACTGCATTCAAGTTATCGTTTCTCCTAACGATGTAGCTGACTACAGCAATGAAGTTGAAGACATCTTTGGCTCCACTTATGGTAAGGTCTACAATGATCGCTTCGGACATAGCGTTGGTATCAGTTCTAACACCGACATCATCTCTGTTGGTTCTCCATTCAATCACGTTTCTTGTCGCGTCTTTGAAAGGAACGAGGCTGAAAACCAAAGAGTTTACGACAGTGTTCTTTCGTGGTGTCAGGACAACTCAAAAACATCTGCCGCCTCATACTATGGGCAGATTGTGTTGCTGTCTGGCGTAGCAATAGCCCAAACGGCCACATACGATTTCCTTACATCTAGTGAGCGATTTGAGTTTCGTAACGACATCAACTTCTGGAATAGCTTGCCACAACCCTATACTCCTTCATACAGCTATGGATACGGGGATATTGAATACATTGGAACCCGTCAGGTGTTACCTCAGACCTTTGCGGGAACATCACGTCTTGGATGGAGTACTTCTGTTAACGACGAGGGTGACGTTGTTGCTTTTGGGGCACCAACCGACTCCTTCAATGAATTTGAAGACACTAACGTTTGGGGCGATGTTCTGTTAAGATGGGCTTCGCACGTCAACGCTGGTGCCGTCCGTATGTTCGAGTCACGAAAATACCACCCACATAGTGGAGTGGTTGAGTTCGGCCTCTTTGGAAACCTTGATCGCTCCTCTCACGACGCAGAGAGAAGTGCGGGCTACTATGACCAAATGGGATTATTCTTTGGGTCTGGTGCCGATGGAACCTCTGCCTATCAAGGGAAATACTGGCGTAGAACTGACTTCTCGGAAATTGAGATTCCTAGTGACGCTGGATTAGCGTTCGTTATGACTCCTGAGTTGGATGCCGCGAGCGATGAGGTTATTGACAATATCAAGAACTGGTTGGCATTGGGCGATAGAAATCTTGTCATTGTAGGCAACGATCCCGTATGGGAAGAAAATGGTCTATACGCTGACTCAAACGTAATCGTTAATACGGTCCTAGAGAAGCTAGGTTCTCGTATGAGAATATACCCGGCACGCAATGAAGGATACGCTCTATCTGGATGCGTTGGTCAACAAGACATAAACAATGATAAGCACAATATTACAAGGGCGAAGATTCCGTCTCATTCTACCGGAGCTACTATTGGTCGAGGCAATTACTACGGCAAGGGCTTCGGTGACATCCGTATGCACCTTGAGCGTGACGAGCTTGAAAGTTACTACGAACAAATGAACTGTCCAGAGGGAGCTACTTGCGATGGTGGTCCCCCTCCTGTAGTTAATGTGCGTTGCGAATTCCCTCTAGGGCACGAGCAAGACTTGCGTGCAGAGTGGACAGAGCAGTGCGTCAAGACTACACCAAAAACTTGTAGCGTAAAAACCTACCAGAAAAACTGGCCCCTGATGTTTGGTAACTATACAGTAGACTGTGATAGTTCTCCAGAACCCCTATTCGCGAAGCCTAATCAGGAACCAGTTCCGATCCTAACGACGATGGAACACCTACCTCCTAGCTCGTGGCTCCTACCAGCTACGTCTGGTTTCTTCTGCGAATACCGTACTCTCTACGAATACGAGGTACGCCAAGTGGGCGTAACCACAACTCGTTTTGCTGAGGATAATCTTCCCGAAGTACAGTTCAATGTTGAGGAAGATGTAAATTCGGACGCTAGCGGTATCTACAACTCGATGTCTTATAACGGACATTTCTCCGATCCCGACCCCCTGAATGGTAGAGACGGATTGCTGCAAGCCGTTGGAGATTCTTACTACCCAGAACATCTAGAGAGACAAGAAACCCTCTCTGTATATCCCGATTCAATAATAGCCTTGGTCGAGTCTGGCAAGAAAAGCGATGGTACCCTTAATAATTCCAGAGTTTACCTTATTGCTTCTCAGTGGTGTGAAGACGACGCTAGTCGCGGTATAGATGCGGCCACAGACAACGACGATAAGAATACTGAGTTCTACATCAACATGGTTCGTAAAAACTGTGTTAATGCTCCTCGTGGTATTCAGATCAACGGATTCACCGGTCGTACATCTCTTGAAAATGCTTACTACTTGAAGGATGAAGCCACTACAGACGGTCACGGTCTTGGTGACAAGTTAATAGTCGAGTTCACTCCTAACGGAGGTGGGTTCTCTGAAAACCAAGAAATGAGCGATCTCAACAGTTTGGTTGACTTCGTTTGGATTGCTCATCCATCTGGCAAGCCGTCCGTCTCAGACCTCAACGAATTGCAAAGCTGGTTAGACCTTGGAGACAAGAAGCTAATCATCACGTACAACGCAGCCCTGCCAGAAACGACCCAAGAGATTGCGTCGAATGTGGACTATCTGTGTAGCGGCTTGAATATAACTAGCCGTCCTATGTTCTTGCCGGTCGAGAGCAAGTACTTTGTCGCAGACTCGATAATTGACAATCTACAAAATGTTGACAGACTTACTGACTCGATGAGTGGCTGTGACAACGGATATACATTCACTGCTCCTAACTATCAGTCGTCTACCTCTCTGAGTGCGGTTCACTTTAGTTCGGGCACACTGTACGATACTGATGACCCTCAAGCGACTCCCGGTCAGGAAGCGTTTGATAAGCGTCGGTTCGTGCCTATTTCTGGCGGTATAGACTCCGAGCCAATCATTTGGTGGGAAGACAATATCACTGAGCAGTCCACTTTCTATCCAACAAATAAGTACCACATTGATGGCGAAGCCTCAGTTTTGTTCCCAACGGTTGTAGGTTCTGGTTATCGTATGTGGATTAACTGGGTATCTGAAAGCCTGTCTGAGAAATTCGACATATGCGGCTCTATCAGTGGTGCGAGCGGCCTAGTTGGTCCCGTAGGTGTCAGAACATGTTCCGAACCCATCAGTCTTTCTAAGACTACGGTTTTAACACCTTCTCAATCTGTATACGATTTTGTTGCAGAAGATGAGGCGGTTGCAATAACTCTGAACACTGACGTTTGGAAAAATCATATTCCAGAGGATGATATGGTTCATGGAGTCCTACCGGCGACCCCACGAATCTTGTCTATCTCAGGCTGTTTCCTTCCGATAATTACTGAGTCATTTACGGTAATCACGAGCGGACAGGTTGAAATCGGCAGGGAAGCATTCAACTGTCGCTGGGAAGTAAATGCCGCCACAAGCGGCGTTGTTCCGGGCGTGTCACGACCAGTGATGCACAAGAGTGAGTTGTATTGTTCTGATAATCATGGGGCACTATGTGATGACGATTTGGGCGAAGCCCTCATTGAAGACGGCCCTGTTATTGCTGCGGAAGAATTTGAGAACTTCTCATCATTCCCGGCTGGCAACAGACGATCAAAGATTATCGTTATCTCTGACTCCACGTTGTTGCAGGGTCAATGCCCGGCCTATCGTGAGGATTCCACTGGAGGGAACCAAGATTTCATCCGTAGTCTGTATCCCGACTCTTTGAGCGATGAGATTGAGGGCCGAAACTGGTTCTTCTCTCAGAAGCTCAGAGGCCCAGAACGTGGAAGTCCCGCCAAATACAACGCCGTGAGTGGTGCTGCCGTTAGCAATATCTGTCTACCGCTATATGGCAGCACTGGGGTTTCTGGCAATTTGGATAATTACTACGACGATGAAGATACGTATGATCCTACCACACTGGTTCGTCCTAGCGGATTCAGATTCGCAGGAGAGGCTGAACAACGCAAAGAAGACTTCTTCAATACTGAGGCTCTAGGCAAGTATGGCATGTTCCCACGGTTCAGTGGCGACTTCCTTGACATCACCCCCGCTCAAACATATGAGGAGTTGCTTGGGTACTCTGGCACTTTGAGGAACTTCATTGCTGACGCCCAAATTGGCGGCGGCATGAATGACCTGATGAAGATCAACAACACTGACTACCTCGACTTGGACGTGTACTACTCTGGTTGTTTGGGTGATCTGTTCGGTTACTCAGTTGACTTGAGTGCTAATAAGTTGGTTGTGGGTACTCCATTCAATGGTTACTATACCGAGGGTGCCATCAGCGGCGTTAGCGGTATTGTTCAGTGGCACGAAATTGAAAACGACCCTTCTCGATCTGGAATGAGGGTCGCTGAGGATGGTGGTGCTGGTGCCGTGTTTGTCTTCGATAAAACAGGTAGTGGTGAAAACGTTGTCGCAGAGTTCCTGCCTTGGGAGTTCACGCAGAAGATCAAGCCGACTAGCCTTAACGTTGGTATCACTGACTTCTCGCCAAGCCCCAAGGCTGCCCTTACTGCACAGCGTGGAACTCACGACTTTGAAGATGGTGGTTACATCATTGAGTACTCTAGACGGTCTGACAACTTCGGCCTTGCGGTGTCTATCGACTGCGATATGATTGCGGTTGGTGCCCCCAATCACGACTTTGAGACGCTGCACGATCACATTTACAGCGGTGCCCTACAGCCTAGCGGCCTGAATACTGCGTTCCAGCACAAGAGCTTCAACGCTGAATTTGATATTCCACAACACTCCTTCTACGACCTTGGAGATTCTGGAGTAAGAAGTCAGTACAGCGGCAGCGGAGTGATGGTGCTGAACAATGGTGCTGTATACAACTACCGTAACGAGATGGTTGACTTCGGAAATCGTACTCAGAATTGGATTCTTGCTGAAAAACTGTATGCTCAAGGGTACAACGACAGAACTCAAGCTCAGTACGTATCTGACGGGCTTGGAGGGTTTGACCTGACGGCTAGCGGTACAGAGAATGACAACTTCGGTCGCTCAGTATCCATCGACCGGTCAGGTCGCGGCGACAGCGATTACGTGCTTTCTGTTGGTGCCCCAAGGCATTACTGGCCTACTTCTGGGAATCATCCTACGAGTGGCCTGCTGGATGCCGGGGCTGCCTACTCGTTTGACGCCATGTTGAGAGGGCAAGTGCCGTCTGTCCCAAATAGTGGTGGCTGGATCGAAGCTCATGTATTCGGGGAGTTCATGGCGAGAGATGCTGTGGGTCGCGTGGAGACAAGGGTTTACCAGAACGTTTCTGGGGATTCCCTAACCTACCAAGTTTCAGGCTTGATCTTTAGTAATCAAAATGGCGAGATTTTCCTTGAGGTTTCTGGATTTGACCCTTCCGTCAAAGGCTTTGTCGCTCATCGCCCTTACGTTCAAGATGTGCAACTGGAAGTGTTCCCAGCAATTCCAATGAACAGTCCGTTCAACTTGGTAACCTCTGGATTGCAGGTCGATAGCTCAGGGAGTATGAATATGTCTCTAGTAGGTCCAGATGAGGCAAATGTGTATAATACAATGAATCTGTATCAAAACGGGATTCTTGGACAGTCAAGCGGTACCATGAACATGTTTACTGAGGCCCCAAGCGGCCAATCAGGGACGCTTAACCTGAACCTAACCAATAATCAGACCACAGATTCTCTTAGCCTAAGAATACGGGGATACTAATGCCAATTCGAGTGCGATATACCAACGACCTGACTCAGGAGTGTATGATTAGGCCCACGCCATTCATCCAAATCTCTGAGAGCGTGCTTAAAAACAAAGAGGGAAATTTTGGCATAACCTACAGTGTTACCCTTACTGGTACTCTGATCGCAGATCGTGGTACTCCCTACGCTCTGAATCCGGCTACAAATGCTGCGTTTGGTTTCTTTGACCCTGCTCACGTTCCATCAAAATTTGTTGGTCCTTATGGATTGTTCGACAATGAGCCTATCAGTTCACGCCCCAATCCATACCGTCAACAGGTGGGAAATAAGAACGCATCGTCGATGCTAAGTAAGCAGCGTGCCCTACGTGGTCTCTTTGCCCAAGAGGGCCAGAGAGTTGAACTTTCTGACATCTATGACAACGCGGGGGCGACCATCGTATGCTACCCAAGATTGACAAGCATTGATTTTTCAGAGGGTTCGTATGTAACAACCTGTACATACACCATTGTTCTTGAGTGCGATTATCTGCTCCGCGAGAATGCTGGCGATGACGATCAGGCGTTTGTGGACCTAGAGGGTACCTACGCTAACACGGGGGTCTTGAGAGCAACCAATACGAAGCTGATAGACCTACTAAACAGTAGTGGAACATTTTTCATTGAAGATTATGGCGAAGAATGGGGATTAGAGGCAGATGACGCTCAGGGAGAGTCGGTAGAAAACCCTCGTTCGTATAGCATCTCACACAGTCTCAACGCTACCGGTAAAACCGTCTACGACTGGGATGGCAACATTACCAAGCCAGCGTGGGAACAGGCTAGAGATTTCGTTCATACTCGACTGGCGGCTCAACCTAGCGGCTCGTACCCTAATGTCGCTGGTCTTATTGGTTCTGGAACCGTGAACTTGGTAGATTCCTACGGTGGGTTTAACCATGTCCGCACAGAGCAGATCAATGTTGCTGGAGGAACATATTCGGTCAGTGAAAACTGGGTATTGAGCAGTGGAACTTCCACCGAGAACTACAGCATGACAACGGCTACCTCAAATAGTGATCCGTTTATCAACGTGTCTATTGAGGGTGCAATCAAGGGATTGTCACAAGTTCCGCCAGACCAGTTGGGTAACAGGGTTGTTACCGCCGTCAGCGGTGCTTACGCACAAGCCCTGAACAAGTACAACTCAATTTCTAGTAGTGGTCAGTTTGGGTTGACGAGCGATATTTACAAGAGGGCAAATAATCTAGTTGCTGTGCAGCTTAACTCGCAACCAGTATCTATTAGTATTGGCACAAATCAATTTACTGGCGACCTATCTTATAGCCTCTCCTTCAATAATCGCCCTACCAACTTAATATCGGGAGTCATCTCAGAGAGCATTCAAGTCAACGATACGTATCCGGGCGATGTGTTTGCTATCATCTCAGTATTGGGAAGAAAGACCGGCCCCATCCTTCAATATATTGGAGGTAGAACAGAATACAAGAGGGACGTATCCATTAATTTGATTATGGACTACACGAAGATTCCATACAGCGGCGACAGACGGTCATTGATCTTGAAGAAGCCAAGTCTTGTAGAGCCGACTGCTAGTCAGATTGCAAGCCTGTTACAAGAACTCAGCCCACAAGGAGAGCCGGGAGTTAGGAAATACTTCATATCACCACCGTCAGAGAGTTGGACACCTAAAGAGGGTGCCTACTCCTTCAATATTTCGTTCACATACGAACTGGACAAATAGGAATGGTATCGTCAGGAACACCAACTTGGAATGACTTCTATCTTGAAGGCATAGGCCCACACCTACCGTTGAGCGGCGGTCAGAGGGCACAGGGTCCGTCTGGCGTTCTTCCCTCCGGTGAAGGTGGAGGCTTTGATTTTAGACAGTCTGGGATCAATCATCCTTTCCCTTATCCATACACAGACACTCCTGACGAGTTCGCTTTCCCAGATGGAGCCACGAGGGCGGATTTCCCCGATCAGTTCAGTTCTGGCTGGTGGGACGCTTCTGGTTCTATCAGGACTTATGGACCCGACGAGGGAACACTGGTTGACTCAGGCCGCGAGTCTGGAATCTTCCACTTCAACGATTTGCTGTCTCAGTTTTCTAATGCAGATGAGGCGAGTGGCAATCAGATCACCGACTTCACCATCTTCAACCCATACGTTCATCATCAAGGTTTACCGGCAAACAGGAATAACCCACCGGCAATACAAATTCCCTATCTGTCAACTTACTTGACTTCGATAGACTTCAACGCATATTCAGGACCGGGAGGATTTGGAGGATAACATGGCTCTCAACGATAACTACGGAATCATTCCACCATCAGGTCAGTTTGGCGAAGA
>Ga0114993_10003262_pt1 | contig 17039 bp, 6 predicted proteins | sample ArcticOcean_MG_C_FD_87042 | JGI IMG/M metagenome (GOLD analysis project Ga0114993, IMG submission 87042) | Marine microbial communities from western Arctic Ocean - ArcticOcean_MG_CB2_150 | ecosystem: Environmental > Aquatic > Marine > Oceanic | place: Arctic Ocean: Canada Basin | collected...
AAGGTAAGAAGAAAAAGAAAGGTTTCTTTAGCAAATTTAAAGGTGCTAAATAACATGGACTTCTTTAAGAAGCACCTCGATAAAATTTGGGGAATTGGAATTGGATTTGTAGTTGGATTCTTAGTAGCTGGCTGGGCTTCGTCCGCTGGTGTATTAACTGGATTCTAATTATGAATAGTCCAATTGCAAAATTCGTAAATTGGCAACTTTCAAGTGGTCAGCTTGACCATTGGACATCCTATCATATAGCAGCTGGTCTGTTTATTGCCAAGGTAGCCCAATGGTTGGGTTGTTCCGATTTATGGGCAGTATTATGGGTAGTCATAATTGGAGTTGCATGGGAAATATTTGAGTACTTTGTAGAGGGTACTGAAGAAGTCTACGGTACTAAAAAGAAATGGGCATATAACACCGGAGCTGATCTACTTGTAGAAATAGGAGCGGCGTGGTGGATGGTAGCTTAGAACAGTATACACATTATAGAAAATATTCTGATGAAGAGATAAGCTCTGAGCATGATGAGTATTTTGATAATGACCATACTTCAAAAGCAATTCCCAGATTATTTTCAAATGAAGGTGAATTAACAGCCTTTATTAAGGATTCGAAAGTTGAAACTTTAACTGCTGGCGAATTAGCAAAAATAAAAAATTCTGATATTGGTGAAATATTAGGTTACAGCTCTAAAGGATTAAGGTTATCTGCATGCATTAAATTAATGAAACATTATGGAAGAGATTGGAAACGGTTATTGAGTGGGTTTATTAATCGTAAAAAACTTCCACCCCCATTAGTGATACGTGATAATAGCGGTGACATGTATTTAATGTCAGGCAATAGTAGAATGATCATGGGTATTGCACTTGGATTTAATATGCCAGTCAAGATTAAGGATTACAATAAAGCATTTGTTACAGAGGGTTTTAAAATGAAAAAGAATACTATGATAGACATAGCAAAAGAAATACTAAGAATTCATGGATTAAAGTCTAAGATAGTTATAGATCGATCTAATAATAAGGCAGACTATGAATGGGTTTCTGATACAATAACAATAAACCCACGACAGGACTCTATAGAAGATTTTATAGAATCTATCTTACACGAATGTGATCACGCAAAGATGAGAAAGAAATTAGGTGCTGATGGTTATGAAGAAACATACACTATAGCAGGTCAAAAGATGGTAGATAAAGGAAAAGATTTCTATTGGGACAATCCATATGAAATTGCTGCAGAAAAGTATGCTGAGAAAAATAGTAAAAAATATATGAAAATAATACAGCCTTTTCTAAATTAAGAAGTATATATATATCTGTACATGTACAAGGTTTTAGTTATCACAAGATGAACGCTAGCTCAAGAGGCATTAGTGTTCCTCCTGAAAAGCATGTTTTAACTAAAATTGCTAATAAAGCTAAAAGCTAAAGCTAAAAGCTAAAGCTAATAAGAAAAAATAATAACTTCTTATAATAACTTAAACTTAAGGTTTAAAACTAAATGAGACCAAGAAGCGCTAAAGCTAAAGGTAAACGGTTACAAAATAAAGTTACAAAACTTTTACAAGAAAAATATTCTTCAGTCTTAGAAGAAGGCGACTTTAAATCAACAACAATGGGTGAACATGGTATGGATGTTCAACTATCCCCTTCAGCTAGAAAGGTATTTCCATTTGCAATTGAATGCAAAAATCAAGAAGCACTTAATATATGGAAAAGCTTAGAACAAGCTGAAAATAATTGTGAAGGCTTGACACCTCTGTTAATATTCAAAAGAAACAAATCAAAAATCTATGCTACTGTAGAAATCACAGATTTTTTAGACTTATTAGATGGAAATAAAACAAAGACTACTTAGCATACTAAATTCAGCATTTAATAGTCAGGGATCTGATGGTGGTCGTGACGAAATAGTTTATTTTTGTCCATTTTGTGATCATCATAAGAAAAAGTTGCAAGTTAACGTAGCTACCCAACAGTGGCATTGCTGGGTATGTGATGCTAAGGGTAAGTCTATATTTTCTCTTGCTAAGAAACTAAAGGCATCAAAAGCTATATTCTCAGAGCTAAGCCAGATTTTTAAGAATACTAACAGATACTCAGCTGATCAAAAAGAATTGCACAAGATAGTACAGTTACCTAAAGAATTTATATCTACATTAGTAAAGACTGATAGCATCTCTCGTCGTCAAGCATTACATTACCTACATAACAGAAAAATTACAAATGCTGATATGACAAAATATAACATCGGGTATTGTGTTGATGGTGAGTACGGAGGAAGAATCATTATACCCTCATATGACATGTACGGAAATTTAAATTATTTTATTGCAAGGTCTTTCTATAATTCAAAACTAAAATATAAAAACCCACCTGCTCCCAAAGATACAGTTATGTTTGAACTTTATATTAACTGGAATATGCCTGTTATACTATGCGAAGGAGTTTTTGATGCAATCGCGATCAAAAGAAACGCAATCCCACTCTTAGGCAAAACTATACAGGACACTTTACTGACAAAGCTAGTATCGAATAGAGTTCCGGAAGTTATTCTATCATTAGATTCTGATGCTAAAGAAATGATGGCCAAAATATCAAAAAAATTATTAAAGTGGAATTTAAATGTTTCTTACGTCAAGCTAGAAGAGGGAGATCCTTCTGACGTTGGCTTTAAAAGTATGCAATATGCACTAGCAAGAAAAGCAACAATTACAGACTATGATTTAATCATCCAGAGTATTATATGAAAATAAAAACTAAGTTTAGAACATTAAAAAAGATCTATCATATTTCTGATATACAAATTAGAAATTTACAGCGTCACAAAGAGTTTGAAAAGGTATTTGAAAATCTATATGAATTTATTAAAAAAGATACAGAAAATGCTGTAGTTTATATCGGCGGTGATATAGCACATAGCAAAACTGATATGTCACCCGAATTAGTTGATCAACTTTCTAGATTATTTAAACGATTATCTGAATTATGCCCCACATTATTGATCGCAGGGAACCATGATTGTAACTTGAATAATCCATCACGATTAGATGTGTTACAGCCAATAGTAGAGAATATCAAAAACGAAAACTTGCATTACTTAAATGAATCGGGAGTATACTATATAGGAGATGTTGGTTTTGCTGTTTTAGAAGTTAGAGATGACGAATCAAATTTGCCAGATCCAGCTACAATAAACGCAAATACTAAAATATTATTATATCATGGAACTGTAGATAAGTCACAAACTGACTTAGGGTTCTATCTTCCCAGTGCTGTCAAACTAAAAGATTTTGATGGTTATGACATAGCTATGCTGGGTGATATTCATAAGATGCAAACAATGCAAGAATACACTCCGGGGAAAATAAAAAAGCCAGCTGTAAGATACTGTGGATCATTAGTACAACAAAATCATGGGGAAACTTTAAAAGGTCACGGTGTATCCGTTTGGGATGTTAAGAATAGAAAGTTTACCCATAAAGAAATTGAAAATGAGTACGGCTATTATACACTCCACATAGAGGACGGTCTTGTTCCAAAAGTCGATGACTTACCAAGCAAAGCTAGATTAAGAATTAAAGTAAAGAATACATCTAGCTCTGATTTAAAAAAAGCACTAACAATAATCAAACATAGACACAATATCAAAGAGGTATCAATAGTACGAGAAGATGAGTACAGGGTTGATACAGGCAACTCATCTATAGTTGATTTCGGCGATGTCTTTGATCCCGATGTTCAGAATGGATTAATAGAACAATACTTAACAAACAATACAACAGCTAGTGAAGTAATTATTGAGAAGGTAAAGAAAATCAATAAAGAGCTTAGTAGTTCTATAGTAGGGGAAGAAATTTCTAGAAATATTAGCTGGAAGCCAAAAAAGTTCGCATTTAGTAATATGTTTTCTTACGGCGAGAACAATGTTATTAATTTTGAAAGATGCAATGGGATTGCTGGTTTATTCAGCCCAAATGCAAGTGGTAAGTCTAGTGTTTTAGATGCACTGACATTTTGTCTATTTGACAAATCAACCAGAGCTTACAAGGCAGAAAATGTTATGAATCATTCTAAATCAAACTTTAGTTGTGAGCTAGAATTTGATGTTGGTAATGATACATACATAATTAAGCGTGAGGGTAAAGTTTTGAGACATGGCTCTACTCGTGTTGACGTCGATTTTTGCAGATTAGAAGACGGCAAGAAGGTATCATTAAATGGGGATCAAAGAAATTCAACTAATAAAAACATCAGGAAATTGATCGGTACATATGATGATTTTATAATGACCAGTTTTTCAGCACAAGGGAATTCTTCTATATTTCTAGAACAAAACCAAACTGAAAAGAAAGAGATATTAGGAAAATTTTTAGGCTTATCTATCTTTGACCAACTATACAAGTTAGCTAAAGAAGAATCTAGTGGCTTACAATCAATGTTAAAGAATTTCCTAGATGTTGATTATGATCAGCAGATAAGTGATATTGAAACTGAACTAAATCAGGCAAATGGTGTAATAACAAAGCTTGAAGATTCCCAAAGTAAGAAAGAAGTTGAACGAGATAAATATAAGAATAAAGTTTTAGATTTAATGGGAACAATGCGGCCTATTGATGCCACAATTAAGGATTTAAGTGAGTTAGAAGATAATCAACAGTTAGAGGAAGGAAAAAAAGCAGAATTACTAAAAAGACTTAATAGCACAAAAGAAGAATTAAGCGAAACAAAAAGAAATGATGAAATCCTCGCTAACAGAATAAAATCAGAAAAATATAAGGATATTGAAAATAGAACAGTTGAGTATGAGCTAGTTGTATCACAAAGAGATGAGGCAAAAAGGGCAATAGATAACTTAAAGATTGAAGTAAGAAATAAGTTAGATAAAATAGACAAGCTTGGAAACTTAGATTACGATCCTGGCTGTTCATATTGTATGAACAATGTGTTTGTTAAAGATGCAATAAAGACAAAAGAAGATCTAGAACAGGACAAAACAAGAGCAGCATCAACAGTTGCAAAATTAAAGACCTTAGAAAATAAAATACAAATTAACGAGGACGTACCAAAGTCTTATAGCGAATTTTTAGAATTAACAAGAGAATTAAAGCATAATAAGGACTACTGCGCACAGTACGAAGTTAGATTAAGAGATATTAATGATGCCATTAAGGGCGCTGAATCATATATTGATTCTATAAAAAATGAAATTAAAAGAAGCAAGGGCTATCAAAAAGATATTAAGCATAATGATAAAGTACAAATAAAAATAGATGAAAACAAAACATCAGAATCGATTGTTGAAACAGAAATAAAAGCAATAGTTAATGATATTCACCAATACGTTGGCAAAAAATCTGCACTAGAAACTAAAAAACAAGAAATAATGCAGATTATTAATCGTGTCAAGGATCTGGAAGAGAAGTATGAAGCCTATAAGTACTATCTCATGGCTGTTGACAAAAATGGTGTAAGCTATGATTTAATATCTAAAATTTTGGCTAAAGTTGAATTAGAAGTCAACAATATACTATCACAAATTGTAGAATTTCAAATTATATTTGATATGGATGGAAAGAACATAAATAATTATATTGCTTATGATAATGATAGGTCTTGGCCACTAGAAATGGCATCAGGTATGGAAAAATTTATTTCAGGTCTAGCTATAAGAATTGCATTGACTAATATATCGAACCTCCCAAGGCCCAATTTTATAGCTATTGATGAAGGGTGGGGAACAATGGATTCAGATAATCTTAATTCTTTATATCAACTATTCCAGTATCTAAAAAATATCTACCAATTTTCTCTTATAATTTCGCATATTGATACAATGCGTGACTTTACAGATATTTTACTAGAGATAAAACAAGAAAACAATCATAGCAAGATTATTTTCTAGTCTCGCTTTTAAGTATTTTAACACTACTATTTAACTCCATTCCTTCTTTATAGTCAAGCATTAGCTTGTTGAGGAATGACGAAAAACTTCTATAGTCAATGATGGCATTATCTTTTATCCATTTAGATAGTCCAACATCTAAATAAACACACATTCTAGCTCTTTTCATATAGCACCTTTTTAAATAAGTATAAGAATAGTATAATTTTTATATAACTTAGTTAAATATTTGGATTACAATCTACACTGTGAAATATTTATCTACACGGAGTTATTCTATGGCAAAACTACAAAAAAAAGCATTCTTACAAGATTTAGATGAAATTCAATCATTTATAACTGAAGAGGGATTGTTATCTAAGTATTTTAACATAACAGATTTACCACTTGAGCTGCCAATGGGCAAGTCTTCAATGTTAATAATGGGATCCCCTGCATTACTTGATGGCGTCATATTAAAAATTGAGTTAGTAGATAGCTTGGGGATACCGGTTTATATAGAACCGGTTTACAATTATTCAGAGAGTGGTGGAGTAAGGGTCGGTATAGAAGTATACAAAGATACAGCTGCAGGTGCTGCAACACTTACAATTTTGGGAGAACTGGATCCAGATAGAGTTGATGAAAACATACCTGATCAATGGCGAGGAACATACAATGTAAAGTATACTAGAAATATTACAATTAATAAGACTATACCAAATGATAGGCCTATAAGATTTTTCAAGCGCCCAAGGTTGCAAGTTATTGAAATTATTAAAGGTCAGGTATCTCTTGCAGCATCAACAACAGGTTCAAATGAACAAGCTGTTGGAACCATTATTGGTACACCTGTACAAAATACAGCGGGATCTAATTTTTCCATTGATGGTGATAACTATCAAGAGGTACAAACCTATGCAGACCAAGTTTATGGCTTTAGTCCAATGGGAAACTATGAAGAGTACGACTCAACAGACCCGCGATACACTGTCACAATAGCTGATGCTGACTTTTCTTCATCTATGGTTGGTGGCGCAATTACAATTGACTCACCCAATGTAAATTTATCATTCTCTACAGGAAGCAGTACTGTTATACCTTCATACACATCTAGAATTTCGAATGTTATTAATAAAAAAACAATAGAAGTACAGAAGCCTTACGGAGTTTATGATTCAGGGAGCGGCTTTTATCGTATAGCAGAATTAGGGCCAAGTAGTTATAAAGTTAATTGGCCAAAATTTCATGAGTATGATACTAGCAGTATAAATTTTAAGTCATTTGCAGATATTAGATTATCTAAATTAAGAAATTTTTCTGGAGATGTACATAGAATAGCTGGGTATGTAAAGAATAATGGCCCATTCGGTAACTGGTCAAAAATAATAGATACACCCGTAGAATCACCAGAGCTATTACTTGATCCGCTATCAATAACAGGCACATCTCGCATAGGGTTCTTTAATTCTGACACAGTAGCAACAACGTATTGGACAGCAACAGGTGGAAAGTTTGGCGTAGAATCTGCAACTACTGTACAAACGTACTCTTCAAGTGAGTATCTAACAGATTCAATTTATATGTCAGGATCAAATGTCGACTTATCTTCAGATGATAATGAAGAATGGATTAAGCTACAATTAAAAGATGCATTTAAGCTAGACTTTATAGCAGACACAGAGTATAAGCTAAAAATAAAATTAGTTGCTGACAATACCGGTGGGCAACAAAATACAATTAAAGCAGTAGCACATATGTCCGGATCTGCATTTGGTATGTCACAAAATAATATTTTTGCTGGACAAGGTTACGGAAGAGCTATCGGTATGGTTACCCATAATAATTCTGCTGGCAATGTTATGGGCACAGCAAGCCCTCAATACGAAGCTATATTCACACCAGATTCCGATGGAACAGCAGTTTTGCAATTAAGATTTACCGGCGGGTACTGGTCAGTATCTGAAATATCTGTAAAACCAAATTCTGATACAAATTTCTCCCCGGAGTATATTAGACTAATTGCACCTGTGCCTCCATTACAAACAAGGCCAGATTACTTAGATTTTGCTTTTGAATTTTATGATATAAACAATAATAAATCACAAACAGTTATCACTACACTACCTGACAATCCTGATGGCGTAAAGTTTGATGGCGAAAATATGAATATCTTGGGTAATGATAATTTAATTGGTGGCTCTGTGTATGTTGGCGGAGATTCAGTCGGTGCCGGTATACAATTTGGTGGTGTAAACTCAACCATTCCGGAAACAGGTGGCTCAGGGGCAACAGCATCTGGCTTTATAAGATCAGTAAAATATCAAGGATTTACATCTGCAAGTCAAGCTGGTAGTAATACTGGATTTATGATATATAGTGGTTCAGTGCTACCAGACTCTGGTGATGATTATTCTGGTGTTGGCTTGGAATTAGTTGGCGAATCCGGTAGTTTTAGATTTGGCACTAGTCCATCAAGATTTGAAGTTATTGCAGATTCATTTTTTGTCGGATCTTCTAACGCACAATTTATATCTGGGTCAAGTGGCAATATAGAAATAAGTTCTTCAGCTTTCCACCTTACGCCTACAGGTGATGTTATTATGTCAGGATCTGTGACAGCAACAGAAGGATACATTGGTGACTGGAAGATCGTAGACGGAATGATAAGTGGAAGTAACGCAACTTTAGACGCAACAGGTGCTGCCTTATATAAATCAGATGCTGGCCCGGACACCAATCCCCTTGATGGTTACTATATAGACTTTACACCTGGGAGTTATTATGTAAGATTTGGAACTGACTTTGCTGTATCATCAAGCGGTACATTGATTGCAAGCGGTGCAAAGATAGAGGGCGTTTTAACATCATCACTGGGGCTAATTGCAGATTGGAATATTGCGCAAAATACAATACACTATTTTACAGACCCACTATACACAGGTCTATCTTCAACAGGAGATACAAGATTTTTTGCCGGTGCAACATCTCTGACTGCAACAGGTAGTGCACCATTTAATGTTAAGGCATCAGGAGATATCACTGGCTCCAAAGTGCTATTTACTGGCGGAAAAATAGCCGCATTCAGTATATCAGACGACGCTCTTTACACAGATTCTTTTTTCATAAGCGCATCAGCAACTAATAATGACTTATTTATATCTGCTTCAAATTTTAATGTATCTGCAAAAGGAGATGTATCAGCTTCTGATATTTACGTTTCCGGCGGTACTACAGTTGGCGGTGATATTATCGGAGGAGGAATAGCAGGATGGACAATATCAGCAACTAGCATTGTTGATGATAACAATATTGTCAAGCTTGAACCAGCTGGTACTTATATAATATCATCATCTGACTTCCAAGTCTCTTCAGCAGGTGAAATGACTGCATCAGCAGGCAAAATAGCTGGATTTGAAATTAACGGAACACAATTAAAGCAAGGAACATCATTCTTTTTAGATGGTGCATCAAATGGTACATTTTTTATATCATCGTCTGATTTTCAAGTTACACCGACAGGACAGATTACTGCGTCTGAAGCAAATATTACAGGTGATATCACAGCTAACACAATTACTGCAACTACAGCAGGGAACATAGCTAATTTTACTGTAGCAAGTACAGGCTTGACATCAACAGGTGTCGGAATGCACCCAGCAGGGCAAGCTCATGCTTTCACAGCAGGGACAGGTGGGACACCGGCATTTAGTGTGACGCATGCAGGACAGATTACTGCATCTGCGGCAAATATTACAGGTGATATTGTAGCAAATACTATAACTGCTAATACTGCAGGAACAATAGCTAATTTTGATATCGATTCTATAGAGATAGCATCATCAAATAATAAATTAAGACTAAAATCAAGTGGTCAAATAACAGCATCTGCTGCAAAAATATCTGGGTCAGGTGTTGAAATTGCGGCACCATCATTTATATTAGATACAGATAATTTTGATATTAATTCTACTATTGGGACAGTTGCTTTAGGCACTACACCAACATTGACTGGTGGGACGGGTGTGTTTATGTCATCATCTGGAGAGTTTAGACTAGGTGATCCAAGTAGCTATCTTTCATTTGTTAACGATGCCTTTACATTGGCAGGATCAGACATAGAAATAGATGTTACTGATCTAAATATTTCAGCATCCGGATTCACATTGTCTAGCCCAGAGGCTTCAATGTCATTAGGAAGTTCTAGAGAGCTACTTTTACATGCTACGGGTGGCACAAATAATGTTCCAATTATTAAATTAGACGGTGGAGAAATATCTTCATCTAATTTCTTTGTTTCAACTGCTGGTGAAATAACAGCATCAGGAGGAACTATTGGCGGATGGTCAATGACAACCGCATCAATAGAATCTGCCAATAAAGATGTTCAAATATTTGCGGATAGGCTGACACAATCTGATGGATCTGGTGGGCCAGGATTTGTTATACGAGATCAATATCAAAATGATGTTGTCTCAATTGTTTCAGGGTCACTATACGAAATAGGTGCAGCAACTGATGAAGCAAAGAATGATAGTTTTGAAGCAATTCAATCAGGACAAGAAACAGATGGCTATCATATAGGAACTTCAGCTTCACCATTAACAGTTACAAGTTGGTCATTTAGTGCTATTGGACCTGTTTCTCATTCTATAACAAAGAGGACAGGGGACAGCTTTACACAATTTAATAAAGCACTTGTAGGAGACTATACTTTTGATGTAGTACGTCCTGGATATTTAGCACCTATTGCTGCACTTAGTTCAAGTAATGCTATTGTTTCTGCTTCATATGCAGCAGCTAAAGTATCTAATATTGATGAAAATCAGTATACACTAATACAAGAAGTGAGTGCTAGCAGTCAAGGTACAAATACTTGGGTCGCTGGAAATGTTATTTCATTTGCATTTGTTGGTAAAATGTCACACTCATTAGCAGGCGCTGGATATGATAGGGGTCTAGAATCACAAAAATATAAAGTTGATTACTGGGCAACAGGCACTAGTGAGTGGAAGCAATTTATACCAGAATCGACCGGGTCTGATGGATTCGGTGCATACGATTTAGCAACTAGATACACATCAGTAAAATCATCAAATCAGCTACCTGAAAATACACATAAGTTAAGGATAGTATTATCTGGTTCAATAAATTCAGATATAGAATTTAAAACATCAGAAGATCTGTATGAAGAATTAAAATTAGATCCTGTATACAAGTATATGAAAGATGCAGGCATTCTTCCTGAACCAGTTACGGGAAGTGCTGAAAATGTTAAACCAGAAAGTGCAAAATATCCCTATACAGAATTAAGTTTCGATAATTTCAGATTAGTTCAAGACCAGCCAAGAATACAAATTTCGCAAGCAGGCTTCTTATTATACCAGTCAGAAAATTCATATTTAAAAATGACGCCTGCTGGGATGGACATGAGAAGCTCTAATGAAGGTGGGATGGCATTTGGAAAATCAGTAACAGGAAGATCTGCAATGGGTGGAGCAGGAGTTTTTGGCCGTTTTGCAGCACCAAAATTACAAGCATATGACGCTGATCCAAACACAGTAGAAGCATACGCTTTCGCAGGTAATACAGATGAGTACGCAAGGGGTAATCACGCGCATATATTACCATTCGACACATTGAATGATGTAATTGGCACTGGGACGCTAACAGGTTTTACATCTACTGGAATAGACGATAATGCAGATCAGACAGTGATTACTATTGGGAATGATGAACACGTTACATTTGCTGGCAATATAATACTTTCAGGCACAGTAGATGGAGTAGATGTATTAACTAGAGATGCTGTTTTAACATCGACAACAACTACAGCAAATTCCGCAGTTCAACCAGCAGATACATTTTATATAGGCACAACATCTATTGCACACAATAGAGGGTCAGCTGGACTAACACTTGCAGGAATTACTTTAACAACACCATCTATTGCTGCAGCTGGTTGGGAAAATGCAAATCATACACATGCAGGTTCTACAACTGGCGGACAAATAGCCGCATCAGCTGTTAGTGATTTTGATACTGAGGTAGCTAATAACACCGCAGTAGCAGCAAATACCCTTAAAGTCTCAGATGTAAACCACAATGTAACAACTAACCTCAGCGTGAGTCGTAACGGCGCAAAGATCGATGTGGTTTCAAGTGATGGAACTAATGCAGTTCTACCACTAGCTGATACAGATAATTGGGGCGTAATGTCTGATGAAATGTTCGATGAGCATACGGCTAACAATGCCAAAGTTTCAGATATAAATCATAACGTCACCACCGATTTAAGCGTGAGCCGTGATAGCACTAAGTTAGACGTGGTTTCAAGTGACGGGACTAACGCTGTGCTGCCGTTAGCTGACACAAACAACTGGGGCGTGATGTCGGATGAGATGTTCGATGAGCATGAGGTTAACAATGCTAAGGTCTCGGATATAAACCACAATGTCACTACTAATCTTTCTGTAAGTAGGGATAGCACAAAACTAGATATAGTATCTTCTGATGGTACTAATGCAGTTCTACCACTAGCTGATACGGATAATTGGGGTGTAATGTCTGATGAGATGTTTGATTATCTATACGCAATAGAACCTAGCGCAGACGTAACTGATGAAGATAATGTCAGATCTGCAGGAGCTTTGATGGATGATGAAGTAGATGCAGATATTAAGACACTCTCACTTCCTGCAAGTACAACAATCTCCACATTTGGGGCATCACTTATAGATGATGTGGCTAATTCAAATGCAAGAACAACTTTAGGATTAGGCACAGCCGCAATAACGGCAGCAACTGCATACGCAACTTCAGCACAAGGATCAACAGCAGATTCCGCACTTCAACCAGCGGATACAATGTATGTTGGCACAACTTCAATTGCATTTAATAGAGCAAATGCTGCATTAACACTTGCTGGAATTACTTTAACAACACCAAATTTAGGAACACCAAGTACATTAGTTGGTACAAACATTAGTGGAACGGCCGCAAATTTGACAGTTGGTGCTACTACAGGAGTTGAAGCAGGTGCCACTGCAGATCAGACCGCCGCTGAAATATTAACAGCAATCAAAACAGTTGATGGTGCTGGAACCGGACTAGACGCAGATTTATTAGATGGACAACATGGCTCTTATTACACAGATTTTTCAAACATCACTGTTTCATCAGGCGAAGTTTCAAATACAATGCTTGCTAACAGCTCAATTAATTTTGGAGGTATTTCCCTTTCACTCGGAGGCAGTGATGCAACACCAGCGTTTGCTTTAGCTGACGCAACTGGGCTACCAATAGTAGCTGGAACAACTGGAACTTTATCGGTAGCACGCGGTGGAACTGGTGTAACATCAAAAACCGGAACAGGCAATGTCGTATTGTCTGCAAGTCCTACTCTTACAGGAACACTTGCTGCAGCTGCTGCCACATTTGGTGGAACAATATCCAATACAGGTCTACATACAGTAACTCAAACAGCTGATCATGATGGAATAAGATTCAGGGGATATGATGATTCAAATGGTTATTATGGCAAAATAGGTATAACTGATGTAGGATATACTCAAATATTTGCAGAAGGAAATAGAAGTATTGATTTAAAGTCTGGTAGGCAAATAAGGTTTTTCACATCTACTGATAATTCTACTTATAACAATTCAGTTACTTTTAATATGGATGGTACATCCACATTTACTGGGGATGTTACTGGTACAACATTTATAGGTGCTTTAACAGGAAATGTAACAGGTAATACAAGTGGTACTGCATTAACAGTTACTCAAGCAGCTCAATCTGCTATTACAAGTCTGGGTACATTAACTGCATTACAAGTAGATAATCTTAATTTTAATGGTAATACAATTTCTTCAACATCAGGAGTCCTTAATATTGTTCCATTAGCCGGTCAATATATTGCTTTAGATGGTACTATAGCTATTGATGCTGGAGTGGTAACAGGAGCAACTTCAATCACATCTACTGCTTTTGTGGGAGCACTAACAGGAAATGTAACAGGCAATGTAACAGGTAATGCAGGAACAGTTACTATAAACTCTGACTTTTCAGGCACATACCCTGTATTAGTTGATGTCGGGTCTAACGCTATATATAATAATCCTTCTTTAACATATAATGGTACTTCTGACACACTTACTTCCCCAAATTTTGCTGGTGCTTTAACAGGAAACGTAACAGGAAATACTAGTGGGACTGCGTTAACAGTTACTCAAGCAGCTCAACCTGCTATCACTTCAGTAGGTACTTTAACAGACTTAACCATTAGTGGAACAAGTACAACGATAGGTACGGTTACATCGGGAATTTGGAATGCCGGTGCAGTAACAAGTACGGGTGGTGTGATAGGTAGTTATGGTTCATTTGGTTACATGAAAACAACGGGTAATGGAAGTATTCAGATTGGTTCATATGCAGCTGTAAAAAGTTTTGCTATTGGTTTCACTAATGGCGTAGCAAATCAAAAAGCACAAATTATATTTACAAAATTTTGGGGAGAAATAGAAATTTCCCTATCAGGTACTTACTCTAATCAGAATATGGCGGGGGTAATAACTAAAAAGTTTGGGATAGGGGTACAGACAGGTTCTACTTACGCTAATGTTTCAAGGTATACGGAAGCACTCGGTGTAACTGCTGATAATTTTGCTATCGGTGAGGTCACTTGGGATTCAACAAATAGTAGGTATTATATTCCAATAGTCCATAGAGTTTCAACGGGAAATACTTGTACGGTTCGTGTTCGGTGGTTAGGCGGTGATTCAACACAGACATCATTAATGGATGCTATGTCTATTTCATCAGTTTACACTACTGATACTACTGCATACACAAAGCCGGTTGTTGGATATAATAGCGATGTATTAATCGGTAAAACTACAAGTAATATAGCAACAGGAGGAATAGAATTACAAGCAGGCGGGGCGTTATGGGTAACTAAAGCAAGTGGTAACCCGATGGCTCTTCGTAGAAATAGTGATGATGGCGGAATACTTGAATTTTATAGAGATGCGACTCTACAGGGTAAGATTGGTACGGAAGGTGGAGACATTTTCATAGGGCAAGGAGATACGGGTATTCAATTTGCTGATGGTGCTGATGCGATTGTTCCTGTTAACGGATTAACTGGAGCAGATAGAAACGATTTAATTAGTATAGGTGGCTCGTCTAATAAATTTAAAGATATACATTTATCGGGAGATGTTAATGCCACAGGAGCCACATTTGCTGGGAATGTAGCGACTACAGGAACGGGAACAATTACATCAGTATCAAGCCTTACAGCAGGTGGTACTTTATATGTAGATGAGAATATTCGTCATACAGGCGATACAAATAATTACATCAACTTTACGACTGATACTCAGAGATATTATACAGATAATACACTTGCTCTTACTCTCGACTCATCCCAAAACGCCACATTTGCTGGGAATATAGGTGTGCAAGGAGCAACTCCCACTCACGGATTAACAGTTGGTGGTATAGCAGGTCAATATGCCGCTAGTCTATCTGGTGGTAGTTCAGGTAATCATGCAGTTCTTTATATAGCAAATGGTGGTGGTAGTCATACAGGTAACGCAATACAGATTGCACAAGCAAATAGTGGTAAGATATTAGTCGCTACGGCTACAGCAGGGGCATCTTCATTTGAAATTGGCGCTACATATAATGGCGCAAGTCCTAATATTATAAGTACGGGTGGAGCCACATTTGGTGGGGATATCATATTATCGGAAGGTACTAACCAAGAACTCAGCACAGGAAATAATAGCCTGGTTGTTAAAAATATGGGTTCTACCACCGCAGGGGGGCTTGTTTTACAAAGCTCGAATAATACTCATTTGATGCAACTGTATGGAACCGCAACGGAATATGGATTCTTAGGATATGTATGGGGTGATTGGGATATAAAGAAAACAGTAAATGGGAGACTAGAGCTTAATTCTAATAGCACCTATTATTTACAACCCGATTCACTTTCACATTTTAATACGTTTTCAACAGCAGGTACATCCACATTTGCTGGGGTTACGACTATAGACCATTCGGGAACGAATAGTGCTATCTTAAACATTGATAATGATACGGCAGGAAAGGCAGCTATTCATTTTAAAGATGGTGGTGTAAGTAAGGCGATGGTTGGATTAACTGGGGCTATCACAGGAAATAGTACTACTGATATTGGTCTGTTTTCAGAAGCAGGTTCGGGGGTTGGACTTTTTGTGAATGGTAGCGGTACAAGAGTTGTTGATATTAATTCCTCAGGCAACGCCACATTTTCTGGTCAAATAAATGCTAATGGTGGATTTGAAAGAAGGAAAGACCACAATACAGTAACATCTATGGCCCTATCTAATCAAGATAATGGAACTGCTCATCATGTAGAAATGTATATAAAAGATTCTGTTGGTTCATTGACTTTGGGTTATTCAAATAATTACTCATCGGTTCAATGGCAAGGTGCATGGGTTTATTCAAGTAGTGGGCCATTAATGCTTAAAGCTACTAATTCAGATGTAGAAATATTTGCAGGTGGCAATGATGATGCAGACAGGGCATTAATTTTAGATACATCGCTTAACGCCACATTTGCCGGGAGAATTCTTGGTCATGCTGGTACTGCAGCCCTTCCTTCATTTGCGTTTAGTGGTGATACTAATACAGGAATGTATAATGATGGTTCTAATGACAATTTAAAATTTAGTACTGGTGGGGTGGAGCGAGCCTTTTTAAGTGCTACACAATGGAATGTGACAGGTAATCTTATTGCTGGTGGAACTGTAACATCAGGTCTTACTGGAACAAATGGGTATTTAAATTTTAAAAGAAGCAGTGATGGTGCTGCTGTTGGTGGAGTCGGACTTTCGTCTACAAATGTTTTGGATATTGGAGTAGGTGGAGGGTCATATCCAACGATAAGATTTCTTACTGATTCAACCCTTGCACTTTCCATAAACCAATCCCAAAACGCCACATTTAGTGGGGATCTAACAGTTACAGGTAAATTAAATATTACGGGTGATATTGATAGTTATAATGTCACTGATTTAGATGTTGTAGATAAGACTATCACATTGGGTGCTGGACAAATAGAAGCAAATAGTGGAGGTTCAGGTATTGTTATAGATGGT
>Ga0114993_10003263_pt1 | contig 17034 bp, 16 predicted proteins | sample ArcticOcean_MG_C_FD_87042 | JGI IMG/M metagenome (GOLD analysis project Ga0114993, IMG submission 87042) | Marine microbial communities from western Arctic Ocean - ArcticOcean_MG_CB2_150 | ecosystem: Environmental > Aquatic > Marine > Oceanic | place: Arctic Ocean: Canada Basin | collected...
CAGCGATACCACGAGAGCATCAACAATCTCACGCCCGCAGACGTCTACTTCGGGCGGGGACAATCTATTTTAAAACAACGAGAAAGGATCAAACTGAAAACGATGGAGAACCGGCGCTTGCAACACTGCAAATACGCCGCCTAATATATTGAACCAGATGAGCCAAATCCTCCTTTAGATCAGGCCGCTGTTTGTTCCAAATTATATGACGACGGACATGTTGGTGGTTTCTTTCCAACCTGGCGTTTCATATCCGCAAACGATGGTGCGTTGGGATCGTGTGGTGGGGTGTAATCATCCTGTCTGGGTCTTGGTGGTGGTTCCAACCAGCGACTAACCATTCGCACTCACCACAGTTCTTTGGAAATCCAGTAGGTCTTCATCCGTCATAAGGGTGATGGTGGGTTCATCGGTGTAGATGAGGTCAGCGTCGGTTACATCCACTGATGTTATGTTCTCCCTGACATAGTGAAGGATGTAAGCAGCATAGGATTGTTTGGAATATTGGTTTTCTGTCTTGATTTGTTGGAGTGCGTCTTCTGGTGATGTGGCAAAGGATATACCAGTAGTTTTGGTTTTGATTGTGACCTTTGTGGTTTCATCATCTGGGATGGTGAAGGAACAGGTGTAATGGGTGATGGCCTGGTATGGGTGGTGGGAGGTATTCTCATCAGTCATCTCATCTTCATCCCATCGGTGTCGAGACACTCCGTGAAGAAAGGTAAGCACCTTCACGGAGTGTCGAGTTTAGGAATGGGAAAAGAAGGAAACACCAACAGAATATCAAAACCCCATTCTTACTTCTATTTATGGGGTTGGTAAGAAGGTTCATCTGTAAGAGGAAATCCAATCCTCTAACCTGTAAATCTCTGCTTGTTCTTGGTCTGTGGGGTAATGATGATAATAAATATCAAACCAATCATCTGGGTCAGCAAATTTATGGAAGTTGTTTATGGGTAAAAGTGTAATGACCTTTGTGAAATCCATTGGTTCATTCTTACCTCTATAACTTCTATTAATTCTTTACATTCTTGTTTTCATAATCCGTAACATAGTTACTTATAAGATTTACAACCGCAACACGGATAAAATATGAAAAAAGTTTGGTGGGGTGCGACCAATAGTAGGTGGTTCGATCCGTTGATCTCCAAGCAACTCCCAAAAGAGGTTTGGACAAAGAAGGGATTTATATTTCTTCTAAAATAACATATACAACAGGCAATTATTTATAGGGTAAGAGAGTGTTGGAGGCACAAATGAGGCGCACCGAATATAATGATACAATAAGTTATTGTAATCATTATATTTTACGACGCATCCAGTTCTCCAAGCGTTAGGTTAATCCGGAATAGCGTTTGCCAAATGACGGCCGCGCATCTGCGGGGCTGGCAATGGATCGGAATGCATGCCGACGGTGATCGGCAAAGGCTGCTCAATCGGCGTCAATGCGAACATCGTCTGCGGTACAAGTGCTAGGCGCGACGCCATTATCGACGCCGGCAGTTTGGTTGCGGATGACCTACAAGAATTTAGCCTGATCTGCGGTGACTCGGCACGTATCCGTGGACGGGTCCACGAGAAGGGCGATATCGTCTATCGTGCAAATGATTAAACGTGACGGCTATGAACAAAAACAGCGACGCAAAAATACGCATCGGAATTCTCGGCGCCAGTGGTTATACCGGCGGTGAGTTACTGCGCCTGTTGGCCGGGCATGACGGCATGGAGGTGGCAATGCTCTCGGCCGAGCGCCGCGCCGGGCGAAGCCTTGCAGAAGTGTTCCCGCATCTGGCCGTCTTGCGGGCGCCCGATTTGATCACCATCGATGCGTTCGATTATACCGTTCTCGATGCGGTATTTTGCTGTCTGCCGCACGGCACCACGCAGGAAGTTATCGCTGGCCTGCCAGCGCATCTGAAAATCGTCGACCTATCGGCGGATTTCCGGCTGGCCGATCCCGTCTTGTACGCCGAATGGTACGGCCACGAACACCGCGCCGTCGAAATGCAGGGAGAGGCCGTCTATGGTCTCACCGAGCTGAAGCGAGATGCCGTTTCCGCCGCCCGTCTAGTTGCCAATCCCGGCTGTTATCCGACCGGCCCGCAGCTCGCTCTGATGCCGCTTCTGGAAGCCGGGCGGATCGAGTCTGAAGACATCATCATTGATGCCAAATCCGGTGTCAGTGGCGCCGGCCGAGAGCCCCGACAGAATACGCTTTTCTCCGAAGTGGGTGAGGGGGTGCACGCTTACGGCATCGCCACTCACCGTCATGTGCCGGAGATCGAGCAAGGCCTGTCGGAAGCGGCGGGTGCGCCGGTCGGTATCAGCTTCACGCCGCATATGATACCGATGAACCGGGGAATTCTGGCTACCATTTATGTCCGGCTTGCCGCCGGCGCAACGCTCGATGAGGTGCGCGCAATATTGGCGGAGCGTTACGCCAACGAACCATTCGTCCATCTGGTGCCCGAAGGGGTGTCGCCGGCAACGCGTCATGTGCGCGGCTCAAACCATTGCCTGATCGGCGTCTTTGCCGACCGCTTGGCAGGCCGCATCATCATTCTGACGGCGATCGACAATCTGGTGAAGGGTGCCTCCGGCCAAGCGCTGCAAAACATGAACCTAATGTGCGGCCTGCCGGAGACCACCGGGCTCGAACAATTACCGATGTTCCCTTAGGCATTATGGGCACCCAAGGCGCTTATATCCTGCCGTTCCGCAACATCGTGCCGCGCATTGCGCCCGGGGCGTTCGTGGCGCCAGGCGCCAGCGTCATCGGCGATGTCGAGATGGCGCGGGACTCCAGCCTGTGGTTCGGCGGGGTCATTCGCGGCGACGTCAATTATGTCCGCATCGGCGCGCGCTCGAACATTCAAGACGGTACGGTCATTCATACCGCGACTCGCGATGGCCCGACTCTGATCGGCGAAGATGTCGTTGTCGGCCATCAATGCCTGTTGCACGCCTGCATCTTGGAAGATGCCTGCATGGTCGGCATGGGCGCGGTAGTGATGGATTATTCGGTGGTCGAAACCGGCGCCTGGGTCGCAGCGGGCGCCCTGGTGCCGCCCAACAAACGGGTCAAGAGCGGCGAGTTATGGATGGGTAGCCCGGCCAAATTCGTGCGCCCAGTGAGCAATCAGGAACGAGAAGAGATCGAGCGTGTCGCCGCCGCCTACGCAGCCCGCGCCAAGGAATACACGGAAGCGATGCCGGCTACCTCCTGACCAGGGTGCAGCCACAATACCAAAGATATCCCCATGCCTGCTTTGGGCGCTAAATAGGACCAAAATCACAGTCCGGCAGAATGTCCGTTAATAGCCATTTTCGGACATGAGGTAGTGCCATCTGAAAAATTGAACTCCACCTTATTTGCGCCTGATTTTGTCACCTTGCACAACATAGGGCGGCAGAAAGAACTTGATCTGCTTCAGCCCTATTTGCTCTGACGAAGCCCTATGCACTCTCCTGGCCGATGGCCCGAACAATCGGCTTAAAAAATGTTAAGCATATTTAGTGTAAAGATTATCGTGAAGAGAAACGCCGGCGGCACAAATCTGGACAGTCATTTGCCCTCCCAGCAACAGGTTTTGACCAGTCGGCAGGCCATGGACATGGCCGTTCAGCACTTCCATGGCGGGCGCCTCTCCGATGCTGAAAATATTTGCCTGCGAATATTAGAGGCTGCCCCCGACCAGCCGGCCGCTTTGCATTTACTCGGCGTTATGGCCCACCAGTCGAGTGAATTGGAGGGCGCTGTCGAGTTCATCTTGAGGGCGCTGGCAGCCAAGCCTAATGATGCCCAAGCATATGGCAGCCTCGGCAATGTGTACCAGGATTTGGGGCGGTTTGATAAGGCGGTCGCCAGTTTCCGCGAAGCCATATCCCGCATGCCCAATTTGGCCGAAGCGCACAACAATCTCGGCAATGCGCTCCGTCAACTGGGCAAACTGGATGACGCCGCCGCCAGTATCCGAAATGCCCTTGCCATCGACCCTAATATCGCCCAGGCACATCATAATCTAGGCAATGTGCTGCGCGACCTGGGCCGCCCGGAAGCCGCCATTTCCAGCTTCCACCAGGCTGTCGCCCTGCAACTCGAATTCGCAGAGGCATACAGCGGTCTAGGCAATGCCTATCAGGATTTGGGCCAGGGCGATGCGGCGGTCGCCAGTTTCCAAACTGCCCTCTCCATACGGCCGGATTTCGCCGAGGCGCACAGCAACCTTGGCTTCGCGCTCAAGGAATTGGGGCGAATCGATGAAGCCTTTGCCAGTCACCGGCGCGCCGCTTCTCTCGAGCCGCAAAATAATTCGTTCTGGTTTGGCCTCGCGCAGTCCCTGGAAACGAAATCGTTTACTTCCGTTGATGATGGCCTCTGGCAGCAATTGCTAAAGCTCTTGGAGCGTCCGGCGGTGCGGCCAGCCGCCGTCGTCCGGTCGATCATCGGCGCCCTTCGCCACCATCCGGAATTCTCGCGAATGCTTAAATTGATTCTGCCCGGCGCGGCAGAGGGCGAAATCGCCGATGGCGGCTTGGTGGATCGGCTGCCGGCGAATCCTCTCCTTCTCCGGCTGATGGCGTTGAGTCCGATCGATGACCTGGAGATAGAGCAAGTCTTCACATGCCTCCGCCGTGCCATTCTCACGGAGGCCATGGCCGGAAGGGCGGATGCGAAGAATCTGCCGTTTGCCGCCGCGATGGCGCTTCATTGCTTTGTCAACGAGTACGTCTTTCCCGAGAGTGCGCAGGAAAGCGCAATGGTAGAGCAGCTTCAGGAACGTATTGCGACGATCTTGAAAGAGAAGCAGGAGGTGACGCCATCTCTCATTGTCGCACTCGGTGCCTATCGGCCGCTGCATAGTTTTCCCTGGGCGCGGGATTTAGGCGAAATGGTATGGACAGGCTGCTTCAGTGAAGTTGTAGAGAGGCAAATATTGGAACCGCGCGAGGAGTTTTCCTTGCGCCCCCAAATTGACCGACTGACCGGCATCGCGAATTAGGTCTCCCGGACCGTCCGGGAGCAATATGAAGAGAATCCATTCCCGCGCTGGATAAAGACGGGCCTGGTGCACGCGGGCATGACGATCGGTTCCGTGCTACGCGAGGCGCCACTTCGCTTTGACCTCGAAGATTATGAATCTCCCGCAAGCCCGGAAATATTAGTTGCCGGATGCGGCACGGGGCAGCACGCGCTCGTCACTGCTTCAAGATTCCTGAACGCGCGCGTGCTTGCCGTGGATTTAAGCCTGGGCGGCCTTTCATATGCGACCAGAAAGACTCGCGAACTCGGCGTCTCCAATATTGATTACGCGCAAGCGGATATCCTGGAACTCGCAAGTCTCGGGCGGCGCTTCGATCTCATCGAAAGCGTCGGCGTGCTGCATCACATGGAAGAGCCGTCCGCCGGCTGGCAAATCCTGACGAATCTCCTGCGTCGCGGCGGAGTCATGAAAATCGGCCTCTATAGTGAGATCGCACGCCAGGATATTGTAAGCGGGCGCGCCTTGATTGCTGAGCAAGGCCTCACGCCGTCCGCGCAAAACATTCGCCGCTGCCGGCAGGACATCATCGCCAAGGCCAAGGCGGGGAATAAGAAGATGGCGAGCATATGCAAAAGATGGATTTCTTCAGCATGAGTGAATGCCGCGATCTGCTTTTTCATCCCCAGGAGCATCGCTTTACGCTGCTTCAGATCGAATTACTGCTGGCAGCCCTGAAGTTGAATTTTCTCGGTTTTGAAATGCGCAACCCGGACGTGATACGAAAATTCGAAAAATTTCATTCAGGCCGCGTCGCGCCAACTTCGCTTTCCCTTTGGCACGAATACGAACTCGAGAATCCCGACACGTTCCAAGGCATGTATCAATTCTGGTGTCGGAAATGTTAGGCATGGAAGTATGCGGCAAGCTCAAAGAATGTCCGCTTTCAGATGTAAAGCAGACCTAAACTCTTCTCAAACTATCCGTAAATCGGCCGGCTATGTCTTGACTTTGACGTAGCTGCCGGGCGCGTCTTCGATGACTTCGAGCTTGCCGGCGCCAGGCTCGCGCGCCGCGACTTTCTTGCCGGCGCGGCGCGATTGCCAAGCGTGCCAATCGCGCCACCATGAGCCTTCTTGCCGGGCCGCGCCGGAGAGCCAATCCTCCGCGCTTTCATCCGCTTTCAACTCGCCTGTCCAGAATCCGTATTTTTTCGCATCTGGCGGATTAACGACGCCGGCGATATGGCCGGATTGACCGAGCACAAAACGCGTTTTCCCGGAGTACAGGCCGGTCGCCTTGAAGCAGGACTGCCACGGCGCGATATGGTCCTCATGTGCGGCCAGCACGTAAGTCGGCAGGTCGATCTTGCCGAGATCGATCGGCACGCCGCCGAGCTCGATGGCACCCGGGCGGGCCAAGGCGTTTTCCTGATACATCTTGCGTAGATAGAAGCTGTGCATCTCCGCCGGCATGCGGGTGGAATCGGAATTCCAATAGAGCAGGTCGAAGGGGAAAGGATCTTTGCCCATCAGGTAATTGTTGATCACGAACGACCAGATCAGGTCGTTGGCGCGCAACAGGTTAAAAGTGGTCGCCATTTCGCGACCATCGAGATAGCCCTTTTCGTTCATCATCTTTTCCAGGCCAGCAAGCTGTTCCTCGTCGATGAAGACGCCGAGCTCACCCGGCTCCTCGAAATCGACCAGGGTGGCAAAGAAGGTCGCGCTGGTAATCCGTTTGTCATCTTGCGCCGCCATATAAGCCAGAGTCGCCGACAACAGCGTCCCGCCGAGACAATAGCCGACCGCCACCACCTGTTGCTCTCCGCACGCCTGCTCGATGGCGTCGAGCGCGGCCAACGGGCCTTCACGCATATAATCCTCGAAACCCTTGTGCGAAAGGCGTTCGTCCGGATTAACCCAGGATATGACGAACACGGTGTAACCCTGCGCCACCGCCCAACCGATGAAGGAGTTCTCCGGCTTCAGGTCGAGGACGTAATATTTGTTAATCCAGGGCGCGATGACGAGAAGCGGGCGGGTATAGACGCTTTCGCCGGCCGGCGCATATTGGATCAATTGCATGAGATCGTTTTGAAAGACGACTTTTCCGGGCGTCAGGGCGAGGTTTTCGCCGGCTTCAAAAGCGTCTTGGTCGGTCATGCGGATATCGAGGTTGCCACCGCCGCGCTCCAGATCGTCGAGCATGTTGGCGAGACCGCGAACCAAATTCTCGCCGCCGCTGTCGAGCGTCTCGCGCAGAACGGTGGGATTGGTCATCACGAAATTGGTTGGCGACACAGCATCGACGAATTGGCGGGTGTAGAAAGCCAGCTTTTGCGCGCTTTTCTCATCCAGCTCGCCGGAATTTTTTTGCACTGTCGACAGGAACCAGTTCGAGGTCAGCAGATAGGATTGCTTGATGAAGTCGTAAAAGTGATTTTCGCTCCAATCTGCGGCGCGAAAACGGCGGTCATCGGGCGCCGGCACGACGATGGGTTCGCCAACTTCGCCGCCCATCATGCGGCTCGCGGTATGCTGCCAGAGCTTCATATATCCTTCGAACAGGCCCAATTGCGCTTGCACCAGACGTGCCGGATCCGACAGCATCTGCTGCGTCATCTCCATGAAGGCCTGCCCGACATCGAACGGACCCTGAGACTTTAGAACGCCCTCGGACTGCTGGCGCGCGATGAAATCGGACACAATGCCCTGGCTTTGCGCCGCCATGCGGGCGAATTCATTGGCCTTGGCCAAGGACTCTTCAGCGCCACCCGTCGTCTCATTTTGGTTCGTCATTAACCTCTCCGCCGGCAATTACTGCCCCCGGAAGGGGGCCGAAAAACGTTGATATGTGGTTGATCTATGCTAGTAACAATGTTTCTTCCGCTCAATAATACATCCAAATCGAGGCGCCGAAAAATCGCGAGTACAAATGTCGAGTAGCCGGATCAAACTAAGAATTTCCACCCGCTACCTTGCCCCGGCGATGCTCGCGCTCGTGTTGGCGGGCGGCGCCGCCTGTTCGACCGTATGGGACGATGTCGGCGGATTTTTCGAAGATGACGAAGCAAACGACCGCGCTCTAACGCAAGACGGCGGAGATCAAGACTTTCCAAAGTTGAGCGAAGTGCCTGATACGCCAAGACCGGCATCAAGTCCAGAGGATTTAGACCAGCTCAGCGAAGGACTGATAGCCGATCGAGATGAGGCGCGCTACACCAACGAAACCTTGCGCAGCCGCTACGCGGACGAAAGCCTCGATGGCGAAGAACGGCAAGTCGCTTCAGCTGCTACCGCGGTCGATCCGGTTCGCCAGGCGGTGCAGGAAACAGATTCCGGAGAATTCACCGATCGGCAGGTTGCCAGCGCCATCGAACCCGCATCTGAGACAGTTCTCCGTGAACGTCGCGCCGTGGAACAGAACGACGGCGCGACCGCAACGAGCAGCGAAAGCACCATCAGGGAAATCGAACCAGGGCAAACGGTGCGCCGCGCAGATGTAGACGAAACCCGCGTTGCCATGGTGACCGAGAGCGGCGTTATGCCGCTAATCCAATTCCGTGCTCTGTTTAACGAGCGCTTTGATTCGTCGGGCAGCTCAACTTATCGCCAAGCCAATGTTCAGCCAGTCTCTGCCCTGGTTGGCCAAGACAGTCTGCTGTCGAACCGGCCGCTTTCTACCGGTAGTGCGGCGGATATCCTGCCGGCGGCAACGGCGTCACTGTCGCCCGATCCGTTCGGCGACCAGGCAGGCGGCGCCCCTTCCGCGTCCGTATCTTTTCAGGCGGCCAGCATTCCGTTCTCCACCGGTTCCAGCGCGCTCAATTCGGCGGACCGCTCCATGCTCAAGCAAGTGGTCAAGCTGCACCAAAAATTTGGCGGCTATGTGCGGGTTATCGGACATTCCAGCCAGCGTACACGTGACATGGATTCGAACAGCCATCGCCTTGTGAATTTCCAGGTGTCGCTGGATCGCGCAACTGTAGTATCGATGGAGCTAACTCGCCTCGGGGTGCCGGCGGAATCGGTGTTGGTCGACGCGCGCTCCGACAACGAGCTCCTGAGCTATGAGTACATGCCCGCTGGTGAAGCAGAAAATCGCCGCGCCGACGTATATATCGAGTTTTAACGCCCTCCGAGATCCCACACATCATTGTTATTTATCAATCAATTATACAATTTAATTAAAGAAAAACACGAGCGCAGGGGAGAGCGATGAGCGACACCGTGCGTATCGGTTTGGCCGGGCTAGGCGTCGTCGGCGGTGGTGTGTTGAAATTGCTCGAGCAACAGGGCACACTTTTACACAGCCGGTCCGGCCAACAACTCGAAACGGTAGCAGTAAGTGGTCGCGAACGGGCAAAAGACCGTGCTGCCGATATTTCCGCTCTCAAATGGCACGACAACCCGCTCGATCTTGCGGCCGATCCCGATATCGATGTCGTTTGCGAGTTGATTGGCGGCGCCGACGGCATCGCGCTCGAGCTTTCACAGGCTACCTTGCGGAACGGCAAACATCTCGTCACGGCCAACAAAGCCTTGCTCGCCCATCACGGCAATTCTCTCGCCCGTATGGCCGAGGAAAGCGCCGTGAATTTGGGCTATGAAGCGGCTGTTGCCGGCGGCATCCCCATCATCAAAGCGCTGCGGGAGGGCCTTACAGCCAACAAATTTTCTGGCGTTTACGGCATTTTGAACGGGACCTGCAATTACATTCTGACTGAGATGCGCGATGGCGTGCGCGCCGGCGCACCGCGCGATTTCGACACCGTGCTCAAGGAAGCACAAGAGCTGGGCTACGCCGAGACGGATCCGTCGACCGATGTCGACGGCATCGACGCGGCGCATAAACTAGCGCTTCTCACCAGCCTGGTTTTCGGCTGTCCGGTGGATTTCGACGCCGTCCAAATCGAGGGCATTCGCCATATCAACCCGATCGATATCCAATTTGCCGAGGAACTCGGTTATCGCGTCAAGCTGCTCGGTGTCTCGCGGGCCAGCGCCGCCGGTATCGAGCAAAGCGTGCATCCCTGCATGGTGCCCGAGAATACCGCCATCGCGCATGTCGACGGCGTGTTGAACGCGGTTGTCACGGAGGGTGATTTTGTCGGCACAACGACATTCGAAGGCCCGGGCGCCGGCGCCGGGCCGACTGCTTCCGCGGTTGTCTCAGACCTCGCCGATATCGCGCGTGGCCTGGTGGTGCCGGTTTTCGGCGTTCCAGTATCGGCGCTTGAAGCGCGGCCCAAGGCGCCGCCCGGCAGCCATGTCGGCAGCTATTATATCCGTCTCATGGTGGTAGACCGGCCCGGTGTGATCGCCGATATTGCAGCGTGTCTTCGCGACCAAGAGGTGTCGGTGGAATCGCTGCTGCAACACGGCCGTCGGCCGGATGAAGCCGTTCCGGTCGTGTTGACCACCCATGTGGCGGAAGAAGGTGCGCTGGCGCGCGCCCTTGCCGCCATGGGCGAGTTGCACGCGGTGTTGGAAACGCCGCGGATGATTCGTATCGTCAATTTATCATAAGCGCCGCCCCGCGGCGTCGAGAGGATATCATGGCCGAAGCTGTTTCTCTGGATCGTAATCTAGCGCTCGATGCCGTTCGCGTCACCGAATCAGCGGCGCGTGCGGCTTCGCATATGACGGGCCTCGGCGATGAAGTTGCGGCGGATCAGGCGGCGGTGGACGCGATGCGACACGCCCTCAATGCTCTCGATATCGACGGCACGGTGGTCATCGGCGAAGGCGAGCGAGACGAAGCACCGATGCTCTTTATCGGCGAGAAGGTCGGCACCGGAAACGGACCTAAGGTTGATGTTGCGCTCGACCCACTCGAAGGCACAACTATTTGCGCCACCGGCGGACCCAATTCACTGGCCGTCCTGGCGATGGCGGAAGAGGGCGGTTTTCTCAATGCGCCCGACGTTTACATGGATAAAATCGCTGTCGGCGACGGCCTGCCGGAGGATTTGATCGATATCGACGACACGCCGGTGCAGAACCTCACGCGCTTGGCGCGCGCCAAGAAATGTGAAATTTCCGACCTGATGGTCCTGGTGCTCGATCGTCCGCGCCACAGAGAACTGATTGCCAAACTGCGTGACACACGGGCCCGCATCCAGCTCATTCGCGACGGCGATGTCGCCGGTGTCATCGCCACCACCCGGCTCAACCGCTCGGTCGATATCTATATCGGTACCGGCGGCGCCCCGGAGGGCGTGCTGGCAGCGGCTGCACTGCGCTGCATCGGCGGGCAAATGATGGGCCGCCTAGTGTTCCGCAACAAGGACGAGAAGAAGCGCGCGCGCGCAATGGGCGTGACCGACCTTAACCGCAAATATTCGCTGCACGAACTGGCCGGCGGAGACGTCATGTTTGCCGCCACCGGCGTGACCGATGGCGCCATGCTGAAGGGGGTCCACCGCTTCGCCGGCGGCGCGCATACACATTCGGTGGTGATGCGCTCGCGCACCGGCACGCTGCGACTGATCGAGGCCGAGCACGATTTCACACGCCGCCCGCCGCGCGATTGATCCTAATGGGCGGTGACCTGCCAGCCGCTCAAACAGATTCGGGCGCCTTCCTCGGGGTTGAGCGTTCGGTCTCCGGCAAGCTCTGGCGGGCCCGCCTGGAAGATGAGCGGGCGGCTCTGGCGCTGGCCCAGCAGTTGGAAATTTCCGAAATACTGGCGCGAGTTCTCGCCGGGCGCGGCGTCGTCGCCGATGAAGCTGATAGATTCTTAAACCCGGCGCTGCGCGACGCGCTGCCCGACCCGTCCGTGCTGCGCGACATGGACAAGGCCGCCGACCGCTTGGCCGCAGCGATTCAGACCGGCGAAAAAATTGCCGTGTTCGGCGATTACGATGTTGATGGGGCCACCTCCGGCGCGCTCATCCTGCGCTTCCTGAATGCCGTCGGCAGCAGCGGCACGTATTACATCCCCGACCGCATGCGTGAAGGATATGGCCCCAATGCGGCGGCACTCAAATCCCTAGCTGAACAGGGTGTGGCGCTTGTCGTCACCGTGGATTGTGGCATCTCCGCTTTCGACCCGTTGGACGCGGCGGCGGAGGCTGGTCTCGAGGTTATCGTCGTCGATCATCATATCGCCGAGCCGCGCCTGCCCACTGCCACGGCAATCATCAATCCCAACCGCCTCGACGATACTAGCGGACTCGGCCAGTTGGCAGCAGTGGGTGTGGCGTTTCTTCTCATGGTGGCGCTCAACAGGACGCTGCGCCAGGCCGGACATTACGGTGCCGATCGTCCCGAACCGGACCTTCTCGGCCTGCTTGATCTTGTGGCGCTGGGCACGGTCTGCGATGTCGTGCCCCTCACCGGACTTAACCGTGCGCTGACGGTGCAAGGTTTGAAGGTCATGGCGAAGCGCGGCAACATCGGCCTGGCAGCGCTGTCCGACAGCGCCGGTCTCGACGAGGCACCGACCGCCTATCATGCCGGCTATGTGCTTGGCCCGCGTGTGAACGCTGGCGGGCGAGTCGGTGAATCGAGCCTTGGTATCCGTTTGCTCACGACCTCAGACGGCGACGCAGCCAAGGCCATCGCGCTGCATTTGGGCGAACTCAACAAAGAACGCCAAGCCATCGAGGCGGAAGTGCTCGACGCAGCGACGGCGCAAATCGAGGCGCGCGGCGAAACGCCGGCGCCGATAATCATCGCCGCCGGCGCTGGCTGGCATGCTGGTGTCGTGGGCATTGTCGCCAGCCGGCTGAAGGAACGGTTCTCACGCCCAGCCATCGTCGTTGCCGTGGCGGACGGGATAGGCAAAGCCTCGTGCCGTTCGATCGCTGGCGTGGATATCGGCGCGGCGATCACGGCGGCGCGCCAGGCCAATCTTTTGCTCAACGGCGGCGGGCACGCAATGGCGGCCGGCTTTACCGTGGCGGAAGATCAACTAGCGGCGCTCGGTAGCTTTTTGATGGAGCGGCTCGCGCCATATGTGACAGCAGCACGCCAATCAGCGAACCTTGGCATCGACAGCGCGCTAACCGTCGAAGGGGCAACGCTCGAACTGGTCGAAGAGCTTGCTCAAGTGGGCCCGTTTGGCTCCGGCAATTCAGAACCGCGCATGGTCATCACTGCGTCACGCATCGTCAGCGCAAAAGTTGTTGGCCGCGGCCATGTGCGCTGCATTTTGGCCGGCGCCACCGGCAAACGGCTGACCGCCATTGCATTCCGCGCGGCGGGCGAGGAACTAGGCCATATGTTGCTTTCGCCTTCGGAAGGACCGCTGCATCTGGCCGGAAATTTGCGCGTAAACCGCTGGCAGGAGCGCGACGACGTCCAACTTATTATTCAGGATGCGGCACCGGCGAGCGGCACGGGTTAGAGCCAATGGGGCTTGAACGGCATGAATTGCAGCAAATATGCCGCGCAACGCATTTGCTGCCTTGATTTTACGCCGCCACCCGACTAGATAGCCCCCTTAGCCTTCGACCCCTTCGTCTAGAGGTTAGGACACCACTCTTTCACAGTGGAGACACGAGTTCAATTCTCGTAGGGGTCGCCAATTATTTCAGCCCAGATAGGCCGCCGAGTGTGCTTGCGGCGGAAATTCCAAGGCAGGATACGGAAAGGCACGCATGGCCGGTTTCGGAGATCTCATCGCAGCGCTGCCGGCTTGGCTGATGATTCTTGGCGGTCAGCTTCTACTGATTGTCATTCCGGCCGGCGTCGCATTCCTTTTTCTTTATCGGTGGGCGGGCAATCCCTTACGGCGGCGAAAGATTCAGCCCGAACGGCCGCCCTCAGCGGCGATCCGACGAGAAGTATGTTATTCGATCCTGACGGCGATGGTTTTCGCGGTGAACGGGTTTTGCATCTATTTGCTCATGTCTCGAGGCTGGACACTGGTTTACGCTGAGGGGTCCGAATTTGGCTGGCTTTATGGCACATTTAGTTTGATCGCCGCCATCGTCCTGCATGATGCATATTTTTACTGGACACACCGTCTGATGCACCATCGGCGCCTCTTTCAACTGTTTCATCGGCTGCACCACGAATCGCACAGCCCGTCACCCTGGGCGGCCTATGCCTTTGCGCCGCTGGAAGCCGTGGTCCAAACATTGTTTTTAACCTTTCTTATCTTTGTCCTGCCGCTTCATGTCAGCGTCATTTACCTGTTCATGGTTCATATGATCGTCCGCAATGTCGTCGGTCATAGCGGCTTCGAATTGTTTCCGCGCGGCACGGCGGCGCATCGGGTGTTCGGTATTCTGACGACAAACACACATCACGATTTGCACCACAGCGCCAAAACCGGAAATTACGGACTATATTTCATCTGGTGGGACCGCATCTGCGGCACCGAGAATCCGGACTACCGTGAGACCTTCGCGCGCGTAACTGCTGCCCCACAAACCGCACCGACGCGAGAAGGGGAGAACCCAGTCTTCACACTGAAAGTATAGTATGGCGACCTGTATATTCGCCTGAGGGCGTGGTATTTTTTGCCTGAACTTGGTGTACGGAGCGGTCTCGTCATGGGCATGACAATTCTTATTCGACAAGTGCGGCACTAGATGTATCGCAGGCGCTATCAGGTCGGCGCGGCCGGATGGCGACGTACCGCCCTCTGTACCCTGATCGGCGGCGTATATTTCCTGCCGGTGCTGTGGATCGTTCTGACCGCGTTCAAATCAACGCGCGATGCACTGACGCCGACGATGTCCTTCACGCCGACTTTCGATAATTTCATCCACGTATTCCGCCGCGCTTATCACCCGGGCGGCGACGTGGTGGATACCCATTTCGGATTGTACTTCTTCAATAGCATCTTTATTGCCACGGCGAGCGTGGGCCTGGCGCTCATCCTCGGTACGGTCGCGGCCTATGCCTTTTCGCGCTGGCCGTTGAAAGGCAATGATACTTATTTGTTCATTATCCTGACGACACGGATGCTGCCGCCGATCATCGTCATCATTCCCATATTTGTGATGTTTCGCATTACCGGTATGGCCGGCGGCTATCCCGGCATCATTTTGCTTTATGCGGCGTTTAACCTGCCATTCACGATTTGGATCATGAAGAGTTTTTTCGATGAGCTGCCGCGCGATGTGGAGGACGCCGCGCGCACCGAAGGCAGTTCGGAATGGCGCGTTTTCTTTCGCATTTGCCTGCCTCAGGTTAAGGCCGGTCTTGCCGCGACGGTGACCTTCGGTCTCATTCTGACATGGAACGAGTTCCTCATGGCGTTGCTGTTGACGGGTTCCGAAACCCGAACTGTGCCGGTCGCGATGGGCGCCAATCTCGGCGGCGGCCAAAGTGTGCATTGGGGATTGCTGGCGGCGATAGAGACGATTTATCTCATCCCCGTGGTGCTGGTGACCTTCGTGCTGCAAAACCAGCTGCTACGCGGCGTCACATTCGGCACGATCCGCCAGCCTGTAAAGCCGACTTAATGCAGATTGAATTTTATTGCAGAAATCAAATGTGGAAGCGCTAGGAAAAAGTAAAAAGCTTCCGTGCTCGGCCCAACAAGTTTTAATTTTAGGCCGTATCCCACCGTCTAACGTCCGACTGGATTACACTGACAGAGCGCCGGCGCGAACGTTATTCACACCGCTCTATTATTTTAGGTGGGCTGCGGTGCTTCCCGGCAAATGACACCGTCTTGCCGGAAAATTAGCCCGAGGCCGGTGAGGCGGCAAAATTCCCAAATATTTTTGTAGGAATTTGCCACCTCGAAAACGCCTGCTATTCGGCGAGAACTAAATTCTCAGCCGAACTCTTGCCGTTCTTACCCGGTTGCAGTTCAAATTCGACCCGTTGTCCCTCCGCGAGGCCCGGCAGACCGGCGCGCTCAACAGCGGAAATATGGACGAACGCGTCCTTTGAACCATCATCCGGGCTGATGAAGCCATACCCCTTGACGGAATTGAACCACTTCACGGTTCCTACACTCATATTACTCTTGCTCTCTTTATCATTGCGATCATCCGCAAATTTTTATTACGGACGTTTTACAGCACGCCGATTCCCACGAAGTAATGTAGCTTGGCGTAGTCGCCAAACTGGATACTTCGGTTGGTCGAAGACTGATGTACGATGTATAGGCCGGAGAGCTTCGATATGCAAATGGAAGTATTAGGCAAAACTAAAATTTGAAATGTCGCTATTGCATCGCCAAATCACTTCATACTTCCCAGTTTAACGATCGGATCACGCAATATAATAGGTCGTCCGTCTGCCAACTTTTTGGAAAAGAGAGTATTCATGCGCATCTATCTCAGCACCGCACTCCTCGCCGCGATCATCTCGCTTTTTGCGTCGTCAGCCGCGCCTCCAGCCTCGGCGGGACTTCTCGACGACATTTTGGTTGGGCCCAAAACTCTGATCGACCGGGCTATTGAAGCGCGCAGCAGTTCGGATATGTTCAAGGACAATGAGATTGTCGTGAAGGTTAACGCGGTGATGGCGGATTTGGAGACGATCAAGGCGTCGACCGAGATCTACAAACAGCGCCTCCTCATAACGGGATTGTTCGACGACACCCAGCTTTACGAGGATTTTCTCGCCGGGGTGGAGGCTATCGACGGGATCAAAGAACTCTATTGGCATGTCCAGTATATGAGCGAGGAAGACCAGGAAGCACGCAAAGAGGAAATGCTCGACTGGATCGACGCCCTGGAACTCGATGCGCGCGTCGGCATCAGCCTGATCGAAACGGCCGGCATCGCAGATGTTAATTATCGTGTCGCGGTTGATGCGTTTTCAAACGTTTATCTGATCGGCCGGGCGCGCTCTGAGGAGGAAATGCGAAAAGCAGTCCAAGTCTCCGTCGATACGGAGGGCGTCGGGGTGATCATCAACTATATCGAAGTGCGGCCATAACGCCACAGGGACGCCCGTGGCGCCCGCAGGCAAGCCTCATGTCTCAACCGGGGTGGCTAGCAAAATCACAAAAAGCTGCTCCCCACCCCGCGCTTGCTCTCCACTCTGATCGTCCCGTGATGGGCCTCCACGGCCGCTTTGACGATCGACAACCCCAAGCCGGTGCCGTCCACGCGTGACTTATTGCTCACGCG
>Ga0114993_10003286_pt1 | contig 16929 bp, 16 predicted proteins | sample ArcticOcean_MG_C_FD_87042 | JGI IMG/M metagenome (GOLD analysis project Ga0114993, IMG submission 87042) | Marine microbial communities from western Arctic Ocean - ArcticOcean_MG_CB2_150 | ecosystem: Environmental > Aquatic > Marine > Oceanic | place: Arctic Ocean: Canada Basin | collected...
AATACACGGCGGCATTTTTTGAAAACAGGAGCCGCGTTGGCGGCCGGCTTCGTTGGATTGCGCGCCTTCGCGGACCGGGCGGATGCAGGAGGCGCGGGGGGGAGCAAAGGCTTTGGGCCGTTGATTCCCGACCCGAAAAAAATTATAGATTTGCCGCGCGGCTTTTCCGCAAGTGTCATCTCTAAGGCGGGGGAAAAGATGGCGGACGGCCTGCGAGTGCCGGCGATGTGTGACGGCATGGCGGCGTTCCCTGGGCCGGGGGGGGTGTCGGTGCTGGTGCGCAATCACGAGCTCAATCCCGCCGTGGCCGGCACGATGGGTGCCTTTGGCGATGGCAACAAGCTGCTTTCTGATAAAATTCGTGAAAAAATGTATGACCCCGGCAAGAAGCTGAAAACCGGGCGTGTCCCCGCCTGTCTCGGCGGCACAACCACGATTGTCTACGACACTAAACGGCGGAAGGTGGTGCGCGAATTTCTCAGCCTAGCTGGCACACTGCGCAATTGCGCGGGCGGGCCGACGCCGTGGAACAGTTGGATTACCTGCGAGGAAACCATCGACCTCGCGGGCAAAGCGAGCGCCAAGGATCACGGCTACAACTTTGATGTGCCGGCCACCGCGCAACCGCGCCTCGCCGAGCCGGTGCCGTTGAAGGCGATGGGGCGTTTCCGGCACGAGGCGGTGGCGGTCGATCCAAAGACCGGCATCGTCTACCAGACGGAAGACTTGGAGGATGGCTTGATTTATAGGTTCATTCCCAAGGTGCCCGGCCAGCTCGCGCGCGGTGGGCGGCTGCAGGCGCTTGTGATCAGGGATTCCTTCAGCGCCGACACGCGCAATTGGAAGGAGCAATTCTTCAAGCCGGGCGTGAAATTGGCGACGCGGTGGGTGGCCCTCGACGAGGTGGAGTCGCCCAAGAACGACCTGCGCCTGCGCGGCCATGCGAAGGGCGCGGCGCGGTTTGCGCGCGGCGAGGGGATGTGGTTCGGCGGCGGCGCGATTTACTTTGTCTGCACCAGTGGCGGCAAAACCAAGCACGGCCAAGTCTGGAAATATACGCTGGCCAACAGCCAACTCGAGCTGTTTGCCGAGCCGAACAACCCAGCGTTGATCGACCGCGCCGACAACCTCACCGTTGCGCCATGGGGAGACCTCGTGCTGTGCGAGGATGGTCCGGGCGAGCAATTCCTCGTGGGCGTCACCCCGAGTGGCGGCTTTTACAAAATCGCGCGCAACCCCGTCGGTAGTTCCGAATTCGCCGGCGCCACCTTCAGCCCCGACGGCGGCACGCTCTTCGTAAACCTGCAAAACCGCGGCCTCACCCTAGCCATCACCGGCCCTTGGCGGCGGTGAATTTCTCGATGGTAGGCTTGCCTTTTAGCCAGCCGAGTTTGGTGAGAAAATCGTCGGTGCGCCGCATGGTGGCGATGAACATCTTGTTGCCACGGCGGCCGTAGTTGAAGAAGCCGTGGACCTCTCCCGGATAAGCCGCCAGCTTGGCGTGGTTGCCGGCGGCTTTCATTTTTTTTACGAACGCCTCGGCGGTCCAGAATTTTACCGTGGGATCATCCTCGCCATGCAGCACGAGCATTGGCGGCAAATCCTTGCGCGTGTGATGCCACGGCGACAGGCGTTCCAGTGGCACGCCCATACGTTCGCGCAAGCCTTTGAGGTTGGCCTCGTTTAAGAAATCCTTTCGCCCCGGCACCGGCGCTATCACGCAGGGCGGGTTGAACAGTATCATCGTGTCTGGCACGGAACTGATTTTTAAATCCTCACCCTTGACGTCGAAGCCCTCGACCACGCCCGCGCATGCCGCCACGTGGCCACCCGCCGAGCCACCGCCGGCAGCAACTCGCTTTGGGTCAATGCCGAGCTTTTTTGCATTGGCGCGAATCCAGCGCACGGCGCTTTTTCCATCCTCCACACAGGCAGTTGCGAGCGTACCGTGCAGGTTGCGGATGCGGTACTCTGCCGTCATCGCCACCATTCCGCGGCTGGCGAGGTATCGGCATTGCTGCTCGAATTGTTTCGGCGTGCCGCTGCGCCAGCCGCCACCGAAGAAAAACACTATCGCCGGCGCGTTCACTTTTTGTTTTGTGGGCCGGAAAATGTGCAGGTGGAGTTTCACATCTCCGATGGTTTTGTAGACGGCTTTTTCCGAGCCATGAAACTTGGCGGGCCATTGTGGTTTGCGCTGGGCGGAGGCATTGAGGGCACACAATAGGGCGAGGGTGGTCATGATTAATCGCATTGTGTGACTGTGCCACGGTGGTCACAAATGACAACCTGGGAATTGGCCGATCCATGGAGAGCGGCGTTTATGGGCGGCTTACTTGAGGATGCGGAAGAGACTGCTGTAATCGTCGGTCCACAGCGGCACATCGATGCTCTGCCGCCGCCGGGCCAGCAGGTCGGCCACGGTGAAGTCGCCGAAATAAGTGTCATCCACGTATTGGATCCGGACCAGTTCACGCGCGTGTTCCATCAGTTGGAGTTGGCCGGGGGATTGCCCGGAGCCGTCCTTGATGAGCTGATCTAGTGCTTGACTGACTTTCATTTTTTTTATCGTCGAATTTATGGGCTGGGCGTCCTTGAGCCAGCGCTCGAGTTGGTCTGCGAAGGTGTCGTGATGGGCCAGCGCGGCGCGGCGCAGGGCGGGTTTTTTAAACATGGTCCCCGTGCGGGACAGCAGGACGTAGCTGGTGGCGGAGAGCCAGGGGAATTTTTTGCCGGGGCTGTAGTGGATGACGCGCAGGTGCAGGCCGCGGTGCCGGGCGGTTTGGCGCACCACCGGCTCGAGGTCGAGGTAGCGGTTGGTGATGTTGATGACGATGACGCCGCCGGGCGCGAGGTGTTTTTCGTAAATCTCGAAAGCCTCGTTGGTGAGCAGGTGGACGGGCACCGAGTCGCTGCTGAAAGCGTCCATGGAGAGCAAGTCAAAGCGCATAGGGCCCGGCTCGGCCTCGAGCATCAGCCGGCCATCGCCGAGCACCACGTCCACGGTGGCGTTGCGGTCGCGCGCGCCTTTCAGGTAGGTGAAGATGTTCTCGGCGGTGTCCGTCACGGCCGGGTTGATCTCGTAAAAACGATACACATCGCCCGGATTGGCATAGGCCGCCACGGCGCCGACGCCCAGGCCCAGCACCCCAACGCGCTTGGGTTGGCCGTTGCGCACGTGGGTCATCGCCAATCCAATGCCCGAGTCCGGCCCAAAATAGCTGATCGGCCGCTGCGCAAACCGGGGATCGGCATACTGGCCACCGTGGGTGATGCGCCCGTGCACAAGCAACCGCTGGGTGGTGTAGTTTCCCTCGCCGCCTTCGTATCGCGAGCTCCACTCGGTCACCTTGATCAGCCCGTAAAAATTCCGCGAAGTGTGCAGCTTGCCCACGGAGACTCCGTCGGCATGGCGGATCAGCCCCCAGCCCAGCGCGATGAGCAAAACCAACAACACCGGCAGCGTGAGGTTGCGCCGCATTGTTTGCTTCCAGACAGCAGCCAGCCACAGGCCCGCACCAACGATGCCACAAAGCATCAGGCCAAAGTGGAATTCCCAGAAGAAACCTTTAAACAACGCCGGCGCGCCCAGCGATACGAACAACCCCCCCAGCGCGCCGCCACCGGCGAGGCACAGGTAATAGGCCGTCAACCGCCCGCTTGGCGGCCGCAGCCGGTAGAGTTCCCCGTGGCACACCATGCAGCCAAAAAACAAGGTGGCCATGTACACCGCCAACTGCCACTGGATCTCCAGCTTGACCCCCTGCCGCAACGCCCAGCAACTGGCGCCCGCCGCCACGAAAAAACCACCTACAAACAGCGGTCGCAAATACCAGCGCGGGCTGTCAAACGCGATGATGAACGTGAGCAGATACAAAGCCAACGGCGCCACCCACAGGAAGGGGATGACAGCGATTTCCTGGCAGATCAAGTTGGTGGTGGACATCAGCAACACGGTGCCGCACGCCGGCAACAGCAGCCACAACGGCACCAGCCAGCGGGGCGGCTCAGTGGTCTCCTCTGCTTCTTCCCGCTCGACTGCCTCGGGACAACCGCGCATTCGCCAAGCCACCCAGGCAAACAGCCCCAGATATAGCACCGCCGCCAGCGACCAGCCGTTCACCTGCCAAGTGCGCGGCGTGTTGGGCTCAAGCAGGAACGGGAACGTGACCAGTGCCAGCAGCGAGCCGGCGTTGGAGAGAGCATAGAGGCGGTAAGGCGACCGGCCCGGGTTGGCGCGGCTGAACCACGCCTGCGCCAGCGGCCCAGTGCTCGCCAGCACCAAGTACGGCAGGCCCACCGACGCAATTAAAAGAAGCAGGATGCGCCCCACCGGCTCCTCGCCGGGGCCGGGTTTCCATGAGTCCGCCGGCGTGATGGGCAGTGTGACCAACGCCAGCACCAGCATCACCAGATGCACCTTGACCTGCCGCGCCATCGGCCAGCCACTCAGCCAATGCGCATAGGCGTAACCCGCAAATAGCATCACCTGGAAAAACAGCAGGCACGTCGTCCACACACCCGGCCCGCCGCCAAACCACGGCAGGATGTACTTGCCGATTAGAGGCTGCACCTGGAAGAGGAGAAAAGCGCCCAGGAAAATCACGAAACCAAACATCCACAAAACCGGGGTGGCGGCCGGGGAAGTCTGCGGGGCGTCAGGTTGCTGCACGGCGTTGTTGTATGCAAGAGCCGCGCGCCGGGCGAGTATTTTCGAAAATCAACGAGTGTCCCACCGGTTCGCCAAGTGCCCCCATGGCAGGTGAAATCCCATGCGACTGGCCGCGGTCGATTCCGCGTGGCCATCCACAAACCCCACCGTGGCCTTGCTGAGATGGCGATTCACCAGCCGCGAAAGCACGCGCGCAAAATATGGATCCGTCGGCATGCGAATTGAAAATGGATCGTAAGACACCGTCGGATCCTCCCGCCACGCATCAGCATCAAGATGGACTGCCGTCGCCGGGGAGATAAAACCCGCGTCGCCAAACAACAACGTCTCCGCTGGGCGCGTCACATGCTGGCGCGGCAGCCAAGTGCCTGACCGGCCGCTGGCATACGGCCCCAGCGCCCCCAAGCTGCACCCGATACTCACCGGGCCACCGAAATGGCACGGGCATTTAAACACCCGCGCATCAGGCACATCGGCCATCAACAAATCCGGCCAGAAAGTGATCAGCCGGTTGGGGATCAGCGCGCCGGGCGGTGGATGGCCGAAGCGCCCATGCGGCACCACGCGATCCTGATGATCCTGGGAAAACAACTCATGCCCAATGCCGATGGCGCGCACGTTATTGACGCATCTGATTTGCTGCGCCGCCAGCCGAGCCTTGGCCATCACCGGCGTGAGCATGGAGGCAAGAATGCCAATGATCAGAATAGCCATCAGCAACTCAACCAGAGAAAATCCGCGCACCCACCTTGGCCCAGCCATTGAACCGAATGATCCGGCGAGTCTTATACAACAATAGACGCCAGTTGAACCTCAACGGGTTACAACGAAAGCGATGGGGCTATGATAAAATGATCGAGTTTACGTCTCCACCTATGGGCGTCCGCCGGGCCAGGGGAACAGGGAGGCGGCCACGAGGACTTGGATTAGGCCGAGGATGCCGATGGCGGTGAGCATGACGGTCCAGGTTTTAAGGGTTTCCTTTTCGGTGAAGCCGCTCATGCGCTGCACGACCCAGAAGCCGCTGTCGTTCATCCACGAGAGCGGGAACGCGCCAAAGCCGATGATGAGGCAGAAATAAATCGGGTGGCAACCGAGCGTCCCGGCTTCTAGCATGCCGGCAATGATGGGGGCCATGATGCCCGAGCCGGTGATCATTGAGACGGTAGCCGAGCCTTGGGCGGCGCGGATGACCGCGGTGAGGAGCCAAGCCATGAAGAGCATGGCGACCGTGCCGCCCTCGTCCACGCCGATGGCCTCGATGGTGCCGCGAATGCCGGAGTGGGCGATCATCGACCCAAAGGCGCCGCCGGCGCCGGTGATTAAAATGATCACACCGGCCGTCTCCAGCGGGGCGCCCATGGATTCGCCGAGCTTCTCGAGCGTCCAGCCGCGCTGTCGGGCCAGCGTGTACATGGCCACTGCGGCGGCCAGGAACATGGCGACGTTTTTATTGCCAAGAAACTCCAGTACTCCCATCAGGCCAACGGGTACGACCAGGTTTACGTTTTCCATCTTGCCCAAGAAATCGATGAATGTGACGAGCGAAATGAGCACCACCGGCAGTGCCACTGGCAACACGGAGATGCAGAAGCCGGGCAGTTCGTCGTCCTTTTTTTTCACGATGCCCTCCAGCTCGGCGAGTGAGGAGCCCTTGGTTTCGCGGAGTGGGATGTTCAGTTTTTCGTTGAACCGGTTGGCCAGCCACATTACCAGGCACACGGGAAGGATGGCGGCGAACATGCCCGCGATGATGGCGCTGCCCGCCGATTGGCCGAGGTTCTCGGCGATGATGAGTGGCCCGGGCGTGGGCGGCACAATGGTGTGGGTGATGGCGCCCGCACCCGCCACGGCGCAGACGTAGAGCGTGTAGTTTTTGCCCGTCCGCAATGCCAGCGCGCGGGCCAACGGGATGAGGAGGAAGAACACGGTGTCGAAGAAAACCGGGATAGAGAGGATGAAGCCGCTGATCAACATCGCCCAAGCCGCTCGGTCCTCGCCCAGCCGATCCATGAGCCGGCGCACGATCTTGTCCGCCGCGCCGCTTTCCATCATGCACATGCCAATTACCGCCGCCATGGCGATGACAAAACCGATCTTGCCCACCAACGTGCCAAAGCCACCCATGGACAAAGCCACGGCCTTGCCCCAGTGGTTCACCGCGCCGTTTGGCCGCAGGTGTTCGCGCGCCATGCGCTGCTTGTCCCCGGTGGGCATTGCCGCCTGTTCCTCGGCATTAAAATAGCCGTCGCCATTTGTGTCGTATGTCGGCCGCAGCTCCTCAAGGAGGGTTGTCTGTTTGTCGTTAAAACTATCTGGCAGCGCGGGCGTGAGCACGCCCACCAGCACCGCGCCGAGCGTGAGCCCAAGGAAGGGGTGCAGGCGGAGCTTCACGATGCTGAGGATGACGAAGACCACGCCGGCGGCGAGGATCCAGAACGGGGTATAGTCGGGAGGTGAGGCAGCTGCGATGAAAGTCATGACCGGGTTCCTGTTGGACGCCGAAAGGAAACGACATGCGGCTCAAGCTGTCGATTCATTTCCCGACAAAATTTTGCCCACCAGCCGGCCGCTGGTGAGTGCCCACGCGATGTGGAGGCCGTGGCCCCAGAGGATCTGGCCGCCGAGGCCGTTCTGGCCCACGGCGTACAGGCCGGGGATGGGCGCGCCGTTTTCGTCGAGCACGCGCAGCGACTGGTCGATGGCCGCCCCGCCCTCAGTGGTGGTGAAGTATGACCGGCACGGGCCCATGAGCACCCAATTGTTTCCCTTGAGACTGGTGCCGTTGAGCGCGCTTTTTATGGCGTCGATTTTAATCCGGCGGCGGCCGGAGATTTGTTGCAGGGTGCCCGTGATGGCGATGTCGGGGCGCAGCTTTAGATAATCAGCCACGTAGGCGTATGCGATCTTGGGGGCGGTGGAGATGAAATGCGGCCACGCGGAGTAACGCTCCGAGAGCCGTTCATCGAGCAGGATGTAGGCGAGCTTGCCGGGCTGTGCGGCGATGGCGATCTCGCGCGCGGGCCATTGCGTCTCATCGCAGAAACGATTGCCGTGGGCGTTGATTAAAATTGCGCCGTCGTCAAAGAGCGTATTCTCCGGGTGTTGCCAGGTGACGAGCAGGCGGCGAATGATGGCGTTTAATACAAAGCGCGGCGTGAACGGAAGCAGCCGACCCATCAGCCGGGCCAGCGGGCCAGAGGCGGGAAGGAGCTGAGTGAAAGACAGTTTGCCCTCGGGCGCGACAAACCGAATCTCCGGGCCGTAGGTGATGTCCATGTTCACCAGCTGCGCGCCGGCTTCCCGCGCGAGCCGATGGCCGTCGCCGGTGGCGTTGGGGTTGATGCCGTCTATTTGCGAATATTGGCCGCCCTTGTGCTCGGCGATCATCGGGTGTGAATTTGCATAATCACCGCAGGCAAGCACCACGCCGCGCCGGGCGTGCAACAATTCCTCACGACCGCCGATGACCGCGCGCACGCCAGTCACGCGCGGGCCATCGCGCAGGAGTTCCTTCACCGGCGCATCGCAATGGATTCCGCCGCCCAGCCGCAGCAACCGCGACTGCAGCCGCGCGATGTAAGCCTTGGCGTTGGGGATGATGTTGTGCATGGGCGGCGCGCGGTTGGGTGGCTCGGGGTTGGGGCCATGGAAAGACAGGCCCATTTCGCGCAGCCAATCGAGTGTCTCGGCGGTATGACCGAGAAACCACCGACGCAATGCTGCGTGGTTGCGCGCCTCGATGTTGGCGGGGGCGAACTTGCCGGCGTCCTCGGCGTGAGCGTCGAGCGTGTCGTCGATGCCGGCGGCCCGCTGCATCACGGTGCGATTGGCGGTTAGGGATCCGACGGCGATGCCGGTTGTGCCGCCAAGCTCCGGTTGTTTCTCCAGAAGCAAAACCGAGCAGCCGTGTTCCGCGGCACTTACCGCCGCTGCCAGGCCACTACCACCGCCGCCAACCACAATGACATCATGCGTCGGCATGCCGCTGGTTGAACGCCACGCAGTCATCGTACTTCACAGTGCCGCCAAAAATGTCGAGAGCGCTGCCGATGGTGAGGTGGACGTGGCCTTTGCTGGCTTGGCGCACCGCCTCGAGATCAGCGAGCGAGTTGGCACCGCCGGCATAGGTGACGGGGATGGGCGAGTGCGCGGCAAGGGTTTGCACGAGGTCGAGGTCGATGCCGGTTTGCTGGCCCTCGACATCGACTGCGTGGACGAGAAACTCCGCGCAACTGGGCGTGAGCTTTTTAAGAGTGGCCTCGTTGACGGGCAACTCGGTGAAGTTTTGCCAACGATCGGTGACGACCCAGTACTTGCCGTCGCGTTGGCGGCAGGAAAGGTCGAGCACGAGGCGCTCGCGGCCGATGGATTTAACAAGTGCGGCAAGGCGATCCTCGTCGAGCCGTCCATCGCGGAAAACCCACGAGGTGACAATGATGTGCGACGCGCCGGCATCGAGCCACGCGGGGGCGTTGTCGAAATTGATGCCGCCGCCGATTTGCATCCCGCTGGGAAAGGCCGCCAACGCCTCGCGAGCGGCCGTCTCATTGCCCGGCCCAAGCTGGATGACGTGGCCGCCGCGCAGGTCGTCCTTGCGATACAGCGTGGCAAACCACGAGGCCGAGCGGTCGGAAACAAAATTGGTTTGCGCGCCCGCCTCTGAAAGCGTGCCGCCAACAATCTGCTTCACCCGCCCCTCATGCAAATCAATGCAGGGCCGAAACATGAGAGGAGGGTAAATGACCAATGACCAAGTTCCAATGACCAAGGAATGACCAAGCCTCAATTCTCAATGAACTTATTCGCGGATGGGGGCAACTTCTGGTTGTGCGGGGGGAGTTCGCGGGTACGGTGCGGTCATGAAATTTAAATTAGCGTTGGCGGTGATGGGGTTGGTGATTGGGACAGTGGGTTGTGTTTCACAGAAACCAGTGGCCGCGGTGCCGCCGGTGCCAGTAGTGCCACTGCCGTTGGCGGAGGGGCAGGTGATGGTGGAGTTTCGGTTGGTTCAGGGTGGCAATGCGTTGTCGGCGCCCAAGGTCATTACAATGAGCGGGCGCGAGGCGTGTATTTTTGTTGGCCAAGAACAAACAGTCGTCGGGGCCGCCAAGCCGGTGGAGACGGGCATCAAGCTGACAATCCTGCCGGTGTTAAAGGATGGGAAGGTCACGTTCACGGGATCGTGCTCCATGAAGGAGAAGTGGAATGTAATTGGCGACGTGAGAACCACGAGCACTTCGTTTGTCACCCGGGAAGCAATTTTCTCTGGCACCGCGGCATCCGGGGAAGAGGCTTTCCTATTCCTTCCGGGAAACATAAATGGGGATGAGTCCATTGAAGTTACCCTAAAATTTACCCTTGCGGGCAAGGTTGCCACCGAGGATGGAGGCGGGACGGTGGTTTACGGTGACACACTCGGCACCCCCTACGGATTTTTCAACATCTTGCCAAATTGGAAAATGACTAATTCGTTCCCCATCCAACTTATATCGGCCGTCCAACGAATCACTGCCCCTCAGGGTTTTCCTCCTACCCCGGAACCTTGACGGATGCTCAAGGGTTTCCAACGAATACCACCTTTCATACCCTGTCCCCGAGCAGGCAACTGTAACCCAAAAGGAAATGGTGCTCGTGGCTTTAATAGATCTTCTCGAAACGACCAACGAAGAGCTTTTACAGGAGGACTTGGGAGTGAAGGAGAAAGCGGAGTTGTGCAATAATCTGGAAACCATTCGCGGGCGCATCGACCTTTGGTCGCGCTGATCGGACTTCCCCCTCGACAATTCCCCGAGGCGGCCACTATAAAAGGCCGTCCCGATTTGTTTTATGGATCAATTTTCATGAGCGCCACGAATACACGCAAGGGCATCCTCGCCGGGGGGAACTGGATCGTGGATCAGGTGAAGATGGTCGATTGCTGGCCGCAGCGGGAGACGCTGGCGAACATTTCCTCGCAGTCGGATGGCACGGGCGGGTCGCCGTACAACGTTCTTTTAAACCTCGCCAAGCTGGGCGCGAAGTTTCCGCTGGCGGGCGCGGGGCTGGTGGGCAGGGACGCATTCGGCGATTACATCCTCAATGACCTGAAACAGCACAAGGTCGATGCGCAGGGCATCGAGGCGACGGCGAAGGCGCCAACGTCGTACACCGACGTGATGACCGAGGAGGACACGGGGCGGCGGACGTTTTTCCACTGCCGCGGCGCGAATGCGTTGTGGGACGGGCAGGGACTGGATTTCAAGAAGTCGAAGGCGCGGATTTTTCACCTGGGCTATCTGCTGTTGCTGGACTCGATCGATGCGCGGGAGAAGCCACACGGAACACGTGGGGCGGCACTCTTGGCGGCCGCCCGCGAGGCGGGCCTGAAGACGAGCATCGACTGCGTGAGCGAGGACAGCGACCGCTTCGCCAAGATCGTGACCCCGGCGCTGAAGCACACGGACTACTGCATCCTCAATGAGTTCGAGGCGGGCAAGACAACGGGCTTTAAAATCCGCGGAGACGATGGCGCGCTGGACACGGTGGCATTGCGGCACGCGGCGGGCGCGCTGCTGCAACTCGGCGTGGGCGAACTGGTCGTTATCCATTTCCCCGAGGGCGGCTTCGCGCGCACACGAGGTGCTCAGGACTACTGGCAGTCGTCACTGCGTCTTCCCAAAAAGTACATCAAGGGCGCGGCGGGCGCGGGCGATGCGTTTTGCGCGGGCGTCCTCCTCGGCCTCCACGAGGGCTGGGACATACAGCGCAGCTTGTTTACCGCGGTCTGCGCGGCAGCGGCGAACTTGGCGGAGCCGACGTGCACCGGCGGCATGAAAAGCCTACGCTCGGTGTTGGCGCTGGGGAAGAAGTACAAGACGCGGCCAAGGCTCGATGAGGCTTGAGTCTTAAAAATTCTCCCCTGCTTCACGCCCGTTCCATGTACTTGCGGTTGCGCACGTCGACCTTGATTTTCTCGCCGGTCTTGATGAAGAGCGGCGCTTGGATCACCACGCCGGTTTCCAGCGTGATGGTCTTTTGCACGTTGCTGGCGGAGTCGCCCCGCACACCCTCGGGCGCGTCCTTGACCTCCAGTACCACCGAGGATGGCAGTTCCATCGAGGCGAGTTCGCCGGACACGTAAGTGGCCGTTAGCGGCGTGTTCTCGGTCATGAAATCCTTCACCTCAGCCATGATGGCGGGGCTGGCGTTTTCCTGCTCGTAAGTCTCGGGGTCGACCAGCACATAGTCGTCGCCGTCCATGTAGCTAAACTCCAGCTTGCGCGTCGTGATCGGAACAACCTCGACATTTTCCGAGGAATTAAACCGGTGGTCAAACGACTTGCCAGAAGTGAGGTTGCGCATTTTGGCCTGGATATAGGCGGGTCCCTTGCCGGGCTTCACGTGTCCGGTCTCCATAATCACGCAGACTGAGCCGTTAAAACTAATCGCGTTGCCGCGCCGAAGATCATTTGCAATTGCCATGATTAAAAACCCTAAAGGAGGGTGGACGGGAAGGTAACGCTGCGCGGAGTGAATGCAAGCCCGGATTGGCTACGGCTCCCTCGGCTCGGGTTTCTCGAAGCGGATGACCGTCTCGCCCGGCTTGGCCAGACCGAGCTTTTCGCGCGCGAAACGCTCCACGGTCTGGGGGTCGTTGCGCAGCGCCTCAATGGCCGACTTGTCGCGCCGCGCCATTTCCTCCTGCTTCACCGTCTCGCCCTCGAGCCGGAGAATTTCCTGACGCAATCGCTCGTTCTGCTTGATGAGCGGCAGATACCACACCGCCACCGCCACCATTGCCGCTAGGATTAAAAGAAACACCACGGCCTTGGTTAGCTTGTCCCAGATTCCAAGATCGACCCTCCTATCGCTCATGCGCAGGCATTTTTGTTAACAAAAGAAAGTGTATAACTCAAGGTTATTCACAGGAGCAAAACCTTTTTACGTTCCCTTCACGCCCTCGGGTGCGCTGAATCGTAGGCCTTCTTCAATCGGTCAGTGGTAAGGTGCGTGTAGATTTGCGTGGTGGCTAGGTTCTCGTGGCCGAGGAGTTCCTGCACGCTGCGGAGATCCGCTCCGGCGTCGAGCAGATGAGTGGCGTAGCTGTGACGCAGCTTGTGGGGCGTGAGCGCAGGATCCAGCTCCGCCAACTTGAGATAGTGTTTTAAACGAAGCTGCACGAGGCGCGGGTAGACTGGGTTGGGCTTGTGCGGCAACGCAAGGAAGACCGGAAACTCTCCCGTCGGCGGATGTTCCAGCGCGTCCCAGTAGTGCTCGATGGCGCGGATGGCCGGTGCGCCGATAGGGAGTTGGCGTTCCTTTTTGCCCTTGCCGCGCACGCGGATGAGGCGCTCGCCCAGCTCAAGATCCTGTGCCCGCAACGCGCACAGCTCGCTCACGCGCAGGCCACAAGAGTAAACGACCTCGAGGATCGCCGCGTCACGCAGGAACAGCGCGGGATCAACCTTGGCCTCGGCTTTTTGCAACTCGCCCAGTTCGCGCCGGGGCGCGTCGAGCAGCGCGGCGGCCTGTTTAATTGTTAAAAACTGCGGCAGCCGCTGTTCCTTTTTGGGCAGGGCAATGTCCTTGATGGGCGAATCGGGCAGCTTGCCGCGACGCACGAGGTGCTTGTAAAAAGACCGCAACGCCGAGAAGCGCAACTGCACCGCCGAGCGGCTTAAATTGCCTCGCCCGAGGAAGCGCAGGTAGGCGCGGAAGTCCATTCGCTTGAGCGTAAGCCAATCCGGCGCGCACCGATGCTCGCCCGCAAACCACTGGCCAAACTCCAGCAGCGCCTGCCGGTAATTGCGCAGCGTGTAAGGCGACGCCGCTACCTCGGCCTGAAGATACGCGAGAAACGACGCCACGGCCGCATCCTGAATTTCCTCCTGTGCCCTCCCCGGCATAAATTGAAGCTAACAGAAACGGGTGTTATAGAAAAGACACAAAGGCTACAAGCTATACCATCCGGCTGGGCTTCATTAAAACACAGCGCTTTTTGCGCCAAATAATAGTTTGGCGGGGGGAATGTGGCGAAAAAATCAGCGGCCGACGATGTACGGCTGACGGCCAAACATCAAGGTGGCCGGCCAACTGGCCGGGATGCGCGGAGGAGTGATGACCATCACAGAGCCGTATATCGAGGGACGCCCCATGTAAGGGTTGGAGTAGGGGTTTCCGTAAAAAGGCATCCGCCGCTGTACGCGCCGCTCGGATTGGCGATCCAGCACCCGCCCGATCAGCAGTCCAGCCGCCGCGCCGATGGCCGCTCCCTTCGCGGTCTGGCCGCCTTTCTCATGGCCGAGATAACCGCCGACCACGCCGCCCAACAGCGTGGCGGGTAAAGTATAATTAGTAGGCTCGGCCGCAGGCAGGGGCATCATCATTGGAAACTGTTGCGGCATGAACATCGGCTGCGGTCCGTACACCGATTGCGGCATTTGCATTGGAGGCTGAATAAAAACCAAGCTCCTCGGCTGCGGCAGTTGAGCCAGCCCACCGCCCAACGGCGAGCCAACGGGAGCGTCTTGAATGACGCCGCCGGGACCAAAAATTTGAGCCTGCACGGAAAGCGCGGTAAAAGTTGCAACGAGGAGAAGGACATGCCTCTTCATGGGCCCGAGGATAGCAGCCAGCCGCCGGGTGGCAACGGGAAAATGCGCTTGTGTGCTGATTTGTTGTCGCGACTGGGCATGCAGAATTGGCTCGTCCGCGATGCGGCTCGCCACTAACCTCCCCGCTCGTTCGGAGATGTTGGCAAAACGAGTAATCCCGTGCCTCGACGTGCACGACGGCCAGGTGACCCGCGGCGTGCAGTTCGGCAAGGCGGAAGCCGGTGAGCTGCGCAACGTCGGCGACCCCGTCGAGCTGGCGCTGCAGTACAACGAACAGGGCGCCGACGAGATGGTCTTCTTCGACATCACTGCCAGCGCGCACGAACGGCGGACCATCGTGGATATAATTGAGCGCGCCGGCGACCAGTGCTTCATGCCGCTCACCGTCGGCGGCGGCATTCGCGCCATCGAGGACATCAGCACCATGTTAAAAGCAGGCGCGGACAAGGTAAGCATCAACTCAGCCGCACTCGCCACCCCAAAACTCATTCGCGAAGGCGCGGAGAAATTTGGAGCGCAATGCATCGTGGTGAGCATCGACGCAAAAAAAACCGGGCCGGACAAGTGGATGGTTTTCTCGCACGGCGGCCGCAAGGAGACAGGCCGGGAAGCCGTCGCATGGGCGAAGGAAGCGGTGGCGCTGGGCTCGGGCGAGATTGTTTTAAACAGCATAGACGCCGACGGCACCAAGGCCGGCTACGACATCGAGATCACGCGGCGCATCAGCGAGAGTGTTGGCGTCCCTGTCGTCGCCAGCGGTGGCGCGGGCAACCTCGACCACATGGTAGACGTCCTAAAAGAAGGCCAAGCTGATGCCGTCCTCGCCGCCAGCATCTTTCACTTCGGAGAATTCACCGTGGGTGACGTGAAAGAACACCTAGCCAAAGCCGACATTCCCGTGCGGTTGACCCGTTGATTGCCTTTCGTGTTTGATTTGATACGGATTGGAAATGGGTGCAAACCTTGGAATGTGTCCAAGTTTTGGCGGAGAGATTTCTCTCATAGCCGGGTTATGTTCGCATTGCGGATCGGAACAACCGTCCACTGACCCGAAAGCAATATTCCAGTTGTGAAGCTAGCCTGGAATGTGGAGGAAATATTTTTGGGAGGCTTATGGGCATTTGCGAAAACATTTTTTTATTTCGTACTGATTCCGGGTGTACTGGTCGGCATCATCACCATGATAACTGAGAGTCCTTATTTTCTTATTGGGGGAGGAATAACTTGTGTAATTTTGTGGATTATTGTTGGGGGGGAGGTAAGAATGGTTGCCCTGTACTGTCTCAGTCGGAATGACCTTTTTGAGGAATGGTGTTAAGCTACTCTCAACGCGGAAAGCGAGGGTAGCAAATGAAGAAGACACGGAGACATTATCGGCCGGAGGAGAAGGTCCGGATATTGCGGTTGCACCTGTTTGAGGGGCGGTCGATCTCGGAGTTGTGCTAGATGCACGGGCTGCATCCGACGCAATTTTATCAGTGGCAGAAGCAGTTTTTCGAGAACGGGGCGGCGGCGTTGGCAATCCCGTTATGGCCGGGTGAATGAACACAACGCGCCGGTGCCGCGCGACCATTGTCTGGAGGCCTGGGAGCAGCGGGCGATTGTGGACTTCGCGCACGAGTATCCGCTCGAAGGCTATCGGCGGCTGACCTACATGCTGCTGGATCGCGACCGGGTGGTGGTCAGTCCGGCCAGTGTTTACCGGGTGTTGCGGGAGGCGGTCCTGATGGGGCGACATGGCTGCGGCCAAGGCGGATATCCACAGATACATTGCCAATCTTGAAAGCGGTCAGCCCATACCCTCGGCGGAATTCTTTGGTGGCGGCAAGGTGGGTGCCCAGAAGCGGGACATTATCCAGAAGATTATGGGGTTCGTGCTGACCAAGAAGCAGCTTCGGGAGGGGGCATTATTGAATGAGAACCTGACGGTGGGTCTGCCAGTGCGGCCGGAATCGGCCTCGGCGAATCCACAGTCCATTGGCCGACCCTTGTTTGAGTCCGATGGCAACACGCGGGTTACCAAGTCATTCCGCTTGGACCGCTTTGGCCGGGTGCAGGCCACCGGCGAGAACATGAGGTTCACGGAGGGGCAAGGCTACCAGCAGGGGCAGTTGAACTTTTTGCCGGCGGTACCATGGCCGGCAACAGCCCCGCCCCCTACACCCGCGACCGCGGTCTCTACGATATGTAGCCTAAAAACTTACTACAGGTTGTCAAACCTGCATCAGGGAGAAATTCAGGTTTGGAAACCTGCGGCACATGGACAAACGCCAGTTCTTAAAACACCCCCAGCAACATGGGATCATGCTGCCGGGAGCGTGTGCGCCTTTAAATCAGGCGTTATTATTGTTTTGATCGTCACCGTTGTTCTGGCAGCCCGTGCAGTTTTTGCGTGTGTCAAGGCCCTGTTCCGCGAGGAACTGGTGGGCCGGGCCCAGGTCCGAGTCACTCCGCATGGCGTTTATTATTCCAAAACGCCAGTCCAGTAACAGGTTGTTCAGAAATGTCTGCAAACACCCGCAGCACGCTGAAACAAGACGCGGTGACACTGCAACAGGGCGCGGCAACGCTAAATCATTGCTGGGTTTGGATGGTGGTGGAGTTGGACTCGGTACCGGCGGTGTTGGTGAGGCCGAGGGAGGCGTCGGCGCGGCCGATCCA
>Ga0114993_10003302_pt1 | contig 16875 bp, 7 predicted proteins | sample ArcticOcean_MG_C_FD_87042 | JGI IMG/M metagenome (GOLD analysis project Ga0114993, IMG submission 87042) | Marine microbial communities from western Arctic Ocean - ArcticOcean_MG_CB2_150 | ecosystem: Environmental > Aquatic > Marine > Oceanic | place: Arctic Ocean: Canada Basin | collected...
ATTGAATGATACTCCGGAAGCGGACGGTACGATGTTGGACAACACCCTAATATTTTATGGCAGCAGTAATAGTAAGACACACAACAACAACAATTACCCTCTGGTACTCGCCGGTGGCCGCAATCTGGGATTCAAGCATAATCAGTTTTTGCAACTGGATGCGAAAACACCGCTAGCGAATGTCTTTGTGACCATTCTGGAACAAATGAACATCGCCCACGACGGCTTTGCGGATAGTGCGGGTGAACTGTCCGCACTCACTACCTAGGCCGCAGTTTCTATTTTTTCTTACGAAAGGAATGCGATGCGTTACAGACAGTTATTTGCGTGTTTGGTAGTGGCAATGTTAGCAGGTGACGTTACTACCGCCCAAAAAAACCGGTCCGCCGATGAATCCCGCCCAGGGCGACGGCGTGCCATCACGGATAATCGTAAGATCAGAAACGCCGAGGAATCAGGCGGAAACCGTAGTGTTCCCATCAGGATCGACAATCAGCCTGCGATCGACATTCTGCGAAAACTTGGAGCAACGCTCGAAACAGAGATTTCCATCACAGAACTGAACGGCTATTTGAACAGTTTTGACCGCACCGACCCCAACCGGGACGGTTTTCATTCCAAAGAAGAATACATCGAGCAGGGACGCTATATGACGCCGCAGGCACGAGCGGGTATTTTTCGGGCTGCCGATGGTAATTCAGACGGAGTGGTTAGCCGATTCGAATATGTCCTTAACCGGATTATCACTGATGAAGGAAAAAGCATCATCCAAAGGATGGATGACAACCAAAATGGTTTGGTAGAGCGGGAGGAATTCATTAGTCATTCCACAAAGCTGTTATCAGACGCGAGATTGGCCGACATCGTTTTTTCGGCATTGGATGTAAACGATGATGGCGGGATACCGATCCCGGAATATTTGCGTGTTTGGGGACAATGGGCCCGAGCGGACCAACCACCAGCGGAAAAGCGTATTGAGCTGCGTCAGGCTGAATTGGCGAAATCTTCCAGTAAAACAGGCTCCGAGTCATCATCGACACGAGTCACACCACCCACACGGAATTTTGGGTTTGGACGGGCACCGACCCGTCCTGCGCCTGGCAATGGACCTCCCAGCGTCGAGGTGGTTTTTCAGCGATTTGACCGTAACCGGGACGGCAAGCTTCAGAAAGCCGAAATTCCCACAGCGGTTCAGCAGTTCATTCTTTCGGCGGACACTAACGGCGATGATGTGGTGACCAAAGCAGAACTGCAGGCTTCCCGACAACGCCAACGACCTGCTAGCCGCCCTGTCGGAAGGGACGAAAACAATGAAAAGTGATTTTTTGAAGTTGCTGCGGGGACTTTTGTTCATCCTGATCTTTATGGGTTTTAACACGCGAATCTGCGCTCAGCAACGTTGGCTTGAAAAGAGCGGTTTCGGATTGATGTTCCATTACGAGGCATTCAAAAACCATAATTCCGAGTCGTATAATAAGGCGATCGATTCATTCGACGTTGCCCGATTTGGCGCGGTGGTTGAAAGTTCCAAAGCAAATCACATCATTTTTGTTGTTGGTCAGCATTGGGGGAAATACTGTGCACCCAACAGTGCCTACGAGAAATTATTAGGTGTTGAGAATGGCGTGTGGACATCCAAGCGTGATTTGATTATGGAGATCGCTCAGGATTTAGCAAAACGAGATATAAAGCTGATCCTTTACATGACCGCCCGCGCGCCGATGCGTCACTATAAAGTCATTCAGGCGATGGGCGATACTCTTCCCAGTATTAACGGTAAGCCTGCTGGACCTCATGTGGATCCGATGTCGCATCCGCGGAAGGTCAAGGGGTTTCTGCGTAGTGAAAACCAAGCACCCAATCCGACATTTCTTAAAAACTGGGCTGCCGTGTGTGGAGAGTGGTCACAACGTTACGGCACGTTGGTGGCGGGGTGGTGGTTCGATGGTTACAAGACGGAGATGAAAGATGCGTATGAGTCGCTGAGGAAAGAAAAACACAATATCGACACCTGGGTTGCCGCCCTTCGATCCGGTAATCCGAAGACGGAGCTCGCTTTTAACGCTGGCGCGCATCCCATTCTATCCCTATGTATCGATGGAAAATTATGTCCGCATCAGACGTTTACTTCCGGGGAAAACCACGGTTTTAATCAACGACTCAAGAAGGGTATCGGCAAACCGTTGACTCCAGAGAACTTTCCATCACCAGCTGGGGTGATCTGGCATCTACTGTTACCAGTGAGCGATGGATGGGGAGCAGGAACCACCTCCAGATTTGAGCACGCCTTGCTGCGTGATCGGGTGGACACGATTAATTCGCAAGGTGGGGCGATCACGTTCGACGTGCCCATCGCTGCGGATGGAACGATTCCTGAACCAATTATGGCGGTTCTTCAGCAATTAGGAGCGACCGGCAATCCTTGCAAGATAAATGATCCGGTAGACTCTCCGTGAAGTTTCTAGGACTTGTCGATTCGGGTAGTCCAGTTTACGATGAATAGATAGCATACCGGCGGTTCTTTACGCTTGCCGCACTCCAAATTAACTACATTATTTCCTCCATAACACTATGCGTCACGTCATTTCAGCTTTAGTTCAAAACGTCCCCGGCGTACTGGCCCATGTTTCGGGTATGCTCGCCTCGCGGGATTTTAATATCCACTCATTAGCAGTAGGCGCTACCGAGAAGCCAGAGTTGTCTCGTATGACATTTGTTGTCATTGGCGATGAAGGTGTCTTAGAACAATTAGAAAAGCAACTCGAAAAGATCGTTACGGTTGTTGAAGTTACCGATGTTGGTGCTTTGCCTAATGTTGAACGCGACTTGATGTTGATTAAGGTCAGCAGTGATTCGGGTGCGCAACGTAGTGAAATACGTGAGTTAGTAGATATTTTCCGTGGACGCATCGTTGATGTTGGTGCTACAGAAATTATGATTGAAATCTCCGGTAGCGAACAAAAACTACAAGCCTTTATCGAACGGATGCGATCGTTTGGAATTCAGGAACTCGTTCGTACCGGACGTATTGCGATGATTCGCAGCGATGCAGTCGCAGAATAAACAAATACAAAACAGTGTTAAACTAAACAACTTAAGTCCTTACGACTATTTACGATAGCAATAACAACAGGTGAATTTGATGGCAGCTACGATTTATTATGACGACGATGCGGATCTTTCTCTTTTGAAAGATAAAACAATATCCATCCTTGGCTACGGCTCGCAGGGACATGCCCAAGCGCAAAACCTTCGTGAAAGCGGTTGTAACGTGGTCGTCGGCCAACGCCCTGGCAGTGCCAATTATGATCTTGCTGTAAGCCATGGTTTCGAACCTGTATCACTCGCGGAAGCTACCCAAGCTGGCGATCTGATAAACATTTTGTTACCAGATGAAGTGCAGGGAGATATTTTTCGTGACCAGATTTGTGAAAATCTATCCGCAGGCAATATCCTCATGTGCTCGCATGGTTTCAATATCCACTTTGGATTCATTGACCCTCCGTCCGAAAACGACGCGCTGTTGATTGCCCCCAAAGGACCAGGCCATCTAGTACGATCAGAATATGAAGTTGGCGGTGGTGTCCCCGGATTGATTGCCTTAAGTGACGGTGCCAGTGCTGAAACTCACGCTCTGGGACTTGCCTATGCAAAAGGAATCGGTGCAACTCGCGGTGGTGTTATTGAAACAACCTTTGCTGAAGAAACCGAAACAGACCTGTTCGGTGAACAAGTTGTGTTGTGTGGTGGTGTTAGTGAACTGGTAAAAGCCGCCTTCGAAACACTTGTCGATGCCGGTTACCAACCCGAAATGGCATACTTCGAATGCTTGCACGAACTTAAACTCATCGTCGACCTATTCTATCAGGGTGGACTCAGTTATATGCGTTATAGCGTTTCCAATACTGCGGAGTACGGTGACTATATGTCTGGTCCACGTATTATCACGGATGAGACTCGAGCAGAGATGAAACGCGTCCTCAGTGAAATTCAAGATGGTATTTTTGCTCGAAATTGGATCGCTGAACACAAAAGTGGTGCCGAGAACTTCAAGAGTCGACGTCAACTTGACCATGACCATGGAATTGAAGTGGTCGGTCGAAAACTACGTAAGCTGATGTCCTGGATTGACTCCAAAGAGGTCTAAAAATAACCCTCAGCCGTTAGTAGAAGATTTAACTTCCGGTAATTAGGAAGAGTTTTTTTCTGATTTCTCAGTGTTATACGAATATAATCGGCTGCGAGGACTTATATTCCATGAGCGAACAGCAACCTGTCGATACATCATTAACGCTGCGAGTGCTCGACGGCGCTGACCGTGGTCATTCGTATCAAGATTTGGAGCTACCGATCACCGTTGGCCGTGAAGAAGGCAATGATATCCAGCTAAACGATGAGCGGATAAGTCGTTTTCACGCCAAAATTCAGCTAGATCATGATCGTATGGTTCTCACCGATCTCGGCAGTACCAACGGCACAAAAGTAAATGGCGAGGATATTCAACTTCGGAATTTGCGCTTTGGAGACCTTATCTCGGTAGGTCGTAGCGTGCTATTGTTTGGATCCCGTGAGCAGATTGCCAAACGCTTGCAAGATTTACGGCTGAGCAGTTCGAGCGATGAATCGGGTACGGATCATTCCCTGGGCTCCAGCCCTGATCTGGGGTTTGAGTTGAATTGTACTGATGATATGGAAATGCGGGCGGCGATGAACGTTTTGGATCCGCCAGGCTTACCAGAGCGACTTTCACCTGGTCAAGCAGCACAACTGGCCGATCTCATGAGCTTCGTACATATTCGCATGCGTTCCTTAATTCAATCGGCTAGTGAGAATGGACCGGATCGTATGGTGCTGAGTTTCCACAAGTGGCAAAGCTTGATTGATCTACAATCACGGCTCGCCGAATATATTCGCCAAATCAGTAATCCCGAATAACGATAGATTCCACGGATTAAACTCAATTAACCGCTTGGCAAAAGCTGGAAATGCTGTCCGATTTGGCGTAAAATCCAACCACAGCATCGCTGTTTAATGGATTGAATAGTAGGGGGCACATCTAATGGGCCCAACCGCTCAAGAAAAAGGAATTTGAAGTTAATGAGTTCTCGGCCGTTCACACATTTGCATTGTCATACCCATTACAGTTTACTCGATGGTGCATCCAGTATCCCTAAATTGGTTCAGCGTGCAAAAGACCATGGGATGAACTCGTTAGCGATTACCGACCACGGAAATCTACACGGGGCATTGGAGTTCTATCGCGAATGTCGCAAGCAAGACATCAATCCAATTATTGGATATGAGGCTTACATCGCACCGGATAGCCGTTTTGAAAAATCAGCCGGTTCTCAGAAAGAATCCAATTTTCATCTGACGCTTTTAGCCCAGAATCGCACAGGTTTCAAAAACCTAATTAAGATGGCATCCGCTGCTTATCTAGAAGGCTTTTATTTTAAACCTCGCATTGATAAGCAATTACTTGAGCAACACAGCGAAGGATTGGTTTGTTTAAGTGGTTGCGTGTCGAGTGAATTTAACCAAGCGATTCTCAAAGGGTTTGGAGATGTGCCTCAACTGGACAAAGCGATCGAGGTTTCGCAGTGGTTCCAAAAAGTCTTCGATGACCGGTACTTCATTGAAGTAATGAACAATGGCATTGAGATTCAGCGGATGGCGTTAGAAGGTTCTCTAGCGGTGGCCAAGCGTATCGGCGTGCCGATGGTTGCAACAAGTGATTGTCATTACGTTGATGAAGTGGATGCGGATGCTCAGGACGTTATGCTGTGCATCAACACTGGGCGTTTTCGAACCGACACATCTCGGATGAAGATGGAAGGCAAGGAATTTTTCTTGCGTAGTGGCGAGGAGATGTACGCAGCGTTTCCTGGAATGGAAGAAGTTGTTGCCCAAAGCCAAGCGATCGCTGATACGGTCGACATCGACTTGGAATTAGGAAAACGATTTTTTCCGTCGTTTGCCGTGCCCCAAGAAAAACCGGCGGCGGATTATTTGCGGGAGCTGTGTATGATCGGCTTGCGCGACCGCTATTCCGATAATCCTGAGATGCTGCAAGGTGATTCGCTCACAGAGATCTCTCAGAAGAGGTTGGACCGCGAGTTAGGTGTGATCAATAAACTTGGTTTTAATGACTACTTCCTCATTTGCTGGGACTTTGTCAGATTTGCTCGCGAACATTCGATTCCAGCGACCGCTCGTGGAAGTGGTGTTGGTTCCCTCGTTTGCTATGCCTTATATCTCAGCCATGTTTGCCCAATACATTACGATTTGCTATTTGAACGATTCTTAGATGAAAATCGTCTCGAGGCACCTGATATCGACATCGATTTCTGTAAAGATCATCGCGGCGACGTTATGCAATACGTGAAAGATACCTACGGTGAAGCCAACGTTGCTCAGATTGGAACGTTTGGTACACTGGCCGCTCGAGCGGCGATTAAGGATGTTGGTCGCGTGCTCGGGATTCCGCTTGGTCGCGTTGTTCAAATAACCGGCATGGTTCCGGAAGAGCTAAAGATCACGATTAGTGGCGCTTTGAAAAAGAGTGCTGAACTAAAAATGACGTATGATGGCGATCCGGAAATTCGTGAGATGCTGGATTTAGCGATGAAAATCGAAGGCTTAGCGCGGAATGTGGGCACTCACGCTGCCGCTGTTGTTATTGGTGATCAACCGTTGACGGAATATGTGCCGTTGTGTCGTGTCGCCGGTAAAGACGACATTATTACCCAGTGGTCGATGTATGATGTCGAACACGCTGGGCTACTGAAAATGGATTTCCTCGGTTTGAGGAACTTAACCATTTTACGGATCACTCAAGATATTATTAAACAGACTACTGGCAAGGTTTTAGATTTATACAAAATACCACTCGATGACAAAGCAACATTTGCATTGCTATCTCGAGGTGAAACGAAAGGTGTCTTTCAGTTGGAAAGCGGCGGGATTCGTGACTTATTGAAACGGATGAAGCCGAATCATTTCCGTGACATCATTGCCACCGCTGCGTTGTATCGGCCAGGACCACTGGAAGGCGGTATGGTGGACGAATACGTAGATGTAAAACTTGGCCGCAAAAAAGCTCAGTATTTACATTCGGCCTTGAAAGATATTCTCGAAGAAACCCATGGGGTCATGGTTTATCAGGAACAGGTGATGCGGATTTTGAATCGGATCGGAGGGATTGAGCTTGCCAAAGCATATACCTGTATTAAAGCGATCAGTAAGAAAAATGAAGAGCTCATCGGCACAAATCATGAACAGTTTATTGCAGGTGCGGTTGAGAGAGGATTGCGAGCATCGGACGCTGCCTCGCTCTGGAATATGATCACCAAGTTTGCCGGATATGGTTTTAATAAAAGTCACTCGACTGCCTATGCCTTGATTGCCTACCAAACGGCTTATCTCAAAGCGCATTATGGCGTTGAATTTATGGCCGCTTTATTAACGGGAGATATACCGGGCCGTAATTTTGTCCGCAAGGATTCATTGGTTGAGCATCTGGAAGATTGTGGTCGGATGGAGATCGAAATTATTGCGCCCAGCCTGAACACCTCCTGCGTTGAATTCACCGTGGATGGAAATCAAATATTCTTCGGCTTGTCTGCGATCAAAGGATGTGGTGGTTCAGCGGCAGAGGCGATTGTTCGAGCACGCACGGCAGGTGGGGATTTTAAAGACATCTTTGATTTCGCGGAACGGGTGGAAACATCTTCTTGCAATCGTGCTGCGATGGACCAACTTATCAAAGCGGGTGCGATGGATTGTTTTGGCGCGAATCGGCGTCAGTTAATGGAAACGGTAGAGCGCGCGATTGGAGCGGGCCAAGCGCGACAGGCGGATAATCGATCGGGGCAACAAAATTTATTTGGAACGTTTGAGGAGTCCGAAGGCGGCGACGAACTGGATGCTACTGTCGATATGCCTAGTGTCCTGGAGTTTGAAGAACGCGCTAAGTTGGCGATGGAAAAAGAAGTCCTAGGCTACTATTTAACCTCTCATCCGTTGGCAGAATACGCTGACCGCCTGAACGACTTCTGTTCTCATACGACAGAAAAACTAAGCGGCCTGCCAGATCGTGGTGAGGTTATTTTGGGCGGGTTGTTGTCATCGATTAAATATTCTCATACGAAAAATCCGAAACCTGGGAAGCCATCAAAATACGCTAATTTTGATATCGAAGATGTAAATGGGTCCGTCCGCTGTATTTTGTGGCCAACTCAATTTGCGGAAATAGGGCATGTTGTGCAAGCCGATGAGATTGTCATTGTGCGAGGCCGAGTAGACCGTCGAGGTGGTGGAGACGAGTGCAATATAATCGTTAATGAGATCATTCCGATTAATGAGGTGTCCGATCGTTACACAACAGGCATGATTGTACGCTTGGACGAGAATATGCATGGGATGGAAATGATTAGTAAGTTACGAGAAGTAACGCGGGCATATCCCGGTAGTGCCGTCCTTAAATGTATGCTGCAACTAAACGACGGGACACAAGTGACACTAAAGTCGATGAAGCAGCGGATAGAGATTAACCAGGAATTACGTGGTCGCTTAGACGATCTATTGGGTGCTGAAAATATCAAAATGATCACTCAGGCACCGAAAATTCAGAATAACCAAAACAGTTACAACAATGGCACTCGCGCCTACGCTGGCTAAAGGTGTCGTACTGACCATGGCCACATCAACCTAGATGTGTTGACTCATGCGGTCGGCCATTCTTAATAGCGTTTGGCTCGCGTCGCGATGGTCCAAATGGACATGCAGCAAATGCATTTGATGTTTGTCCGCGATTGCTGATTTTAACGCTCGGTCAAAATCACCTTCGGTGTGCACGTGATGTGATACACCGCCACCGATCATCTTGGTAATTTCGCCATAGTTCCAAGGTTGTATTTCATTGTACTTCCACTCGCCCGGATGCAATACACGCTCCGTACCATATCCACCGTTATCCAAAACAATGACGATTGGATTAAAACCGTGCCGCACAATCGTGGACAATTCAAGGCAGGTCATTTGAAACGCGCCGTCACCACATAACGTGATCACGCGATGCCCCGGTTTGGCCAGCGATGCACCTAACGTGGCAGGTATACTGAAGCCCATCGAAGTGTAATAGGCTGGGCTCAGAAACTCTGTACGTCCACGAGTTTGTAGTTGGGTCGCCGAGAATAATGCGTCACCAATATCCGCAATAACGATGGTTTCTTCGTCTAAGGATTGGTTTAAACGTTGAATCATGCGGGTGATTTTTATCGCTACTTCGTACTCCACAGAGTACTTGGCTTCACAACTATTTCGCACGGATGCGATTTCTGAAGTAGCAGGGCGGATATTCTTGAGGATCATTTCGTGAATGAGATCCTTCAGGCAAACGTTAGCGTAATGGTGATGGTGAATTTGGAGGTTTTCACTGGTGGCGTGCACACATTTGGCAGGGTCTAGTTGGGCTGTGTAAATCCCCAAGTTGAGATCAGTCATGAAGGTTCCCAGCAATAAAATGCAGTCGCTCTCTTCAACGTATTTTGTGACCGCTGCACAACCCATGGCGCCTTCATACAACCCTAGGTACAGCGGGTGATTTTCGCGGATGACGCTTTTTCCCAACAGCGTTGATGCGATTGGAATATTATTTTTTTCCGCAAAGTGAATTAAATCATCCTGGACACCAAATCGATGGATTTCCACACCCGCCACAATGACTGGCTTGCGAGCTCCATTTAACAAAGCGGTAATTTCATTACTTGCCTCTTCTAAGGCACTCTGGTCCCACGGTTCATCGACCGTCAGTGGTTTATGCGGCACCGCGGGCACCACGTGTACTATGTCACGAGGGATGTCAATGTAGACCGGTCGCTTGTATCGTGCACACGTTGCTAGTACGCGATCAATCTCGGCAAAGGCGGTGTCCGGATCGGTCAACTCTGTGCCGGTCATACATATTTTGTCAAACACGTCTACTTGAGTATGGAAGTCACGAACCTTGTGGTGCAACAACGGGTCGTTGTAACGCTCATTTAAGCCAGGGGATCCCGAGATGAGTACTACGGGAGATTTTTCTGCGAAGGCTCCCGCGATCGAGTTGCAGACGCTCAACCCCCCGACACAATAGGTAACACAAAGAGCACCCATGCCGTTGATACGCGCATAGGCATCAGCGGCAAACCCGGCGTTGTCTTCGCGAGTACAACCGACAACGTTGATATCACTTTGTTCCAACAAACTGTAAAACGACAGGACGTAATCGCCTGGGATACCAAACAGATCGTTGATACCATAGTCACGCAATCGTTGGATTAGATATTGGCCAACGGACATAGCGGCGGTCGCCGGTACGGACACGTCATCAAGAGCTGAATTCCCGTGACGGTTTAGAGTGGACGTGAGATTCATGATTCCCTCCATGTTCTCTTTGTTCCGCCCAAGGACACCTGATGATTTAGGTGGATTTGGTTGGAAAGTACACGATTTAGGCTTCAAGTTACCCCGTTTTATTTATTATACGCATTCATTCTCGCCTTGGTTCGTGAGACTACTCGCAGATAGTTCAAAAAATAACTAAACTACGTAGTTACCAACTAAATGGACTTAGTCGCAAAAAAACATGCAAGTGTCAGATACAACAATACAAGGAGCAAGAGAGCACAATCTGCAATCTGTAGATGTAGTATTACCGCGCAATCAATTGATTTGCTTAACAGGTGTTAGTGGCAGTGGAAAAAGTTCATTAGCATTCGACACTTTGTTTGCAGAGGGACAGCGGCGATATTTGGAGAGCCTCTCAAGCTTCGCGCGGCATTTCATCGGGCAAATGCCTAAACCTGACGTTGATGTGATTGCTGGGCTCACCCCTTCCATATCGATTTCACAAAAGACTGCGGGCCGTAATCCTCGAAGTACCGTCGGGACGATTACGGAGATCTATGACTTTTTGCGAGTGCTCTATGCCCGTGTTGGCGTTGGCAACTGCCCACAATGTCTAGAACCTATTACCGCTCAAACGCGCGAGCAAATCATTTCGCACATCATGCAGCTAGCTGAGGGCACGGCGTTTTCAATTTTGGCACCGGTCATTCGTGGGCAAAAAGGTGAACATCGTGATCTATTCGAAGACCTGTTAAAGCAGGGGTATATTCGTGCTCGGGTGGATGGTGACGTTTACGAGCTAATGGACCCACCGTCGCTTGATCGACGATTCCGCCATCACATCGAAGTTGTCGTGGACCGCCTGACGGCGTCGGCAAGTGGTCGCGGTAGATTATCCGATGCTGTAGACCAAGCATTGCGACTGGGCAGCGGTGACTTAATTGTTGCTATCTCTAATACGGTTGCTAAAACGACTGATGTCGAAAATCCAACCGAGGACAAAATCTACTCCAGTGACTATGCCTGTACGCATTGCAACCTTAGTTTCCCAGCGCCAACCCCACAGTTGTTTAGTTTTAATAGCCCACATGGTATGTGTGACGGTTGCGGTGGACTGGGGCAAATGTTTTCGTTTGATTCCGAATTGATGGTGCCGAATCCCGCAAAGTCATTCAAGGATGGATGTTTTGAATTGCTGGGTAACTGGAAAAAGTTAGGTCGCTGGAAACGGCATATTTATCAAGGCGTCGCTGATACGGTTAGTCGTGAACGGGAATGGGCGGATGAGTATCTACTGGAAACACCTTGGCAAGATTTGTCCCAAGAAGCAAAAGATGTATTGTTGTGGGGCACTGGCGAATCACACATTACCTACACGTGGCGCGGTGGTAATTCGCCGATGAAGTATGGGGGAAAATATGAAGGCCTGATTCCCGAGCTGAAGTCGAAATACGGTTCAAGCAAAAGTCGAATACAGATGCGGCGGCTCGAACGCTATATGAGTACGATTCTGTGTCCCGAGTGCCACGGGGATCGGCTTGTCGCCCAAGCTCGACATATGTTGCTGCAGTCATCTCATCCGAATTTCAACGAATCGCCCGAACAGTCACTGCCGGCGGTTTGTAAATTGAGTGTCGATGACGCCGTAGAGTTTTTCTCGGAAATGGAATTGGACTCGAACTCTGCGTTAATAGCCGAAGAACCCCTTAAAGAAATTCGCAACCGTCTTGGTTTCTTGGTAAACGTGGGCTTGGGGTATTTAACGCTTGATCGCACAGCTCCCACATTGTCCGGTGGCGAGGCCCAGCGGATTAGACTAGCAGCTCAAATTGGTTCTGGTTTGGTTGGTATCACTTATATTCTGGACGAACCGTCGATTGGCTTGCATTCTCGCGATAATGATCGGCTACTGCAAACACTGTTACACTTGCGTGATATTGGCAATACAGTGGTAGTTGTCGAACATGATGAAGAAACGATGCGGACATCAGACTATGTTGTTGATTTTGGCCCAGGTGCTGGTGTACAGGGCGGTGAAATCGTCGCTCGCGGTACCATCGAAGACATCCGCAATAATAAGCGTAGTGTGACCGGTCAGTTTCTAGCGGGCACACGTGAAATTGAAATTCCTCAAAAGCGTCGTGGACAAAACGAAAAACAGATTCAGATATTGGGTGCTCAACATAACAATCTAAAATCAGTCGATATTAGTATTCCGCTGGAAAATTTTGTTTGTGTCACGGGCGTTTCTGGCTCTGGGAAAAGTTCTCTCGTTAACGACATCTTGTCCGAAGCACTAGGCCGCGATCTCAACGGAGGCGACGGAGTCCCAGGCGCTCACCTCGATTTATTAGGTAGTGAACACCTTGATAAAATGATCGCCATTGATCAATCCGCCATCGGTCGAACTCCAAGATCGAACCCATCAACTTATATCAAAGTGTTTGATGAAATCCGAAAACTGTTTACACAACTTCCAGACTCGAAACGTCGAGGATACAAACCTGGCCGTTTCAGTTTTAATGTCAAAGGTGGTCGATGCGAGGCTTGTGAAGGTAACGGTACCAATAAACTAGAAATGGACTTCTTGGCAGACGTATGGGTGACTTGCCCCGTGTGCGAAGGAAAACGGTTTAATCGAGAGACGTTACACGTCAAATTCAAAGGGTATTCGATATCCGATATTTTAGAGATGGATGTTGCTGCGGCTTTGGAGTTGTTTGAAAATATTCCCAAGATCCATCACAAACTCAAAACATTACAAGATGTTGGCTTGGACTACCTGAAACTGGGACAACCTTCACCAACTCTTTCTGGCGGCGAAGCCCAACGTATTAAGCTTGCTCGAGAACTTGCTAAGAAGAATACTGGTAGCACTCTGTATTTGCTGGATGAACCGACGACCGGATTGCATTTTGCAGATATCCAGTTGCTGCTGAAAGTGTTACACGCATTTGTTAACAGCGGCAATACGGTGTTGGTGGTCGAGCACAATTTGGATGTGATTAAGACAGCTGACTGGGTAATTGATCTAGGCCCCGAAGGTGGTGCAGGTGGCGGCGAATTGCTTGTTGCCGGAACACCTGAGGATGTGGCTGGTTGTCAGCAATCGTATACGGGCATCGCGTTGGCTCGGTTGTTTAGCCCTGAGAGCGAACAAAATATCGTGAAGAGCGATCCGTCGGATCGCTCCCCCGCTCAACAGCTAAAGAACATTCGTGTTCGTGGCGCTCAGCAACATAACTTGAAGCTGGTCGATGTGGATATTGCCCGTGACAAAATGACAGTGTTTTCAGGGCCTAGTGGCAGTGGCAAAACATCATTGGCGATGGATACGATTTATGCGGAGGGCCAGCGGCGATACGTTGAAAGCTTGAGTTCCTATGCTCGGCAATTCATTAGCCAGACGCAGAAACCGCGGCTAGATCATATTGATGGATTGTCGCCAGCGATTGCTATCGAGCAGAAAAACTTAGGCCATACACCTCGCTCAACCGTTGGTACAGTCACCGAGATCTATGACTATCTACGCATATTAATGGCACGGATCGGAATACCTTATTGTCCAGACTGTCAGATCCCTGTGGGAACGCAAACATCCGATCAGATTGTCGATAAAATATTGGCCGAGGAGGACCAGACGCGGCTGTACTTAATGGCGCCGTTGGAGTTGGAATCAAACCAAGACTATTCAACATTGTGGGATGAGGTGCGGCAGAGTGGTTTTATTCGAGTTCGAATTGATAAACAGACGCACAGTTTAGATGAATTGCCGGAATTGGATCGTCGTAGTCAATATGCCATCGAAGTTGTCGTGGATCGCATTACAGTGCGTGATAAAGACCGAGCAAGGATTGCTGAAAGTGTCGAAGCCGCACTTCAAATTGGCCGCGGCGTGTTGCATGTTGCTTATGTCAGTACTAAGAAAGACGAACCGCAGTGGCAGGTGGTCCAGCATAGCCAACATCTGTCGTGTGAAGACTGTGGCCGGTCATTCCAGCGATTGTCGCCGCACAACTTTTCGTTCAATAGCCATCTTGGTTGGTGTGAGTCATGCGAAGGATTGGGTACACAACGTGGAGCGAATCCGGCTGCTTTGTTGGGCAACACTCAGTCAACCTTACTCGGTGGTGCCGTTGCACTATGGCCTGATCTGCAGCAAACCTTGGCCACAGAAATGATGCGGTCATTGATGCAAGATCTTGAAATCGATGACAACACGTCGTTTGATCAATTGACGACTGCACAACGCCGCAGCATTATGCATGGTACTGGTAATCACTGGTTTGCAGTGGACCACAACGTCGGGAAAACCAAGCAGTCCTTTAAGTTTCAATTCAAAGGATTATACCCAGCTCTAGAGCAAGCTTCACGCGTATCACCAACGCTGCGGACCCGCTTAGAGCATCTTGTGGATCAAGTGGAATGTTCGACCTGTGGTGGCAGTCGCTTACGGGATTTTGCAACCGCTTACCGCTTCCAAGATCAGACAATTGAACAATTGTGCCGCTTGCCGTTGGAAGACTTATTGGCGCTTGTGACAAATTGGAAATTGCCGAAACGTGTGGAGACGGTGGCAGGGGAATTGCTCTGCGAAATTAAAAACCGCTTAGAGTTTCTCAATGAGATTGGTTTATATTATTTGACGCTTGATCGACCCGCGGCGTCACTTTCCAACGGCGAGGCACAACGAATTCGCCTAGCATCTCAACTCGGAAGTGGCTTGTGTGGTGTACTGTACGTATTAGATGAGCCAACGATCGGCTTACACCCACGGGATAATTCACGATTGTTGAAAGCATTGAATAAGCTGCGTGACTTGGGCAACACATTATTGGTAGTTGAACACGATAGTGAGATTATCCAGGGTGCAGATTATCTATGTGACTTTGGCCCAGGTTCGGGCCAGCATGGTGGTAATGTCGTCGCGCACGGACCTCCAGCTAAACTCGCCACGCAGCCAAATTCAGTTACGGGCCCCTATTTATCAGGGAAAAAGACGATTCCGATTCCGGCAAATCGTCGACCCGTGTTTTTGCAGGGCAAGACGCAAAGTCAAGTGTTAGCCGTCCGTGGCGTGCGGCATCACAATCTTAAGGATGTGGATTTGGTACTGCCGATGGAGACTTTAACTGTGGTTACGGGTCCCAGTGGCAGTGGCAAGAGCTCATTGATTGACGGCGTGTTATATGCTGCATTAGCGAAGAAGTTACATCGCGCAGCGACGAGTCCTGGGTCCCACGACCACATCGAAGGATTGGAACTTATCAACAAGGTTATTCGAGTCGATCAAAATGCGTTGGGGAATTCGCCGAGTTCTAATCCGGCTACATATACCGGCGTGTTCGATGTGATTCGTACTTTGTTTTCGGAGTTACCTGATGCCAAACTGAGAGGGTTCACGGCGCGTCGCTTTAGTTTTAATGTGCCTGGAGGTCGCTGTGATGATTGTGATGGCTACGGCAATAAACGAATTGAAATGCATTTCTTGCCCGATGTTTGGATCCAATGCCAGACGTGCGATGGTAAGCGCTACAATCCGGATACGTTAGAAGTAAAATTCCGCGGACAGAGTATTGCTGACGTGCTGGAAATGACTTGTGCCGAAGCGGTCCGACTGTTTGATAATATCCCCAAGATCCGGCGTATTTTGCAAATGTTATGCGATGTCGGTTTGGATTATGTGTCGTTAGGTCAACCTGCTCCAACGTTATCCGGTGGGGAAGCTCAGCGTGTGAAACTAGCGGCGGAATTGGCTCGACCAGATACCGGTCGAACGTTGTATTTACTCGACGAACCGACCACTGGTTTACATTTTGTAGATATCGAAAAGTTACTTGAAGTTTTGCACCGCTTAGTGGATCTAGGAAATACGGTCGTTGTGATAGAACATAACTTGGATCTAATTAAGACGGCTGATTGGCTGATTGATATTGGTCCCGAAGCGGGATTTGCTGGTGGACAAATTGTTGCGGCGGGCACGCCTGAAGATGTCGCGAAGATCGCAGCAAAACATCAGCCAACTAAAACGGACGGTAAAAAGCGAGACGGCCGCCAAACAACATTACGCAGTTACACTGGAGAAGCGTTGGTGCCAGTGCTTGCCGCTGGCCCTTATGTTGAACGTAAGTCGTATGTGGCCGAAGTGGTTGAAGTGCAGTCGGACGAGTTGGATCTTGCTGAAGTCGGAAAAGATACCCCGCTGCCTTGGAAGACCAACGGTCGGCGTTGGCATACACAAGACCGAGTGGCACGTGATGGGTCGTCCATACAATGGGAAGGTCAGATTCTGGCGGATACCTTAGATCGAGTTCAAGAGCTAGGAGATTTTAGCGAGACGGACTTTGCTGCACGGACGGTTGTCGAAATTGCTGCGCCGACGAAAACCCATGGCTGGTTTTTTCATGCAATCACTGCTGAAAAATGGTTGGTGAAGATGAAGTTTCGCGTGGCTCCTGGAACCTTCAAGCGAGATGAACTGGTCTC
>Ga0114993_10003303_pt1 | contig 16841 bp, 12 predicted proteins | sample ArcticOcean_MG_C_FD_87042 | JGI IMG/M metagenome (GOLD analysis project Ga0114993, IMG submission 87042) | Marine microbial communities from western Arctic Ocean - ArcticOcean_MG_CB2_150 | ecosystem: Environmental > Aquatic > Marine > Oceanic | place: Arctic Ocean: Canada Basin | collected...
GCAGCCGTCATTTGCGCGCTCCGCGCTTGCGGCGCGTTTTCTTGGTCACCGCATCGCCCCTGCCCTCGACGATCGTGACGAGTAAGTTATTCAATTCGTCAGCCTCTATCCGCGCACCGGTGCCAACGACCACGGTCGACTCTGTCTCTTCGATGATGACGGGTCCTTGCAAACAGCTGCCGTTGGACAACGCGTAGCGGTCATAGACCGCACAGCTGATGAAGTCACTGTGCTCGGGGAAAAACACTGGTCGGTGACCTTTCAATGCGTGCCGCGCATCGCGACCACTGTGCGTTTGGTGCAATGAAACCTTAGGCTGCGGGCCGCGCAGCACCGCACGCCAGCTGACCACTTCCAAAGGAACGCGTGGGTTTGTGCGGTGATACGCGGCACGGTACTTCGCCTCGAAGCGCTCGCGAATCGCGTCGAGGTGGCGCCGGGTAATGCTTCCCTTGGGTAGGGAGACGAACAGTTCTGAGCTTTGGCCGCGATAGCGCACGGCCGCTTCGCGCTCAACAACAACCTCCGAGGCTCTGACGCCTGCAGATTGCAACAACGCTTTTCCCTGCGCCTGCATTTCGGCGAAGTGTGTGCGCACCGCACGTAAATCGACGCGATCCAACTCAGCGGCGTCCGCACGTAACAACTCGAAGGCCGGCGGGGCGAGCAAGAATCCGAACGCCGACATGACGCCTGCGCGCGCGGGGTAAAGAATGCGGCGGATGCCGAGATTCTGTGCCACGCGGTAGGCGTGCACCGGCCCTGCACCACCAAAGGCCACCAGCGTGTAGTCGCGTGCATCCTTGCCGCGTTCAGCGCAATGGATCTTTGCGGCCCGGGCCATGTTGTCGTTCACGACCTCGTGAATGCCCCAGGCGGCGCGTGCCGTGGAAAGCTTCAGCGGTCGGGCGACGTGCTTGATGATCGCTTGCTCAGCGCGATCACGGTGCAGTGGCATACGTCCGCCAAGAAAGTAAACCGGATCGAGATAGCCCAGGTAAAGATCGGCATCGGTTACGGTCGGCATATCACCGCCGAAGCCATAGCATGCGGGCCCGGGCGACGCGCCCGCACTTTGCGGCCCGACTCCGAACAGACCTAGCTCGTCGCCATGCGCAACACTGCCGCCGCCGGCGCCAATCTCGATCATTTCGAGCACCGGCACCTTCAGTGGCAGACCACTGCCCTTGGCAAAGCGGTACACCCGACCCGCCTCGAAGGTGCTTGAACGGGTCGGCACGCCATCGTCGATGACGCAGATCTTCGCAGTCGTGCCGCCCATGTCAAAGGAAATCAGATTGTCATGGCCCAGCGTTGCACCGAAATAAGTGGTTGCGAGAATACCACCGGCCGGCCCCGACTCGACGAGCCGCACGGGGTAGAGCATTGCTGTTTCACAACTAATGGTGCCGCCCTCGGATGTCATCATCAGTGGTGCCGCTCGCGTGCCGGCCTGTTCCAGCGCGGTGACCAGTTGTTCGAGGTAGCGGCGAATGGGAGGGCGTACGTAGGCATTCGCCGCGGTCGTGCTCGCGCGCTCGTACTCTCCGACGTCAGGGACGACGTCCGAGGATACAGATACAGCGATGCCGGGTGCCTCCTGTTCGAGAATGCGCGCAACTGCCTGCTCGTGCAGCGGATTGCGATAGGAATGCAGCAGGCACACGGCGACGGCCTCCACGTCTTGCTCTACGAGTTGGTGGGCAGTGCGACGTACTTGGCCTTCGTCCAGCGCAACGATCACGGTGCCCTCGGCATCGAGGCGCTCGTTGATCTCGAAAGTCAGAGAGCGCGGCACAAGCGGTGAAGGAAGATCAATTTCGAGGTCGTAAATGTTGTAACGGCACTCACGAGCCATGATGAGGGTGTCGCGAAACCCTCGCGTGACTAAGAACGCCGTACGTGCGCCGCGGCGCTCAATAAGCGCATTGGTAGCGAGCGTGGTGCCGTGAACAAAAACCTGCACGTCCGCCGCGGGCACCGAGTTCTCCGCGAGGATTTGTGCAATGCCGCGCATCACCCCGCTGGCCAGATCACCCGAGTCAGTGAGCAGTTTACCGACCGCGATCTCGCCACCGACGCGATCCAGCAGCGCGAAATCGGTAAAGGTTCCGCCGATATCGACGCCCAGGGCAAAACCGTGGGCGCTACTTTTTGCCATTGCCGCGCTTGTTCTTCGCAATCACCTTCGCGCGCGCCTTGGTCGCCACCATAGCGGGCATTTTTGCGACGCTACGTCCGTAATGCCGACGCGCCGTAGCGCGCGACACCAATCCGTCTTGGACATCGTTGTACAGGGCCAGCGGGTCGCGCTCGTGCGGCGCGTAGGTGCCGCCAGAGCCAGGAATTTCCAGGCGCATAACGTCACCCTTCACGAGTTGCACGGGGACTTTGTCCTCGACCCTGCGGCCATTGAGGTAGTGGCCGCCCGCTGCGCCCGGCAGGCCGCCGCGCAGGCCCGCAGGGGGTGTGTCGAGCTTGCCGTGCTCGGCGCGAACGGTGAGCGGGAATGCCGACAGCGACTCGAATTCCATGAACTGGCCACAGCCGCCACGTTGCCTGCCCGCACCGCCGGAATCCGTGCGTAGACCTTTCTCGCGGACACGCAGCGGCATTGAGCGCTCCAGCACCTCGATGGGAATGTTGGAAGAATTGGCCGGGAATCCTATTGTATGCAGGCCGTCTTTACCGGCCCGTGCCCCCATGCCGCCCATGACGAAGATGAGGTCGGAGAATGCGCGTCCATCTTCCTTACGCCCAGCAAGGTAGACCAGAGACTTGTTACCTGATTCAGCGAGGATACGCTCAGGGATCACATCCTTAAGGGCATCGAGGATGGCAATCGGCAGGTAGTGGCCGGTACTCGGTTTCATTTTTACCGGTGCTGGAAAGATTGGGTTGAGCAAAGAGCCTTCAGGGGCCGTCACAGTGATCGGTGCAAAAGTGCCTTGATTGTTGGGCACGTCTGGGCAAGTGATGCACTTCACTACGTACAGCGACCACACATTGGTATAAACCAGGGTGCTGTTAATGCCAAATGGGCTCTGCGCCGCACTACCTGCGTAGTCAATTATCATCGAGCCATCGCGCACTGTGATCGTCACCTCGATCCCCAGCGCCTGCCCATCGAAGCCGTCGACGCTTGACGAACCGCGATAGATGCCTTCGGGGATACTGTCGCGGATGCCGCGCCGCATGGCAGCCTCCGATCGCTCACGAATGGCCACCGACAAATCCGTCAACCCGTCGAGGGCATGCTTGCTGAGAAACGCAGACATGCTTTCCTGCATGACGTGCAGGCCGGTGATGAGTGCACGCACGTCGCTCGTCACCTGCTCAGGTACCCGAACGTTTGCCTCCAACATCGCGAAGAAGGTGGCATTCTCCTGACCACCCTCGACGGCCTTCAACGGCGGAATGATGAGGCCCTCTTCGTAAACTTCGCGGGGCACACCCGAGAGTAAGCCGCCGATGTCAGCCATGTGCGCCATGCTCTCGATGAAACCAATCAGGCGGTCCTCATAGAATAGCGGTGCCACCACACCGATATCATTCAAGTGCCCCATGAACCACCACGGGTTATTCGACACAATGACGTCGCCGGGTCGCAAATCCTGCGCGGCAAAACGGTTCAACAGTTCCTTTACCGCGACCGAGGTGACACCCGGTTTTGAGGCGATGCTGGCATCCGCGGCGAGCAGATTTCCCTCGCCGTCGTACAGCATGACGCCAAAGTCACGGCCTTCAACAACCACCTTCGACATCGAGGTTCGAATGATCGCGTAGGCTGCCTCGTCGACCAGCGTGACGAGACGATTCCACAGCACCTCAAGATCGATGGGGTCAAAGTGCCGGCCAGCGCGCACACTCTTCCCGGTGACCCTAGGCGTTGCGCGGCGGGGTTTTTTTACCGGCATGAGGGGCTTGTGCGACCGCTCAAACCGGCAGTTCGACATCGAGCAACAACGCGTGCTGCTGACAACCGTAAACGTCGGTATCACCGAAGTCCCCAGCCGACACCGCCCGTGGGATGGTCGCCTTAAAGGCCAGGCCCGCGTCGTAGGCCGTGAAGATGACGTCCCCGACGGCAACCGAGTATCGTTCGGCGATAAGCTGCGCGCATACAACCCCACTCGCCTTGACCTTCTCATAAGTCTCGCGATCGGCAAACGCAATGTCGATCGTGACCTCAAAGGGTCCCGCGTTTTTGCTGCGGCACATGACCGCGCATTGCTGGATGGTGCGCATCTGCGTCGTTCCTAAAGAGATTCGTATTCGATGGGGAAAATGCTCAGTGGATCGTCAAGCTGCACCACATGGAAGACGTTAAAGCGATACACCGGCCCACACGATATATCCGAAGGTGAGAAGGGGAAGGCCATGTTACCTTCCTTGCACAGTCGACCCGGGAAGTCGACATGCAACAACTGCGGTCGCGCCATCGCGAGCACGTCGTTGGCGGTCTCCTGATCGTCAGCGATAACCTCAGCGACAACCCCCAATTCATGAGACAGGGTCTGCTTGACCTTCTCGCGAGCGCCCATCACGCCGTCGCGGCCGTACACGCGGATGTTGAGCCGGTAGTCCTCAGGTGCGACACCAAATGCAGACGCCTTGGTGCTAACGTTCTCGCGCACACTCTCAAGGAAACTGTCGAATTGCGCAATCAACCCTGGATCGCGTGTACCACAGATCGTGATCGCTCGATGGCCAAGCAACTGTGCTCCTTCAAGTTTCACCGTGTAGACATCATCGGGGCGCCACTGCATGCCTTCCACGCGCACCGCACGATCCGACACAGCAGTGAAGGTGCAATCCGTGGTGTCGAGCATGCCGCCTGGTTCTTGATGCAAGTGCGGGTGTGGGTTCTCGTGCAAGCTCTGCGCTGCCACCGAGTTCGGCGTGCAAAAACGAATCGGATTGGTGGCTTCAACAACGATGCCACCGGCGTTCACCTCAACCAGCAAACAGTCATGTCCTTTCGGCCACGCCGCTGTGGCACCGCATTCGAGCAACTTGCCCGAATACCAAGAAGGCGCGGGCGCACACTGGTCGCGCATGGCGCCGCCAGCCCACGGCGCAGGATCGCTGCTGCGTCCCGCGAGGATCACGTCAGCGCCTGCATCGAGCGCCGCCATAAAAGGTTCCGAACCCATCATGCCAACAATGCGCTCCGCCTTGTCAATGGCATCGTCTGCAAGCTCCGGAACGCCGCGTAGAGCGCGTACTTTGCCTGCGGCGCGACGGTCCTTGACCCACTGCTTGTCTTGCTCGGAGTGAATGAGCGCCAGCTTGAAGTTGAGCTTCTCTTCGCGCGCAAGTTCACGCACGATGTCGGCGACAACCTGCAAGTGAGGTTCGCCGCCAGCGCCGCCGCAACTTCCGATCACCAGTGGAATGTGGTGCGCGCGTGCGCCAATCAGCATTAATTTGATGTCGCGTTTCATCGCCCGCCGCGAGTTAAGGGTCTTTCCGGAGCCCAGGTAATGCGGACCGGGATCTGTGCTACCACCATCGACACCGATCATGTGTGGGTCGCGCGCCAGGCCGTTTCGCAGGGATTCCTCAGGAAAACCGTAGCCGAGCAGTCCACTGGTCGACAACATCCGAAAGTTACTCATTCAGCGTTCCTCTACAACAGTTGGCCATGAAGTGACGAGGCCGCTTTCACACCGCGTGATTGGACCGAATCTAGCGTATGGATAGGCGAACTAAAAGCTTCGAAAGCACAGGAGAGTGCGGGCATTTCCGTTGACAGCGATCGTCTTCGCATCACGTTAGGGAGGCTATATCGAGTACGCATTCAGCGCGTTTTTGGGATGTGGCCGAAGCGATCGTAACGCTCATAGACCGCTTGGCGATCGTCACCCGAGAGAAGCTCGTTGCGTTGCACCAACTCAATGCGCTCCAACTCCTCAGCCGATTCCGCGACTTGTTGGGCAAGCCGTGCAGGCACGACCATTACCCCGTCGGCGTCGGCGACGATCGCATCGCCCGGGGTGATTACAACCTGCGAGTGAGTCTGTCCTGGCATCACGATAGGGCTGCCGAACTGCGTGATTCGCCACCGCTTGGCAGAGCTAACCGGGGTGATAAAGGTCGCCCAGGTCGGCACTCCGATCTCGGTGATTGCGACAACATCGCGTACCCCACCGTCGGCGACGACGCCAGCAACCTGCTTAAGCTGCGCACTGAGCGCGATATTTCCACCCCATACCGGGCAACCCTCGAAACCGCCGGTTGCAATAACGAGCACATGATCTTCGAGTGGACGACGAAATATCTCGAAACTGGGAATTAGTGCGCCTGGCTCGTTTTTTGGCAAATCGCCAACTGAGGTCTCGCCTTCGATACAAAATGCCGGTCCGCAACAGCGCATGCTACGGTCAAGGCCAGCAATTTTGTGGTTCAGCGCCTGATGGTGGAATCCCATCTCGCGCAAGGTGTCACCAATCACCGCGGTCGGCAGGACACCAAGTCGTTTAAATACAGAAGAGTCCAGTTCATTCATCATGCGTGGCTCGCAGTGGTTATTCAGTGCGGCGGGATCGTGGATTAAATGCGTGCGCTATGCTTGAGCAACGCCCAGATCTCGCGACGCGCCTCGAGAAACTCAGGGCTCGTTTTGATATCGTCAGCGCGGGGGCGACCAAATGGCACGTCGATGACGCGGTCGATCTGCGACGGGCGCGGCGACAGCACAAGGATGCGATCGCCGAGATAAAGCGCCTCTTCAATGCTGTGTGTCACGAATATCACTGTCTTCTTTTCTTGTTGCCAGATTCTCAGCAATTCGTCCTGCAATAGATCACGGGTCTGCACATCAAGCGAACCGAATGGTTCGTCCATCAGTAACACTTCAGGATGGATCGCAAGGGCGCGCGCGATGCCAACGCGTTGTTGCATTCCACCGGAGAGTTCGTATGGATAGGCCTCCTCAAAACCAGATAGGCCTACCAGTTCGATGTAGTGGCTGCCGCGTGCGCGACATTCCGGGCGATCGAGATTAAGCATTTGCATGCCAAATTCAACGTTGCCGCGCACCGTCAGCCAAGGGAAGAGGTCGAAGCTTTGGAAGACAAAGCCCATGCCGTGTGCATGACCGTTGCCGGTGACCTCTTTAGCGTCGAGAAACACCGCTCCGGCATCGGCCGGAACGAGTCCATCGATGATTCGCAACAGCGTCGATTTTCCGCAACCGCTGGGTCCGAGAATGGCGAGAAACTCGAGATTCGCGACCTCAAAGGAAAGCTCCGCGAACACTGGCACGGTTGATCCCGTGCCCTGTTCGAAGCGCTTCGTCAGGCCGCGAACCTCAAGCTTTGCCGCCATCGACGGCTTAACCTCCGAGTTCGTCGAGTGCCTGCTCCACGTACTGGGTTTGCACCACAGAATCGAGATCGACTGTGCCTGCAATTGCACCGGAGGCCTTATACGCCGGCAGCAGTCCACGAAAGTTCTCTACGTTGAAACCCATGTCTTTAGGCCACGCATTGATGGGTCCGCGCAGCGCCTCCCAAACTGGCCTCAACTGCTCGGCCGTAGCGTCTTTCGAGTTCTTGAAAGATGCGAACTTGCGGTACTTGTCGGTGAACCAGTCGAGGTCGTCATTAGCGCGACGAAAGGCGGTCAGCGTCGCTTTCAGCACGTCTACTGCTGCGCGCCTGTTCTTCGCATTCGCAAGCCATGCACCGTTCGCCACCCACACTTCGTTCACCCACACCGGGTATTCCTTGTGTGGTTCGATTACAACCTTAAAGTTGCCCTGTTTGGCGACTCTCTCTGCTTGATCGAAGTGGATGAGGGAAGCATCCACGCGGTCCGCCAACAACGCCCGCATCCGCGTGCCTGAACCCGCCATTTCTATAAACGTCAGCTTGTCGGGATCGATGCCACGGTTTTGCATTGGCCCGACTAGCACAACATGCGTCACATCGCCCTTTGAGGCAATGGCTATTCGAATTCCGGGCTTAGCAAGATCTTCAACACTTTTCACTTTATCGCCGTTTGCAACCAGTACGAGCGTGGTGTTGTTGTAGAAGTGGCCAATGATCTTCAGATCGGCCCCTGCCTCCGCTGCTCGTAGCACAGTTGGCGGATCCGTTTCACCGAGGTCAGCCGACCCGGCGACCATATTCTGCGTTGCGATGCGGATCTGTTTGATACGGGTCACAGACGAAGTTCCGTATCCCATCGATGGCAAGATGTCGTGCACTGCAGCGTAACTCGGCACGTGGATTGAAAGGGTAAATCCGAGTAACTGGAACTTTATAACGCGCTGCGCCTCGGCAAACGCCAGTTGGCTGGCAAGCGTTCCAACGCCTGCGATGCCCGTCCCAAGTCCAAGTCCAATCCCCTGAATCACTTTGCGTCGATTGAGCATTATGTCATCCTCCTAGTGGGTTTTGATCGATCCGAAAAATGCCGAACCGTACATATGCCGACGTCGCGAGGCTCAGCCTTACGCGCCGTTGGCGTATCTCTCCTCGTACCAAGGTGCCACACGGCGCCCAACATATCGTAGTGCTTCATTCGCCGTCACCCCAACCGCCATCAGTGTAACCATCAATGCAAGCAAATTAGCCGTCGATATATACAGGCCCGCGGTGTTCACAAGCCCGCCTATGCCGACGAGCACGTACAGTTCAGCGACAACCATACCGCGAATTGCCTGCACTAGTCCAATACGTGCGCCGGTGATTAGAAACGGGTATGAGGCCGGCAGCAGAATCCGCCAGAAAGTGCGCAAGCGGCTCGCATTGAATGAACGGCCGACGCCCACCCAGCGCGGATCGATGCCACGTGTTCCCTGATAAGCCGTCAGCACGATATAGAAGACCGACGCGATAAATACCACCAGCACGCGAAATCCGAACCCGGTCCCCACCATGACAATTAACAGCGGCACCAGAGAAGCGACCGAGGTCACCACCAGCATATTCACCCATGGTCGCAGAATCGCATCGAATATCCGGGAGCGCCCCATCGCCACGCCCACCGGCATGCCGACGCAGCACGCGAGTACGTAACCAAGCAGCATTTGGCGCAACGATCCCGCAAGCTCGCGCGGCATTTCACCATCCGCCACCAGTTCCACTAGCTCAGGGATGACGAGTAAGGGTCCAGCGAGCAACGCCTCCCCAACCGTGCGCCCGAGCGCTTCCCAAATGAGCAGTGCGCTGGCGATACCGAGCGCACGTAACGTCCATTTGTTGCGTAGCCAATGCATGTCAGTCGCGCATATTCCAGGGGATCACGCGCGCCTCAATCTGCTTGAGCACTTCCTGAACGATGAGTCCGAAAACTGCCAGCAGAACGACCACTGCGAGCAGTCCACCGGTGTCGAAGCGTTGCGCCGCATCCTTCATCACGCGGCCCAGATTTGCCGAAGCAAAAAACAACTCCGCCACGATCATCGCGTGTATGGCACGAACCAAGCCGATGCGCAGCGCCGTGAACACAAACGGCAGTACTGCCGGGAACATTACTTTCACCAACGCATCACGCCCGCGTGCGCCGAATGCGCGCGCAACGTCAAGATACGATTGTTCGATTCCACGTGCACCGGCAGAAACAGTGACCAGAATTTCGATGAAACTCATCAGAAAGACCAGAGCCACCCGCGCCTCGAAAAACAACCCGAACCAGATGATCATGAAAGGTACGAACGCGATCGGTGGGACCGCGTAGATCCCGCTGATGGTCGGATCGAGAAGGTAGTACGCGGTGCGATTGCGGCCGACGAGAAAGCCGAGGGGTACGCCGACTGCAACTGCCAACACGAAGCCGAGCACTAGATGTGCGAGGCTGCCGGCGAACGCCACAACGAGCTTTCCGGAGGCGAAACCGTTGTACAGTTCGACCGCCACGACCGACGGCGGTGCGAAAATGATACGCGGGATCTGTTGCGCCGCCACCTCCCAAATCATCAACCCGACGATTAACGAAGCGGCGTACACGACGTACGTCGGGACCGCGTCTTGGCGTGCCAAGCTCATGCGGACGCTCGCGTTTGTGTCGGCCGGCGGCGAATAGGTGTTGCCGCTGGGCGCATGACCACAAGATTGCCGTCGCTGTCGATCTCAGCGGTGCTGCCAGGCCCGATAATGACAGTTGACTCCGTTTCCTCGATCACGGCAGGACCGCGCACGCGACCACCAAGTCGATAGCGGTCGTAGACGGTACATGGCAACATGGCGCGCTCTTCGTGAATGTAAATCGCTCGGCGACCTTTGCGCGCACGACGCGGGTTGCCGGGTTGGTTGGCCTCGATGTGTACATCAGGGCGAGGGCCTGTGACCACTACACGCAGCGTGGCAATTTCGATCGGCGTATCAGGATTGCGTCGGTGATAGCGCGCCTCGAAAGCATCCTCAAAGCGAGTGCGCAGTCGCGCACGCTCGGCCACTCGCAATGTACCCTTGGAGAGCGGCACTTCAAGCTCGAACTTTTGTCCGCGATAGCGGATTCCGACTTCTCTGCTGACCGTGACGCCACGCGCTGTGACAGCGGCGGCGCGCAGCGATGCGCGGCCCTCGTCTTCCATGCGCTGCAGCAGACTGCTAATCAATTCTAGATCGGCTGCCTCAAGCGGTGCGAGATACGCTTGCACCAGTTCAAAGGCCGGCGCCGCGATCAAAAAACCAAACGCGGACATTACACCGGCTCGTGCCGGGAAGAGCACGCGTCGGATCCCCAACGCCTCGGCGAGACGATAGGCGTGCAATGGACCGGCACCACCGAAGGCGACAAGCGTATAGGTTCGCGGATCTTTACCTTGTTCCAGACAGTGAACCTTGGCAGCACGCGCCATGTTATGAGTGACAACGTCGTGGATTCCGGTAGCGGCGCGGATCAACTCCACACCGAGCGGTACCGCCACCTGCGTTTCGATCGCGTGCGCTGCGCGTTGCACATCGAGTTGCATTTCGCCGCCGAGGAAAAATCCCGGATCGAGGTAGCCGAGCACAAGATCGGCATCGGTGACGGTTGGTGCCGTACCGCCGCGCGCATAACAAGCGGGACCCGGCTCGCTGCCCGCACTGTCGGGTCCGACTTTGAGTAAGCCGGTCTCGTCGACGCGGGCAATACTGCCGCCACCTGCACCGATTTCGATCATCTTGGTTACCGGCACACGTAACGGCAGGCCGCTGCCTCGGGAGAAGCGATATACGCGCGCCACTTCGAACTCAGTCGCACGTTCCGCCCGGCCATCGTCGATGAGACAGACCTTGGCCGTGGTACCACCCATGTCGAACGCAATGACGTCATCGAAGCCAGCGCGGACGCCGCAATAAGCGGCGGCGACCGCACCACCGGCAGGCCCCGATTCAACGAGTCGTACCGGATGCGCAACGGCTGTATCGCAGGCGACCGTGCCGCCGTCAGAAGTCATGATCAGCGGTTCACCAGGGATCCCGAGTTCACCAAGACCGTCCCGCAGGCGAGCCAGATAACCGCGCACGATAGGCTGAATATAGGCGTTGGCGACTGTCGTGCTGGCACGCTCGTACTCGCCTACTGCCGCCATCACGTCGGCCGAGAGAGAGACGGCTATCTGTGGTGATGCACGTCGAATTGCTGCCGCTACACGACGCTCGTGGGACGCATTGATATAGGAGTGCAGGAGGCATACGGCAACCGTTTCGAATTCACCCGCATGCAATTCGCGCGCGAGGCGCTGCAACTCGCGCGGCTTTGGCGCTAGCACGACGTCGCCATGAGCACCGATACGCTCGCTGATCTCGAACACGTCGGCGCGGCGCACGAGCGGGGTGGGCAATTCAATGTTGAGATCGAAGATGTCGTATCGATTGCCGTGCGCTAGCTCAAGCACATCGCGAAACCCTCTGGTCACGACAAGCGCGGTGCGCGCGCCGCTACGCTCGATAAGGGCGTTGGTAGCCAAGGTTGTACCGTGCACAACACGTTTGGCATTTGCTGCCTCAAGGCCATCGCGCGCAAGCACTGTGCGCACCGCATTAAGGACTCCGCGCGCGAGATCAACCGTGTCGGTGAGCACTTTACCCACGTGAACCCGACCACCACCAATCAGCACGATGTCAGTAAATGTGCCGCCGATGTCGACACCAAGTGCAAAGCGTTGTGCGGCGCGCTTAGCCACGCAAAACTTTCCCGCGACGCCGGCGCGACTTTGCGCGCTTCACTATGCTGTAGTCCCGTGCTGCCGCTGCCATGGTCACGACGCCGTCGTCGATATCGCGCTGCACGGCGTTGGGATCCCGTTCACTCGCGGGGTACGCTCCACCGGACCCCGGTGTAAGCATACGCATGACGTCGCCTTTGCAAAGATTGAGCGGGATCTTGTCGGGCACTACGGCACCGTTCAGGAAGGTCGCACCGGTCGCGCCGGAACCACCGCCGCGGATCCCTTTCGGCGCGGTTTCGAGCTTGCCGTGCTCGGCTTGCACCGTCAGTGGAACTGGCGAAACCGACTCGAATTCAAAGTCGGTACCACAGCCGCCGCGAAAGCGGCCGATGCCGCCAGAGTCGGGTCGAATGCGGCGATGGTTCACACGTATTGGTGTCACTGCCTCGAGCACCTCGACTGGCATCGCGCTGGTGTTGCCTGGAAAGCTCATTGAGTGCAGTCCATCCTTCGTGGCACGAGCCGCCATGCCACCATTAACGAACGTGAGATCGGAGAACGGCTCACCGGCAACGTTGCGACCGGTGAGGTAAAGCAGGCTTTTTTTACCTGATTCGGCCAACATCCGGGTCGGCACGACCTCACCTAAAGCGTCGAGGATAGCCGCCGGAATATAGTGTCCCGTTACCGGTTTCATCTTCACCGGAGCAGGGAAATTCGGATTGACAAGCGTGCCAGGCGGTGCGGTGACCGTGATCGGCGCGAACGTGCCAGCGTTGTTCGGCAGGTGCGGCAAACACAAGCACTTGATAGTAAAAGTACTCCACACGTAGGTGTATACCAGCGTCGAGTTGATACCGTAGTCCCGCTGCAAGGCAGTTCCAGTGAAATCGACACAGACGTTGCCGCCACTGACCCGGACATGGGCGTGGATCTCGATCGGCCCGTCGGGGCTATCGACGCTCGACATGCCGTGGTATGTCCCTTGCGGAATCGTCTGCGCAATCGCGCGACGCATCGACGTCTGAGAGTGCTCAAGGATGGCGCCGCCCAGGTCATCAAGATTTTCCATATCGTGCTGATCAAGAAACTCGACCACCTTGGCCTCGAGTACCCTGCAGCCAGAAATCAGTGCGCGTACGTCGCTCAACACCTGCTTGGGTACTCGCACATTGGCCTCGAGCATGTCGAAGAACGTCTTGTTCTCGCGACCAGCTTCGAGCGCCTTAAGTGGTGGAACGATGAGCCCTTCCTCGAACAACTCACGCGGCTGTGCCGACAGGCAGCCGCCGATGTCTGCCATATGCGCCATGCTCTCGGCGAAGCCAACGAGACTACCGTGGGCGAAAAGCGGGGCGACAAACCCAATGTCGTTAAGATGGCCCATAATCCACCACGGATTGTTAGTCACCAACACGTCACCTGGCACAAGCGTATCGGGCGGAAACACTTCGAGCAACTTGCTCGCGAGAATGGAATCGGTGCTGATCTTCGAGGCGATGCTGAAATCAGACGCGATCAGCCGTCCGCTGCGGTCGTAAAGGAGTACGCCGAAATCCGCGCCCTCGACCACCACTTTGGACATTGACGTTCGTTGCACGGCATAAGCCGCCTCGTCGACCAGCGTGATAAGCTGATTCCAGCGCACGTCAAGATCAATCGCGTCAAGTGGGGTGCGAGCCCCTCTCCGCTTGGTCTTCGTCACGCGCAATGTCACATTCCTCCTCGTGTGTATTATGAATTTACAAAAGTTAATTTCAGCTCGTCGCATCAAGTACCAGATTGCCCATCTCATCGCGATGTCCGCACCAGCCCGACAGCACCACCGTGGTCGACCCCGCTTCCTCAATGATCGTCGGGCCGAGGAACGTTGCATCGACCGGCAGCCGTTCGCGCTCGTAGACCGGCACAGTGAGCCACTGACCGGCGACCGAAAGTAGGCGTGATTCTAGCGCTGCTGCGCTGACGTCGCCATCGCCGCGCGGAAGTCTGCGCACCTGCGGCTTCGGCGTAACGCCAATGACTGTGGTTCGTAAATTCACGATCTCAATATCTCCATCGGTATCGGCGTGGCCGTACTGACGGGCGTACGTATCGAGAAACGCGTCACGCAAAATGCTTGCATCGCCCGGGTGCTCCAGGATCTCGACGGTCAATTCAAAGCCCTGGCGCGCATAGCGCATGTCGAGGGCATGGGCGAATTGCACACCAAGCAGGGCATCCTCACTCGCGCGCATTTCCTCTCTCCCGGCCGTTTCCTGTTCGTGCAACGCCGTAAGCAGGGCATCGAAGTCAACGCCTTCAAGTCGCGCGTGAAAGGTGCGCACGTATTCGCGGCGCTGATCGGACACGATCAATCCGAGGGCGGACAAATTTCCCGGATCGAGGGGAATGAGCACGCGGCGAATCCCCAGCTCGCGCGCAACCTGGGTTGCGTGCATTGGCCCCGCACCGCCGAACGGCACCAGAGTAAAGCGTGCGGGATCGTAGCCGCGTTCAATTGAGATTTCACGAATAGCGTTCGCCATTTCTGCCACCACCAGGCTCACAATGCCCTCGGCCATCTGTTGCGCGTCGGTAATGCCGAGCTGCGCACCGAGCTGCGCCACGGCGCGTTGTGCCTGCTCAAGGTCGAGTTGTATCGATCCACCGAGAGGGCGTCGGCTGACGCGTCCGAGCACGACGTTCGCGTCAGTGACAGTTGGCTCAGTCCCGCCACGTCCATAGCACGCTGGGCCGGGGTCTGCCCCCGCGCTGCGCGGGCCAACCTTGAGCGCGCTTGCGCGCTCGATATAAGCGACGCTACCGCCACCGGCGCCAATCGTGTTGATGTCCACCTGGCGCCCCTTGATCGGATATCCCATGAGTGCGGATTCGGTACTCGTCGAGGGACGCCCTGATTCTATAAGGCACACGTCGGTGCTGGTACCACCCATGTCGCAGGTGATGAAATCATCAAGCCCAACAGCACTCGCGACCCAGGTCGCCCCCGCTACCCCACCGGCGGGACCAGACAAGATCGTGCGCACCGGCAAGGTACGTGCGGTATCGAGATCCATGACGCCACCGGCAGACGACATCGTTAGCACCGGGTTGTGGTAACCGGCACTGTGCAACCGCGTCGCGAGAGCGTTTACATAACGATCAATGACCGGCAGCAGGTACGCATTGATCACAGTCGTCGAAAAGCGCTCGTATTCACGGAACTCCGGGACAACCTCAGATGAAGTCGTGAACCAGATGTCCGGCAGCTGTATGCGCAGTAGGTCGCGAGCGCGACGCTCATTGGATGGATCGGCCCACGAATGCAGAAAACACACAGCCACTGCCTGCGCTCCGCTCGCGCGAATCTGCTCGCCGATTTCGGCAAGTTGTTGCTCGTCGAGAGGCAACAGTACGGATCCGTCAGCGGCACATCGCTCGGCCACTTCAAAGCGTCGCGGACGCGGTACCAGCGGAGGCGGACGGACAAACTTCGGATCGTAGAGGCTCGCCAGCATCCGCCGAGTACGACCGATTTCGAGCACGTCGCCGAACCCCGCCGATGTCAGTATCGCCGTGGTCGCGCCGCTGCGTTGCAACATGGCATTGGTTGACACCGTAGTCCCGTGCACGAGCCGATCGAGCATGTCAAGTCGTTCGAGCATACGCTCAAGCCCATTGATGACACCATCCGACTGATTGGCAGGTGTTGACGGTACCTTGGTCACCGTCAGGGCACCGGTGGCCGATTCAAACAGCGCGATGTCGGTAAAAGTGCCGCCGACGTCGACCCCGGCAATGAGCCTAGCTTCGCTCATGACACACGCTCTGGACTGACTCCAACAGCTCGCACCTCGGCGAATTCTCCTGTCGCTACGCCGAGCATTTCAATACCAGAAGGCCCAAGTCCACACGCATCAGCTTCGATGCTTGCGTCTGTGCGTACCCACGCGAGCAGCGACGGGCCGTCGGCCGACGGAAACTCGACCATGTCCGCATCGCCGACCCCTAGGCGCCGCGCCGTATCGGTTCCAATGGCAACAATGCGGCACGAATCCTGATACTCATCGCCGTCAAGGTGCTGCAGTCGCAAGCGCACCTGTTGCGCGCGCAATGCGTCGCGATTCGCTACGGTGGCCGACAAATCGACAGCAGCTTCTCGAATCACAACGCCGTAGTCGCGAAATGCGGCTTCCCCAGACACATAGCCAAATGCAACATCTTTCACTACTGAATCTGGCGCGCGTGCAAGGGGATCGCCGTAACCGCCACCTCCAGCTGTGCGGATTACCAGCACGTCGTCGGCGTGCAGCGCAAAGTTTGTGACCTTTCCCGGCAGCACCGAAGGAAAAATTTCCCGCCCGTCGCGGCGCACGGTGAATCGATTTGAGGCACCCCGGCCACCGTTGCGCACGCCATACGGCGCGGTCACGTTTTTATCCGACAGCACTGACAAACGCGCGCCTGGTCCGAGAACACGCACTTCACGCTCGATGCCGAGCCCTCCACGCCATTGACCAATACCGCTCGAATCGTTGCGCAACGCAATGCGCTCGATGCGCAATGGCGCAATCAGTTCAAGTGCCTCGACCGGCTGCAGCGACGAGATATCGCCCTCGGCGAAGTTGCGCACCGCATTATTGCCGTCACCGCCGTCGAATCCACCGGTGCCACCGGCAGGGAATTCCGCGTAAAGAAAGTCGCGATCGCGAGCGGGATTGGGTCCACTGATCGAGGTGATGTTCGACGC
>Ga0114993_10003304_pt1 | contig 16841 bp, 6 predicted proteins | sample ArcticOcean_MG_C_FD_87042 | JGI IMG/M metagenome (GOLD analysis project Ga0114993, IMG submission 87042) | Marine microbial communities from western Arctic Ocean - ArcticOcean_MG_CB2_150 | ecosystem: Environmental > Aquatic > Marine > Oceanic | place: Arctic Ocean: Canada Basin | collected...
AACAAATTTTACCATCTCGTTAAAGATGGTAAAAAAATAGTTCGCCGAGCGTTGATCGCCTCTATTGCAAGAGACCATCAATGACCAGCAACAATCGGGAGGGACATCGTGCAAGACGGCAGCACATAAGCTTCCCACGCCGGTATATAGTCAAGCAATGAAATATAGGAAATAAACATAGAAAAATCAACCGATCTACACCGTAATTTTTTACTGACTTTGAAGAGTCGAAGGTGGGATTCATAACTATCCATTTACATTCCTTTATAGATATAACATTTCATATTTGTTTAATCTAATGCTTCTTAATATTCATAGATTAAAGGCTATCTTTGGTAAAGTTGCTTGAATATTTGACACCGGGTGCATAGACCAATAGTCGAATATACATTATTTACATGCAGTAAACAAGCTAAAAATTTGATACATAACTATTTGAATACATCGTTAAATCCCTGTCTCTCGCGCCAGACTTCATCCTGATGTTGCCCATCTACAGCAACTTTAGCGGGCAGAGAATATCCGCAGCTATTTGAAGAAAAGTGGTCGGCGCAGTATGCACCGGTGTGATATATCGCGAGCAATTCTCCACGATGCGGTAGCCTGTTAAACTTTATTTTCGCTTTACTTATCATATCCCCTGTAAAGCAAAGCCTTCCACCTATAAATGCTTCAATTTGCTTATCTGAATCTAACTCAGGGAGCACTTTTACTGGGTAAATATCAGATGTGATCAAATTCGTCCCATGATTTACTATCCCAATATCCAGCATGATTACCCAATTGCCCATCACTTTTTTTACCAACATCACCTCAGCAAGCGTAACCCCAGCAGCACCTATTAAAGATCTGCCAGGCTCAATAATAAGTGTTGGTGTCCCCAATTCTTTCAGTCGATTGCCAATCGATATACCGTTATCCGACTCCGCAAGCAGGAGACTTTCCAACATATGCGAGCCGGGGTGGGGACTCCAATACGCCTTCCCTTTCCAGTCATTGATACTTACAATTTCACTGTGCTTAAAGTGACTAAACCCCATCGGATCATTATCCCAACTTACGTGATCCTCTTCTGATGCTATACCGTTAAGCTGATCCATAAGTCTTTGTTGAAAATTTTCCCAATCAGCTTTGGGAAGGTAAGAAATAGGAAAGCCGCCACCTATATCTATAAAGTTCGTATGTAACCCGTGTGTATCAGCCAGTTCAACTAATCTAACCATATGTTTTAGCAATTTAATATAGCCCTTTAGATCACATATTTGTGTACCTATATGAGCAGAAATTCCGTGATACTTGATCCATCTGTGATTCCTAAGTGAATTCAATACTGGCTTAATTTCGTCATAAGGAAAACCAAATTTGGTCCAGGCAGAGGCGGTCGATTGGTCGGCAGACGTGAGACCATCGAGAGGCATACGTGAAATTCTTAGCAATATACGAGCTTTCACATTTATTTCTGAAGCAATTTGTTCGATAATTTTCATCTCCATATCACTATCAACAGCGAGCAATACATTTCTTGAAATAGCTTTGTGAAGATAGTTATCGGTTTTTGCATTTCCGTTGCAAACAATTTTTTCAGTAGGAATACCTGCATTTATCGCTGCCTCTAATTCATATTCAGAAACCGCGTCAATACCCAAGCCAAGCACTTTCATTGCCTTGATCGCTCCCATGCAAGGGTTAGATTTGACTGCAAAGCAGATCATCGTGTCTGGGTAATGTTTAGCCGAAACATATTGAAATAATTTGGCTTGCTCGGCGATTTTTTCTTTGAATATAATGTGCAGTGGTAACCCATACTGCTGGATCAAGGGTTCTATATCAGGAAATTTTATTGTACTAATTGGAGGAAAAATTTTTGAATATCTATCTGTATCGGACATCAATTTTGGTTGGATAAGCATTTAAATTAATATATTTGGATTAAGAGCTATAGGTTAACCCCTGCTCTATGTGCCAACCTTTGGGGTCGGATAGATAATTGCTAAGAGATGAAAATTCCTGCTCTGTCATAATCTTGTTCTCTTTTGCAATTTCAATCGTGGAATGCAGGTCAAGAATCGAGTGCAATCTAACTCCCATTCCTTTCAGTAGTTCCTCCCCACCCTGCTGTCGGTCAAATAGGACTAATGCTTCCTCTATCACTCCACCGGCAGCTCTTATCGACTCAATGAAACTTACTTTGCTGCCACCGTCGGTAATCAAGTCCTCTACCAACAACACCTGTTTTTCCTTCGGATCACCGCCTTCAACCAAATTCGCCAACCCATATCCTTTTTTCATTTTCCGAACATACATCATTGGAAGTGAAAAATCTTTGGCAATATAGGCACCCAATGGAATACCAGCAGTCTCACCTCCAGCAATCACATCGGATCGCACATTTGCAATCTGAAGAATGATACGAGCAGAGGCAGTAAACAGACCCATAAACGATACATCGGACAGCACTTGACGGCAATTTATGTAAATGGGACTATGATTTCCAGAGGCTAATTGAAACGGATTGTCGGAATTAAGTTTGACTGCACCATTATCCCACAGCCAAATTGATATAGATTCCCGCAGTCGCTCGAGAGATAAATTTTTTAGTTTAGTATTCATTTACTCGCAGATTTCTTAAAGCTAAACCTGTTTATTGTCATTTCGTATCATACTTTTTCATAATAGCTTGCCAATCGTTCTCGCTAAGAACTTCAGATTCATCAATCAGCATTATTGGAATATCATCCTCTATGCGATAACGTCTTCTCGTCTCAGGGTCCGTGCTGACGAGTGTATTTCCATCAAGCACTAATGGAGCTTTAGTTTCTGGACATACCAGAATTTCCAGAAGTTTGGGATCTACTGCCATGATCTCCTCAATATATCTTTACTTAATTTTATGCCTATAACATTTAGGTTGCGAAAAAACATTAATGATAATTTCGTAAGTCAAATATCAGATAATTTTCTTAATTCTACGCCAGAATTGTCAAGGATCACCTTTAAATTTGGCGGGTAAGTTGTTTCTACGTTTGGATATGCAATTTCAAATACAATTTTTTTTACTCCAGCGGCAACTAAATTTTTTATACAATTCCAGCAGGGAGTGTGCGTGACAAATGCCATCGAATCCATTGTGCTCACCCCAGCGCGGGCAGCATTGGCAACTGCATTGGTTTCAGCATGAGCGGTTGCCACACAATGCCCACCCAGCATCAGGTGACCAACATCATCGCAGTGATCAGCACCCGGTAAAGATCCATTGTAACCTGTAGCAAGTATCCTCTTATCTCGTACAATCACACATCCAACATGTAATCGATCACAAGTAGCACGGGAGGCGACCTGACGTGCTAAAGTCGAGAAATATTCATCCCAAGATTGGCGCATCAAATTTCCTGAATAAATTTTAACACAAATAACGCTGAGAAATTAACGAAAGTCATCCTATCTCTAATTCGCGTAATCGCTTCATCTCAGTCCCCACCAAATCCATCAAGGGTCTTATTGTATCTGCTGAAAATTCAAAGCGTATTCCAGCTGATTCAAACAGCTCGGGTATCGAAACGCTGCCACCCTTGCTCAGTGCATTCTTATAATTCTGAATCGCAGCTTTTTTATCAATTTTAGAATTTCGCCAAATCTGTAGTGCGCCGAGCAAAGCTATCCCGTATTCAATGTAGTAAAATGGACGCTCAAATATGTGAATCTGCGCATGCCAGCGATACTTTAATGCATGCTCATAGCCTGTGTAATTTATTCCATCATTATACTTCTGCATTAGTTCAATCCAATATTTGTCTCGCTCAGCATTTGTATGATCGGGATTTGAATACATCCAATGCTGAAAAGCATCAACTGTAGCTATCCAAGGTAACAAAAATATATTTTTTGCCAAATGCTCATATTGAGCTCGTGCAGCATCTGCATCATTGTAGAATACATCGAGATGCTCGCGTGACAGATTTTCCATCGCCATTGATGCCACCTCGGAAAATTCCATTGGTGCAGGACGATAGTCGATGATAGGCTGATTGCGGGCTGCAAATGTGTGGAACGCATGACCTCCTTCATGCAGTAATGTAAACAAGTCTCGATTGGTTCCAACAGCGTTCATAAAAATGAAAGGTAATTTTACTTCGGAAAGAGTAATTTGAAAGCCTCCGGGGGCTTTGCCCCTGCGACTCGAAAGATCAAGCAGTCCGAGGTCTATCATATGTTTGAAATTAGCTCCAAGCTCGGAATCAACTCGGTTAAAAATTTCTAAGCATCCGTTGACAAGTTGCTCAATATCCTCAAATGGTCTCAATGGATCTCTGCCCATTGGGTCTGTATTGACATCCCAGGGGAATAGTTGATCAATATTCATCTCTTTTCGGCGATCTTCCATCGCTTTGCGACAGATGGGTACGACAACTTTTTCTATAGCTTCATGAAATTCTAAACATTGGGCAGGAGTGTAGTCAAATCTACCCAAGCTTTTAAATTTGTATGCTATGTAATCATCATATCCAGCATTCTTAGCAATCTGAATGCGGATTTTTAACAGCTTATTAAATATTTCATCAAGTTCTTCGGCATCATCCTGCCACCGTTTTAGACTCGTCTCGAAAGCTTTCTTTCTATTAGCCCTATCAGTATCCTGCAGGAATAATATCATCTGTTGCATGGTATATTCTCGATCGTTAAACTCTAAGGTGAGCGATCCTAGGATTTTCTGGTATTGTTGGGAAAGACGGCTTACTTCGGTCTCTAACGGGATATTCTCAGGACGGAAAATCTCAATGCTATTCTGCCAATATTTTCTTAGGAGGGCAAATTGATTGGTACCACTTTGATCATTATAAGGGCACTCTACAAATTTTTCATAAAGTTTTTGAAACTTTTCTTTCAAGACGGGATCAAATTTCTCGACCCAATTAAGGTAGTTTTTCTCGTTCTTGCGGTTTTCCATTTCGCATGTCATTGCAATGTAAAGCCGGGTTCGCTCTTCAAAAATAACCGAACGGAATTCGCTGAAATCGATTAACCATTGGTCAGCATCATCCATGCTATCAAGAGGTCTGGTTGAAAGGTCATCAAAATAAGTTGTAAGGTTTTCAACTGTGGAAAAATTTAAGTCATCAGGGCAAAACTTCCGTGGAAAGTCCACAGATGGTCTTGCAATCGTAGATACCCTATTTGCTGATACAGTATCCGTCATTGTACTCGTTTATCCTGCAAAGTCATTTTTTGATATAAAAAAGCTGGATTAATATAATTGATAATATCAAATCCAGACCATTTCAATTTCGCCTCACTCTAAGATATAATTTTTCCTTAACATCAAATATGGATTGCTACATATTCAATTTCTCAAAGATTTAATTAAAGACAATTCCTGAGCGAGAGACGGGATTTGAACCCGCGACAACCACGTTGGCAACGTGGAACTCTACCGCTGAGTTACTCTCGCTTATATTCAATTATTTAATCGGAAGAATTGCCATCATCCGATTTTTTTTGTGCCTACCGTATTGCGATATCTGTCCAATACTTTACGACGTCGCTCTCGCATCCCACGATATTGCTCCCGCCCTTTAATATACACAAAGAAGAACACCGCGACAAGGAATAGCCCTACCCATAGTTCCAATCGATTACCTTGATTTCACATTTCGCGTGTGGAGCATAGCGGGATCGAACCGCTGACCTCTTGAATGCCATTCAAGCGCTCTCCCAGCTGAGCTAATGCCCCTTCGAAAAAACATGCTGACCAATTAGAGGCTATAAAATACGCCTACATGATCAGCTCAGCATAAATATAAATATAAATATCATTATATCACCTGTCAAGGTTTTATCTTGATTGTGACTAATTTACAACACTCAGAGGGGTAATTTGTATGAAGTTTACTCTTAGTCGAATTTCATTTGCAAAATTACAGCGTTTCATGGGCAGGCACATTGACTACCTGCCCATGAATATCAATACGCAACTATAGTTGCTATCGAATTAAGACAATCCTCTTCAACTTCACTTCATTTTCAGTTCGTAGTTGAACTATATAAAGTCCAGATGCCACACGAGAACCATTTTGGTTAACTGCATTCCACGTGGCTTTAAATTTGCCTATGCTATGTGCGTTGTCAGTTATATTAGCGACCTGGCGACCCATAAGGTCGTGTATCGTTATATGCACATTTGATGGCTTAGGAACATCATAAGCAATGGTAATCCTGTCATTGAATGGATTAGGATAGGCTCCACTGATGGCAAGCTCGGTCGGGATCATGTAATCAGGATCATCAACCGATAGTGGGACCACAATAACGTTGAACCTATTGGAACTTTCCAAGGAGTCAATGCCGTCTGATGCAAATACCCACCATTCAAAGATGGTTGCTTCATTCGGATCCAATGAAAGGTCTCTGCGAGATATTTCCAGTTCTGTTCCTTCGATATCACGATACTGTCTCACCTCTTCTTCACCTTCAATTTGCAAATACATATTGTAGGTAACAGGTGATTCTTCGACGATGTCAATTGACTCTTGCCAAGTGAAGGTCACAATATCAACCGTCCGGACTGAATCAGCATTAGAAGGTGAAATCAAATCAAATGCAGTTGGTAAGTCGTTTACCGGAGTTATTGTTAATCTAAACACATCTTCGGCGACGATCTGGCCTCTGTCAGTTGCGGTTAAAGTTATAAACCTGAAACCGTTCCAGTTTTCCTCTGGTAATACTGAAAGAACACCTGCATCAAGTGTAATAATTATTCCACCTGGAATATTTACTTCAAATGCATATGCTAAGCCATCATCCTGATCTTGCGAGTCATCATCATAGAAAACATCGTTAAGGTCGGCTATAATTTGCTCATCTTGATCTTCCTCCAAGAACACATCTTCAACTGGCTGTTGAACAACAGGAGCTTGGTTTTCGTCCAAAACAGTTACTTCGAAGTTATGCTCAACTTCAATTCCACCAGCATCTATAACCACAAACAGTAGATCGTAAACACCTTCGTCTTCATGATCAGTCTGCCATGTATATGTTATGGTCTGGTTGTCGTTATCGACAACCGCTTCTGCTCCACGGGCGACGGTGCCTCCATCATTTCGCAGCTCGAGCTGATGAGCATCACCTTCAAAGACAAAGTCAACATCGTCTGTAGTTAAGATGAATTCGATTTGTTCACCTTCAGTCGCAACAATGTCAACCGGTGCTTCGTTACCATCAACATCAAACCACTCAGGAGCATCATTTACTGGTGTTATCGTCAATAGGAATTCATCGCCAACTGTATTATCACGTCTCGGTGGTGGATCAAGCCTGTCATCGTTAAAGAAGTTGACTGCACTACTGCTTGCATTGTTACTACTAACTGACCTGACGCTTCTTACTGGTCCTGCATCTCGAACAGCATCATTGACACTGCGCACCATGCGGAAGTTTGCAATTAATCGACCTCCTTGTTGATCATCAGCCGTAACTGTGATCGGAATATCAAAGAATTCACCATCAACGAAGTTATTAAAGTTTTCAACATCTGATCCAATTCTCAGGATATTTTCATCATCAATTTCCCAAGTCAATAGGTCGGATATATCACCATCCGCGATGTAATAATCCAACACGTCTGGAACTTCATCGTTCTCATCGACATCAGAGAAGTAATCATCCATGTCACCAATTACCCAGAGGTCTTCGTCTTCATTGAAGTCGCCTTGCTCTGGTTGATCAGGAATAGGATTGGATACAATTGGATCGTCATTTACAGGGTCAATGAACAATGTAAATACATCTTGTTCACCGTCCAATTCACCATCGTTGGAGGTCAATGTTACTTCAATGCCATTACGGAGGTTAAAGTTTTCATCAGGGTTAATGATCAAGTTATGACCATCAACAATTTCCATCCTAATTTCATCCGGTACGTTCCTGATGAAATCAAAGGTTAGATCTTCAACGACTTCGTTGTCAACATCGCCAAAGACATCAAATAAATCAACTATCTCGGCGTTGCCTTCATCTTCATCAAACCTGACTTCGTCACCAACAGGCTGATCTACAAATGGCGCATCGTTGACCGGACGCACTATGATGGTTATTTCAGTATCAAGCTCGTCATCTCGATGTGGTACTTGGTCATCTTCACCACGCCACAACTCAACCTGTCTTGATAATAGTTGACCACCAATATTACGACGAGGTCCTCTTCTGTCGCCTTCCTCGTCGCTGACAGTAAGTGTAAATGTTATCTCGCCAAACCAGTTAAGCACAGGTGCATAAACCAACACATCATCAATTATATCCAGTCCGAGATTGTTAGCATCGCCTTCACCCGTAAATCCAAAGAAGATTACATCATCATCAACATCATCGAATACTTCATTCAAGTCTGCGATTACGATAAATCCATCTTGATTCAGATCAGGGTCTTCATCAATGACGATATTCGCCTGTAATATCCCAACCTGAACCGGCGGGTCATTAATTGGCGCAACACGTACGATGAAGTCAATAGAAACTACTGAACCAGCATGGTCATCGGCAGTAATCACAATTGCAACATCGCCAAATGCATCTCTGATTGGAGCAATAGTAGCTACATTGTCTTCCTGATTTATTTCAATAGTTATAATATCAGGTGTCACTCCATCATTATAGGTAACCTCGAAACCAAGCGGGGCTTCATCAGGATCCTGGAATACTTCATCCAGATCGACGAGGACTGCAATCTCCTGATCTTCATCTCGCTGAACATCTGCGATCTCGCCTGGTATTATTTCTCGGTTACCCTGTTGAACCGTCAGAATGAATGTAGTGCTGGAGCTACCACCTTCGGTATCTGTAACAATTAGCTCTACCTCGTGTGTACCACGCAGATCAGCAGTTGGTTCAAATTCTATCAAACCAGACTCGCTAATGTCAAAGAGATCAGTGTTATCCGAGAAGGTCAACTCTTCATCTTCAACGTCTGTAGCGGAAACTTGCAGCTCAAATTGTTCATCAACTTGGGCTACAGCATCTTCGACTTCAGCAAATACAGGAAGGTCATTCACAGATACTATTTCTACAAACGATGTATCCGTTCCTATTAATTCTGATGGGTCCGTTGCCGTGTATAGTATTGTAACCACACCGAACAGGTTTTCGGCACCCCTGATGTCCACCACTCCTTCTGCTAATGAAACCGTTGCAAGCTCATCACCGTCAATGATTTCTGCTTCCAAAGTAAGTGTATGCCAGGCGTCATCATCATCCTGAATAAACTGACTCAAGTCAAAGGTCAACTGCCCATCTTCATTGAATTGCATATTAGGAACAGTTACTATGGGTTCAGAACTCTCATATGTAACAAATTCCCATGTGATAATTCGCTCGTTTGATGGAATTGAGTTATCATCTGCAGTAACGACTACTTCAATATCATTGTCATCTTGACCAAAATCAATTTCGGATACGTCACCTGTAAGCAGGTAACCGCCATCAACCTCACCGGTTTGAGTTTGAATCTCTTCACCAGCAATGGTCATAGTTAGGCTCTCTATATTTACCCCAGCTAAATTATCTGCGAGCTGAATGGAAACTTCTTCTAATCTCGCTCCTACAACTCTCTCGCCAGGAGCTGGAGATTGTTCACTGAATGATGGTGGAGCAATATCACTTATCAGAGTATCAGGCTCTGTAGCCTCACTTGAAACTCCTGCTCTATTGACTGCAGTCAAGGTAACTTCAGATAGCTCGGGAAGTTCTGCAGCGGTGTATTCAAAGCTAAATGCACCGGCAACTGCCAATTCTACTTCGCCAACAACTTCATCATTCAATGAGATTGAAATCATCGTAGAATCTAAAGCACCTTCACCTTCAAGAACTACTCTATTGTTACTCGTGAAACCCTGAAGTGTAAATTCTGGTGAATCTACTGCATCAGCATTAATCGTGAACCAGTATTCTGTTGTCTGTTCATTTCCTGCTAAGTCTCTGATCGTTAGTACTGCTGTGTACTCGCCATCCTCAAGATCCTCATCAAGATCACCAGTAACAAGATCATTTTCTTCATCGTAATTTATCGCAATGTTGATCTCGCCAACGGTCAACGTTGTCGCATCAACATCCAATCCACTACCGATATCAAGTATGGTGGAACTAAAGGAGGCTCTTCTTTCAGCAAAATGTGGTCCATTGTCAACTGTGAAATCCTCAATAATCGGTACGGTCATATCGAGGAAATACGTGATCTCATTCGAATAATCAGATTCATTATCAGCTGCATCATATACAGTTGTGACAATTACGTTTTCACCATTGTGAAGATTTATAGTAATCTCAAAATCAGCATCAAATTCAGCATCAATGAGACCCTGTTCTTCACCATCTAAGTAGGCACGAACGCGGGCACTATTCTCATATGGATCTTCATAATCAGGAGTATCACCACCGGCTTGACCAGTCACCACTATATCAGCTTCATTGACATATATTGGATCAGGTTCATCGAGAGTAGGTGCATCCGGTGCATGTTCATCATTCCAGAACTCCCACTGATCTCCACCTTCGTTTCCGTTTTCATCATTCCCAAAGGCTTCAATATCATTCACACCCTCATCCAAATGAGGCATGCCATCGGGAGCCAATTGTATGTCACCATTAAAATGAATTACTGGCACAATAACACGACCGCCAATTAACTGAATTTCATCGCCTTCAACGAGATTCCCATTAACGAAAATTCTAACCGTTTCAGGATCTAATCCGGCATCAAGATCACCCATTACAAAAGTCACCGTGTCAGGTGTAACCATATTTGGTTCAAGTCGATTATCAGGACCTAACCCTAATCCTAAGAAGCCACCATCTGGTGGATCTTGATTTTCGATAAATGGTGGATCATTGTCTTCTCTATTTGGATCAAAGTCCAAACCACCCACAGCTTCAAAATGGTTACCAGCATTGTCGTCAAATTCGAGAGAAATTATATTCCCGCCTTCATTTAACTCACCATCCGCAACCTCGTAATTGAGCTGTCTGGAAACTTCATCCCAATCCATATCTATTTCTTCATCGTTGAGCAATACAATAAATGATTCTGCATCGATCCCACTTGACGGGTCATCATCCGACACTGGGAATGTAATTGTAGGAGTTGGGTTGGCAAGTAAAAATAGATCATCGCCATTCAAATATGGATGAACCTCGCCGTCAATTTCTACGAATGGCACATGAGTATCTACGAAGAACTCAAGCTCCACTTGTTCCTCTGTCGCATTACCAAGCAGGTCAGAAGCGGATATAGAAATTAAATGCGCTCCCTCTTCGAGGTCTTCAGGTACTTGATATGTTACCAGTCCTTCGTCAGGATTAAAGTCAAAGTCATCTTGATTTACTGTTTCACCGTTAAGTGCCAAGGAAACGCCTTCATCAGGATCAAATCCAACACCTTCGTCTTCAACAACAGCCTGAATTTCAGGAGATGCATCATTTACAAAAGCGTCGGGTGATATTAACGAAACAGTAGGCGAATCATTATCGCGATATACTTCGAAATCTACCGGATCAGTTTCGTTTCCAATAGCATCTTGTCCTAATAGTCTGAATAAGTTTGACCTTGGATCCAGTGGAACTGCGGTGAATTCAAAATTACCATCTTCGTCTGCATCTGTCTCATCCAGAATTTCATCCATTGGTTCAAGGTTTTCACCCAATGACCATAACTCAACATGCAGCTCGGGTTCAACTTGTCCACTGATCGTTACCCTGTCAAATAACGTATAGGCATCAAGACCATCCAACTCGATTTCGCCAGCATTGCTATTGACCTCGAAGTTTGCACCATCAATTGATCGGTTATTAGCAAGGTCAAATGCTCTGATGAAATAAGAATGGGAGCCTTCATCCAATGTTTCTGGAGTCCATGTTAGTTCACCTGTCTCAGCATCGTATTCAAAGTCTTCGTAATAGGTATTATCAAATATAAGCTCTATTTCGCCGACTCCGACTCCATCATCAGTAATTGTGGCTGATAATTCTGGTTCAGCATCTCTAATCTCGCTACGATCCTCGGGGAACAAATCAGCAATGTCGGGTCCATCCTCATCATCGAAAATTGCGGTCATGGTGATATGTTCTTGAGCCTGTCCACCTTGTGGATCAGTAACCGTAAATGTTACATTTGCATGGGCACCAGCTTCATCAAATGTCGGTGTCCATGTCACAGTTCCATTACCGTTTCCATTATCAACAAACTCTGCAGTCGGTGGCAGACTTGCCACATCTAACTCAAGATCTGCCTGATCGACCTCGTCGTCATCAGTAGCTACAATCTCAAATGTAGATTCTGTTCCAACAGTTGCTTCCAAGTCACCAATGTGCTCTAACTCAGGTCTCCTGTTAAGATTCTGTACAATAAGAATGACTTCAATAATCGCTTCGTCCTCGCCATCGCTGACTGTAAAGGTCGGTGTATATCTACCAGCATCTTCGGCACCTGTTCGCCACTCAAAGCTAACAGTGACTCCCTCTATGGTAAACTCAGCTCCTTCAGGAATATTCGCTTCTGTGATTTCCATCCCTTCTTCATCACCGTCAGGATCAGAAGCAGTCGCTTCAAACGTAATCAGTGCACCTTCTGTGTAAGCATCCTGCACTTCGCCACCTGACCATACAGGTGGTATATTGACATCGTTTACTGTAATAGTCACCACTTCTTCATCTGACATCGCCGGTTGACCGAAGTCAGTAACACGGAATGTAACGACGTGTTCACCAGACTGAGCATGATTTGGACTCCATCTAAACAGCCCATCCTCAATTGTTGAACCATCAGGCAGATTCTCTGCACTAAATGCCAGATTATCATCGTCAGGGTCGGATGCTTCAAGATCAAGTATTAATAGATCACCTTCATCGACATCTTGATCACCAATAGCGGCAAGCACTGGTGCACGGTTGATGTTTGTAATTGTGATAGAGACATCCAGTATAGTAGTTGCCAATCCATCGAACGCGCTAAATTCAAGTGCGTATCTACCAGCATCATCAAAATCGGTTTGCCATGTCAATTGTCCACTGCCGTCACCGTTATCAGCGAAAGCCATTCCATCAGGACTATCACCCATCTGATTAAGAGTAAGCTCATCACCATCTGGATCAACTGCATTTACATTTATGACAATTTCTTCGGTCTCTTGCTCAACGATATCATCCTCAGGGTCCCAATCCGGAGCCAAATTGTCCTGCGCAGCAATTAATTCTAATCGACTGTTACCGCCATCTTGCCATAATTCAGGACCTTCCAACCAAGTTGCTCGTGCAAGATGTTCTGTTTCTTGATCAGCATCCCATAGACGGAAGTATATATATTCACCATCCCTGAAGCCTTCGATAACATCCTCTGTTTCAGGATCGTCACCAAATGCATCAAATTCGAATTGATCCCCATCATCAATTACCACACCACCTGCCACATTGTTACGCGGCGTAATAGCGGCAATCTCGTCTCCTTCTGACAATGGCACGTCAAATAGGTTTACAGCTTCCACAGTTAAGTGGTGAATCAGCTCTGTATCGATCCAATTGAAGTGGATATCTAAAGTCGTCAAGGTAATATTTGTTCTGCCATCGGCTTCCCATACCTCAGGACCATTTCTATATGTAGCATTTGCAAGAAGTTCCTGATCTGCTTCACTATCATAGAATCGGAATGTAAAGGCTTCGCCATCGACAAATCCCTCTACCTCCTGTGTTTCAAGATTATCGCCCCAGGCAAATAACTCCCAAGACTGTCCATTTTCAACAATGACAGCACCAGCGAGCACGTCACCTGGTGTTAAGACCGCAATTTCATCACCTTCAACTAAGCGTTCACCGTTAATATCGGCTTGAGAAATACGAATAAGATGACTTTCATCTGTTGGTAGATAATCAAAATGTCCAATAATAATACCGATACCAGTTAGATTTACCTCTAATGCAAGGTTATCTGATCTGGCAATCAGTGTACTATTCTCTACTCCTTCATTTTGAGCATTGCGAGTAATAATCACTTGAACTTCATCACCGACATCAAGATTTTGCGGGTCAAAGTTCTCTATAGAGTACACATCGCCGTCACCTTCTATTTCAAATTGGAGGTTTTCAATTGCTATTGAACCTGTTGAAGTAAAGGTAACAGTAGCTTCTCTGCCTTCGCCTACAGGAGTTATTCCGAAATCAATTTCTTCTGCATCAGCTACCATCTCTGGTCCAATGTACAAATCAAATGTTGCGACCGCTCCGTTTCGCCAAACATCTTCACCATTTACGAATGTCGCACGAACTGCAAGCTCTTCCTCTGCATCGAAATCATAGTACAGGAAACTAAATTCTTCATCCTGCACAAACCCTTCGACAACTCCTTCAGTATTAGGATCATCGCCCCAAGCCGAGAAGGTAACATTTCGGTCATTTCCATCGTCAAACAGATATGCACCAGCTATTACACCATCAGGGGTAACAACTGCGATTTCGTCTGTGTTGTCAGGATCATCACGGTTTTGTTGTTCTCTGTAGAATTCAACATTACCCAGACTGATAGTGTGTGATCTACCCGTCTCAACATAGCGGAAATGGTTTACCATGATATCGACTGTAATGTCGATTTCAGTTTGGAACTCGCCATCATCAGCCGTGATTCGAATTACATGCTCACCGCTTTGATCACGATCAGGGCTGAGGGTAAAGGTCAATGTATTGCCGTCTTGCGCAAAATCATTGTCCTCAAAACCACCAGGATTTTCAGTCCATTCTGATGTGAAATTTAATTCGTCATCCTCGGGGTCAAATGCTGTCAGCTCAAAGGCTACATCTTCATTTACATAGCCTAAAACGTGTTGATTACCAGGGAATTCAATCCATTCAGGTTCTTGGTTTACCCTTGTTACATGCAATTCAACATTCGCTACAGCCTCCGCGTCACTATCGTCAGTAACCGTGAAGATTAGATTATAATCACCTTCATCATCAAAGTCTGTAATCCACTCAAATGAACCTTCGTTTTGTCCAACCTGTTCGAATTCAGCACCTCGTTCTATGGTACCATCGTCATCAGTTATGGTCAATGTTAAGTTATCACCTTCAAATTCAAAGTCTGGGTCATCAGCAATGAGGTTAAACTGTACTCTTTCACCTTCAGCAACTGTCAATTCACTTATTGGATCAATCCAAACTGGATCATCATTAAGTGCATCAATCATGATGATGAATGCATCATCAACAGTTTCATTTTCACCATCAATTGCGGTGATGGTAATTTCCAATCCGTCTGGTAAATTAAAGTTAGCATCAGCTTGGAATGCAAGAACATTTTCTTCATCAATAGACAGAGTCAAGCCTTCAACTTCGCCATTAAACCTGTAACTCAATTGGACATCATCTACATCACCAAAAATTTCGTCCAAATTTGCAACACTTGTCAAATCAGAATCCTCATCAACTCTTTGATCAGCGATTCCGTCATTGAATATGAATGGTCCATCGTTGTCAGGTGTCACCGTAAGCAAGAAGACATCTTCTACCGAGGCATTGCTTTCATCGGTTGCGGTTACCGTAATGTCAATACCATTTACTCTGTTGTAATCTTGAGCAGGATTAAACAATAGTTGTCCATCTTCGTCGATAGACATATTTAGTTCATCGGGGTCTCCAGCAAATGAGAATTCAAGTTGCTCACCATCAATATCAATATCAGCAAAGACATTATTTAAGTTGGCGATTATTGTTTCGCCCGAATCCTCATTGACAGCCACATCGTCAATGCCTGCAATGATAATCGGATCGTCATTTACTGGGGTTACAATAAGATTGAAATCATCGTCAAAAGTTGCACCCTCAATATCCGTAGCTGTTATGGTTATGTCAACACCATCTTCAAGATTATAATCCGCAACTGGATTGATCGACAAGACGTTTTCGTCATCAATGTTTGCCTGTAATTCTTCGGGTAATTCGTTCATGGTAAATACATGACTATCAGGATTTTGATCACCAAAGTCAATATCTCCGAATACGTCATCCAAGTCTGCTATTACAAATAATCCATCGTCTTCGTTGACGACCTGATCTTCAATTGCATCAGCGACAAATGGGTCATCATTGACTGCAGCAACGGTAAGGCTAAAGGTATTAACAGCAAAGTCATTGCCATTGTCAGTAGCAGTCACGTTAACTTCAATACCATCAGGAAGGTTGTAATTCTCTATGGGATCTATTGAAAGAACATTATCGTCATCAATGCTCGCCTGCAATTCATCAGGCAGATCATTAATTGTAAACACATGGCTATCAGGATTCTGATCGCCAAAGTCAATGTCTCCAAATACTTCATCCAAGTCTGCGATAGCATGGAATTCTTCATCTTCGTTTACTGTTAAAGCTTCAATCGCCACATCAACAAAGGGTTCATCGTTAACTGGGGTGACTATTACCGTAAAGGTCGTTTCAACAGAACCACCTTCGCTATCAGAAGCGGTTATGGTGACGACATCACCTTCAGCATCGTTATAGTTCTCAGAAGGTGTGAAACGCAGGATGTTATCCTCGTCAATCGTCATATTCAGTTCTTCCGAATCACCGGACTTGGCAAAGCTCAAAGCACCATCTTCTTCGATGTCTGTGAAGAAGTCTTCGAGGTCGCCAACGACAAACTCGTCTGCATCTTCATCAACGGTCACATTATCAATATCCGCAACCAAGGTCGGGATATCGTTGACCGGTGTAACCACTACTTCAAAGGTCGTTTCGACAGAACCACCCTCGCTGTCAGAAGCGGTAATCGTGACGACATCGCCTTCGGCATCATTGTAGTTTTCTGACGGTGTGAAACG
>Ga0114993_10003305_pt1 | contig 16840 bp, 25 predicted proteins | sample ArcticOcean_MG_C_FD_87042 | JGI IMG/M metagenome (GOLD analysis project Ga0114993, IMG submission 87042) | Marine microbial communities from western Arctic Ocean - ArcticOcean_MG_CB2_150 | ecosystem: Environmental > Aquatic > Marine > Oceanic | place: Arctic Ocean: Canada Basin | collected...
CAAGGCTTCGATGGAAGCGTTCCTAGATGGTTCCGCTTGGAAGAAGGAAGAGGTGGCGTAATGGAAGCAACTACAGTCATTAGAAAACCATTGGTTACTGAAAAAACAACATTTGCTGCTGGGGCAGTTAATCGATTTGCCTTTGAAGTTGATCGTCGTGCAAATAAGCAACAAATTAAACGTGCTGTAGAAGAACTCTACGGTGTACGCGTCCTCTCAGTCGCAACGCAAGTCCGGAAAGGTTCTTTGCGTCGCAACAAGGCTGGTTGGTTTAGAGTCGGCAACGAAAAACGTGCCGTTGTGAAACTACATGCGGAGGATCGAATCGAACTGTTCTAAGTGAACGTGTTCGCAGACGAAAGAAATTGCTATGGCTATTCGAATTTACAAACCAACAACGCCCGGTCGCCGAAATGCTTCGGTGAACCTGCACGTTGAAGTCACAAAGAATAAACCTGAAAAGTCCTTGCTTACACCAATCAAAAAAAATGGTGGCAGGAACAACCAAGGTAAAATTACTGTACACGGTCGTGGTGGCGGTCACAAACGTCGCTACAGGAAAATCGACTTCCGCCGTCTTAAAGATGACATGGTCGCAACAGTCATTGGTATTGAATACGATCCAAACCGCAGTTGCCACATCGCACTGGTGCAATATGAAGATGGAACGAAGCGATACATCTTGGCACCACGCGGTCTCACTGATGGTGACACGCTCAAGAGTTCAGACTCTGCGATCGACCCAAAAGTTGGTAACTGTATGCCACTGAAGTACATTCCAACAGGGTTAACAGTACATAACATTGAATTTGAACCAGGTAAGGGTGGCGCGTTGTGCCGTTCTGCTGGTGCGGCCGCTCGTTTGAGTAACCGTGAGGGTCGCTTTGCGACCATCGTTCTTCCAAGTGGCGAAATTCGTCAAGTTTCGGTTGATTGCAGGGCAACAATCGGTCAGCTAGGAAACACAGATCACCAAAATGTCAAACTCGGAAAAGCTGGCCGCAACCGTTGGCTCGGTCGTCGACCAAAGGTTCGCGGTATGGCAATGAGTCACCACTCTCATCCACTTGGTGGTGGTGAAGGTCGATCCAAGGGTGGTCGTACACCTGCAAGTGCATCTGGCACGAAGTCCAAGGGTGGACGAACAAGGCAACGAGGTAAGTGGACCGATGCACGCATTCTGCGTCGTCGTAAGAGTAAACGATACGGACAACTGAAGGTCTGACCTTAGGAAATAAATATGTCAAGATCATTGAAAAAGGGACCATTTATTAACGAAAAACTCTACCGAAAGGTAGAAGCGATGGCTGCTGGAACGCGTAAAGAACCAATTAAGACCTGGGCTCGTGCGTGCACTATTCCACCAGAATTCGTTGGTTTCACTTTTCTGGTTCACAATGGCAAAGCCTTTAAAGAAGTATTTGTCACCGAAGATATGGTTGGTCACAAGTTGGGCGAGTTCTCACTCACGCGCCTCTTCCGTGGTCACACCAATAAGAAGGAAGGCATTAAGAGCTAATTCCTCTGAGGTAAAGTTATGACCTATAAAGCAACACATAAATTCGCACGCATCTCGCCTCGTAAGGCTAGGCTTGTTGCCACACTCATTCGTGGTAAACGAGTTGACGATGCACTTTCGCAATTGGAATTTTCCAAGAAGCGTTCAGCGTGGTATTTCAAAGCTGTACTCAACAGCGCCATTGCAAACGCAGAGGAACAAGGTGCTGATGTCTCGACTCTCTACGTGAGTGAATCACGTGTTGACGAGGGTTCGGTCATTAAGCGATGGCGTCCAAAAGATCGAGGTCGCGCACATCCAATTCATAAACCAACGAGTCACCTCATTATTCAAGTTGGGGAGAGAAACTAATGGGACAAAAAGTTCATCCATTTGGATTTCGTGTCGGCATAACTGAGGGACATAAATCCCGTTGGTATGCCCCAAAAGCATTGTTCGCCGAACTCCTCGTCGAGGATTATCGCATTCGCGAATTCGTCGACAAACAATTGAACCGCACGCCGCCATTCGCCGCCGTGTCGGACATCATCATTGAGCGAACCCGCGAAGAATTAACAGTCATTGTCAAGACCGCAAGACCGGGTTTGGTTGTTGGTCCCAAGGGTTCAGAAATTGAAAAATTAACCACAGATCTTCAAACCTTGACAGGTCGAAAAGCATCCGTCAAGTTGATCGAAGTGATGAACCCAGATACAGACGCTCGTCTTGTTGCCGAAGCAGTCGGCGAACAAATGCGCAAGCGTGGTAATTTTAGACGCATGCTCAAGCAACGAGCAGAATCAGCAATCCAACACGGTGCAAAGGGTGTTCGCATTCTGATCTCTGGTCGCTTGGGTGGTGCTGAAATGGCTCGTAATTTTACGGTTCGTGAAGGTTCGATTCCGCTATCGACCCTCCAAGCCAATGTTGATTATGCATGTTTCCACGCCCCAACCACCTATGGAATCATTGGTGTGAAGGTTTGGATCTATAAAGGTATGTACACAGACGCAGAAGAAGACCAATCAGATTCACGTGCAGCAGGTGCACGGGGTCGCGCTCGAGGTCGTCGTTAATTAGAGTTCGCCCTTAATAGGGCATTGTTGAAGGAGAACATCCGATGCCACGGATGCCAAAAAGAATCAAATTCCGCAAACAGATGCGCGGCAAGATGAAGGGTAAGGCTACCCGAGGTAACTACGTTGCTTTCGGTGAGTATGGTTTGCAATCGCTTGGAACGCACTGGGTTTCTGCACGGCAAATTGAGGCTGGGCGTATTACCGCGCAGCATTTCCTTCGCCGTCAAGGAAAGGTCGTCATTAGGATTTTCCCAGACAAGCCGATCTCAAAGAAGCCACTTGAAACACGAATGGGTAAAGGTAAAGCAGATACAGAGTACTGGGCAGCACGAGTTAAGCCTGGGACAATCCTCTTTGAGATAAGCGGTGTTCCAGAAGAGATGGCCAAGACAGCAATGGCACGGATTGCACAAAAGATGCCAGTTCGATGCCGTTTCGTCGGCAGGAGGCTAACAGTCTAGTTTTACTAGCAAGGATAGAGCAATGAAAGCAAAAGCAGTTCACAAATTAAGCGATGAAGAATTGACGATCGAAGTAGACACACTTCGCAAGCGGATGTTCGAATTGAAAAATCAAAGTGTTACCGAAAAAATCCAAGACACCTCACAATATGGAAAGATTCGCAAGGACATTGCACGTCTTTTGTCAGAACAATCAGTGCGCTCAACGAGCACGCAAGGTAAGGCATCCTCACAATGAGTCATCTCAAAGATATTCAAATTTCAGACACTGCTCCACGAAAAATTGGAGTGATCACTTCAAATGCACGCGAAAAAAGTTGCAAGGTTGAAATTCAATTCACCGTGAAGCATCCTAAATATGGCAAGTACATTCGTCGCCGAACGGTTATTCAGGTGCATGATGAACAAAATGTTGCAAAACTTGGTGACCAAGTAGAAATTGCAGAGTGCCGACCACTTTCGAAGACGAAATCGTGGGTTCTCACCAAAGTCATAAAGGCCGCCGTAGTGTGAAGTTGACTTTGTCGATGCACGAAAGAGGAATGATCCAATGATCCAAAAAGAATCAAGACTAGAAGTAGCTGACAACAGCGGCGCTAAAGAAGTACTCGTCATCGGCGTACTTGGTGGCTCGACCGCTCGCGGCAAGTACACGCGTCGCACAGCAGGTGTTGGTGACCGAGTTGTTTGTGCTGTTAAAAAGGCACTGCCAAACTCACAAGTCAAAAGCGGTGATAAAATTCGCGCTGTCATCGTTCGAACGAAGTATCCAACGCGTCGAAGCGATGGCTCATACGTTCGTTTTGACTCAAATGCATGTGTTCTTTTGAATGAAGACTTAAACCCAACGGGTACACGCATTTTTGGTGCAGTTGCCCGTGAATTACGTGAACGAAACTATATGAAGATCGTTTCACTTGCATCGGAGGTGGTGTAATGCCAGTACATGTACGAACGGGTGACACAGTGATGGTAACGTCAGGCAACGATAAGGGCGCCATCGGCGAAATCCTCACGGTCATTACAAAGAAAGATCGCGTTGTTGTGAAGGGCGTGAACATCCGTATGCGGAATATCAAGCCAACCCAACAAAATCCTAAGGGTGGCACGATTAAAAAAGAAATGTCCATTCACATGAGTAATGTGAGCCCTCTTATTGATGGCAAACCAGCACGGGTTCGCTTTGAAACACAAAAGGATGGCGCCAAGGTTCGAATTGGTGTAATCGTTGATGACAAGGGCAAGAAAACTGAGAAAGTACTTGGCGAAGTGCACAGTGCAAGTGCAAGGCCATCAGGAAAGTAAATCATGCCTACGACAACAAAAGACAAACCAAGACTTAAGGCTCTCTTCGAAGACGAAGTGAACGCTAAAGTGTTGAAGGAATTCAAACTTAGCAATACACACGAAGCACCAAAGTTGACAAAGATGATTATCAACTGTGGAGTCGGTCGATTTTTGGATAATCAAAAATTGAAACCAGAAATTCGTGACACTGTGATCTCAACGCTCACGACAATTAGTGGTCAAAAACCAAAAATGTTGTACGCGAAGAAATCGGTTGCGAACTTCAATGTGCGAGAAGGTGCTCCTTCCGGATTTATGGTGACGCTTCGAGGTGATCGCATGTGGCACTTCCTTAACCGCCTTCTTAACCTAGCAATTCCACGAATTAAAGACTTCCGAGGTTTGAAGGATACTTCCTTTGATCAATGTGGTAATTATTCCATGGGTCTGACAGAACAAGCAGTGTGGCCCGAAATAAACATGGCTGAAGTGAACTTCAGCCATGGTATGAATATCAATTTCACTTTTGAAAACTCAACCCCAGAGCAAAGCCGATTCGTTTTGGCAGCGCTTGGTATGCCTTTTAAGAAGGATGAGGAGTAAAAACAGTTATGGCTAGTAAACGAGTATTTGCCCGAATGAAACGAGAACCTAAGTTCTCAACTCGCAAGAAAAACTATTGTCAGATCACAGGTCGTTCACGCGGTGTGTATCGAAAGTTTGGCATCAGCAGAATCATGCTTCGCCAATTGGCTTTGGAAGGCAAGATCCCTGGAATGCGTAAGGCAAGCTGGTAGTCATTAGGAATGCAATGCCACGGTAAGAAACCGTGAATTGGAGAGTAATTATATGTCTCAACAAGACTTAACATCTGACATGCTTACAAGAATTCGCAACGCAGTGAGAAATCACTCAGCAAGCGTAACATGTCTAAATAACAAACTGAACCGTGGCGTTGCACAAGTGCTCACCGACGAAGGTTTTATCGAAGGTTTCGATGTTGTCGACGATGGTCGACAAGGTCGTCTCGATTTACATTTGCGTTATGGTGAACGTGGCGAATGTGTGATTAACTCGATCACTCGTGAATCAAAGCCAGCACGGCGTATTTACATGAAAGTTGATGAACTTCCACGCCCACTTGGTGGTCTTGGGATCGTCATTGTCTCAACAAGTAGCGGTGTGCTGAGCGATCGTATCTGCCGCGAGAAGAAGGTTGGCGGCGAAGTCGTTGCCACGGTGGCGTAAACGAGAAAAGGACTAACGATGTCACGAATTGGAAAACAACCCATTGCAGTACCAACAGGTGTTGAAGTAAAACTCGACGTTGATGGCCGCAACATTGATGTAAAAGGTGCACAAGGTAACCTTACATTTCATTGGCGACCAGAAATTGAAGTCACACACTCAGAAGAGGACAAGCAAATTTGTTGTGCAATCTCAAAGGACGCTGATGACACTCGTCAAAACAGCGCTTTTTGGGGTACAACAAGAGCTCGAATCAACAACATGGTCGAAGGTGTAACCAAAGGCTATACAAAGAAGTTAAAAATAGTTGGTGTTGGTTGGAACGCGAAAGCACAAGGGCAAACCATTGTACTGAACATTGGTTTCTGCCACTCCGTTCCACTAGAAGCTCCAGATGGCGTGAAATTTGATATTGAGAAAAATGTCAACATCACAATTACTGGCCCAGACAAGCAAGCTGTTGGTCAGTTTGCTGCGAACATTCGATCGAAACGAGAACCTGAACCATACAACGGTAAGGGCATCATGTATCACGACGAAGTCATCATCCGCAAGGCTGGTAAGGCATTCGGTGCGTAAGCAAACGAAGGAATATTAAAACGATGAATCGCATAGTTGCAAGAATTAAACGACGAACACGAAGACGCCTTGGCGTTCGAAAGAACATCTTCGGCGTCCCAAATCGCCCACGTATGACCATCACTCGTACGGGCAAGAATGTGTATGTTCAAATTGTTGACGATACTGCAGGTAAAACAATTGCCTCGGCATCGACAATCGAAAAGGGAAATAGGCAAAAGCAAGGTAGCAATTGTGCTGCTGCTGCTCAGATCGGAACACGAATCGCAGAAAAATCGAAAGCAGCGGGAGTTGACACTGTTGTCTTCGACCGAAACGGATACAAGTTCCATGGCCGCGTAAAAGCACTCGCAGATGCCGCACGAGAGGGCGGTCTTAAGTTCTGATCAACGGAAAATATTATGGCAAAACGATACGAAGAAGATAAAAGCGGCATTGAATCCAACACAGTTGGAGTATACCGAACCGCGGCAACCGTAAAAGGTGGTCGTCGGTTTAGTTTTTCTGGCATGGTTGTTTGTGGTGATCGAAGGGGTCGAGTTGGTCTTGGTTACGGTAAAGCGAACCAAGTACCTAATGCAATTGAGAAAGCACAGAAGAAAGCCAAGCAAGCAATGCGGAATTATCCGCTCACAGGCACGACGATTCCTCATCAAGTAACAGGACGCTTTGGTGCGTGCACCGTACGGCTTGTTCCAGCATCTCCTGGTACAGGTGTTATTGCCGGTGCTGCAGTGCGCGCTGTACTGGACTTGGTCGGCGTTCAAGACTGTCTATCAAAGGCATACGGATCAACCAATAACAAGAACCTCACAAAAGCAGTGATTGATGGGCTTCAACAACTCAGAAGTCGCGAACAAGTTGAGTCACTTCGTAAAATCAAAATCGAAAAAACACACATCGAAGAAGCGCACGATACTCTGCCAGAACCAGTTTCAGCAGAAGTAGTAGTAGAGGTTTCCGAGTAATACTCGATAGAACCCTGGAGATTAATTGTCATGATGATTCATGAGATAACTGAAAAGACAGGCAAGTACAAAGCTCGAAAGAGAATTGGTCGTGGACGCGGTAGCGGTACGGGTAAGACTTCTGGTCGTGGCCATAAGGGTGCTGCTTCACGTGCTGGGTATTCACGGCGACCTGCATTTGAAGGTGGCCAAATGCCATACTTCCGACGCATCCCTAAACGTGGTTTTTCAAATGCTGCGTTCCGCACGGAATATCACATTGTTAATGTTGCAGCATTGCAAGACCGTTTCAAAGCTGGTGCAAATGTTGATGCCGCTGCACTTGTTAAGGCAGGACTCATTCGCAACACGAAGTTGCCAGTGAAAGTGCTTGCTCATGGTGATATCAAAATCAAACTCAACGTGACTGCTGATAAATTTTCTGGCTCTGCCACAACAAAAATTGAAGAAGCAGGCGGCAGCGTCACAATTGTTCCACCGAAGAAAAAGTGGACGCGAGAGTACCCCGCGAAGGATAAAACGAAAGCACCTGCTGCTCCTGAAGCAACCGAAGCACCTGCTGCTCCTGAAGCACCTGCTGCTCCTGAAGCAACCGAAGCACCTGCTGCTCCTGAAGCACCTGCTGCATCTGAAACAACCGAGGTACCTGCTGCTCCTGAAGCACCTGCTGCATCTGAAACAACCGAGGTACCCGACAACGACACCCCCGAACCCGAGTCAAAAGACTAAGGCATAACGCTGCATGTTACGAGCAATTGTAAACATCTTTAGGATCCCCGAACTTCGCAACAGAGTGTTCTTTACACTTACTATGTTGGCGATTTATCGCATCGGTTTCTGGATTCCACTTGCAGGTGTCAACCAACAACAAATGGTTGAAGCAGCGCAAAAAGCATCAGAATCTGCTTCAGGTTGGGGTAAGTTCCTCGATTACGCATCCATCTTTTCTGGCGGGTCATTTTCGCAATCAACGATCTTTGGCCTAGGCATTATGCCGTACATCACGGCGTCGATTATTTTCCAATTATTGCAATCGGTGATGCCAAAATTAAAAGAACTCAAACGAGAGGGTGCTGCAGGGCAAGCGAAAATTACTGAATGGACGCGATATGCAACTGTTGCAATGTGTTTCATTCAAGCAATGATGTGGTTAAAATTTATTGCCGCCCAAGGCTTGATTAAACCAGAATTCATGTCGCCCGGCGCGTTGCTCGTCTTCTACATTGCTGGAGTTACCGCACTCACTGCAGGTAGCGTCTTTTTGATGTGGCTTGGAGAACAGATTGATAAGTATGGCATAGGTAATGGTGTTTCACTCATCTTGACCGCAGGAATTATCGCGCGTATGCCAAATGCGGTGACGTGGGTTTGGGATAACTTCAGTACGTCCCAACAATCAATGAGTGGCGGGATCGGTATCCTTGGTGTACTCTTCCTTGTCGGTGCATTCGTCTTTGTAGTTGCAGGTGCAATTGTGATTACAGTTGCACAAAGGCGCATCCCCATCCAACAAGCACGGCACACCCGAGGTCGCAAGGTCTATGGTGGCGGTCGACATTACTTGCCACTACGAGTGAACCACGCTGGTGTGATGCCAATCATTTTTGCAAGTTCCTTGTTGATTTTCCCTTCTGCGTTCTTTGGGTACCTACAATCGTCTGCCAATGCCTCGCCCGATCCAGCAGCTTGGTGGGTGGCGACAACGACGTTCTTAAATGCAAACTTCCAGATGGGTGAATATCCATATATTGTGCTTGAAATTATTCTGATTTACTTCTTCAGTTACTTTTGGACGACCATCGTCTTTAGTCCTGAAGACATGGCAAGGCAACTCCGTGATAACGGTAGTTTTATTCCCGGATTGCGTCCGGGTCCACGTACTGCGGAATACCTTGAAACAGTGGTGGAACGAATTACGTATGTAGGTGCAGGATTCCTCGCAGTTATTGCTGTCATACCATCAATAGTCTCAAAAGAAATGCAAATCCCATTCCTCGTGTCGAGTTTCCTTGGCGGAACAGGTTTGTTAATTGTTGTGAGTGTTGGGCTTGATCTGATTCAACGGATTGAAGCCAACTTGCTCATGCGGAATTACAAAGGTTTTCACGATACCCAAGCGCAAAGTCGCGCGGGTCGAACAACGCGAAAGCCAGGCGGAGCGTAACAGGAGCACGTATGGCTAAAGAGGAAAAAATTACACTTGATGCTGAAGTTACCGAAGCGTTGCCTGATGCACGTTTTAAGGTAAAGTTAGAAAACGGTCACGAGATATTGGCCTACATCAGCGGGAAAATGCGTCGGTTTTACATTCGTATTTTGCCCGGAGACAAAGTCACAGTAGAGATCAGCCCCTACGACATGACAAAAGGTCGTATTACATATCGTCACTAATTATGCGACGAAAGGAAAGTAGAGTTTATTATGAAAGTAAAAAGTAGTATCAAAAGAAGAACAAAAGATTGCCAAATCGTTATACGAAAAGGCAAACGATACGTTATTAACAAGAAGAACCCAAGACTAAAGGCTCGACAAGGCTAAATCCTTGTCGTTCCTAGTGCAATCAAGCACTATGGAGACTGACCATGCCCCGAATTGCAGGCGTTGACATTCCAGAGAACAAGAAGATACGGTACTCATTGCGGTACATCTACGGTATCGGTCCACAGACCGCCGACGATATTCTCGCAGAAGCCGGAATCAATCCAGATACCAAAGCGAAAGACCTTTCTGAAACAGATGTGGGTCAAATCATCGCTTACATTGAAGCAGGCATCATTGTAGAAGGTACGCTTCGTCGCCAAGTACAGCAAAATATTCAGCGATTGCGAGATATTAATTGTTACAGAGGCGACCGCCATCGCAAAGGTCTACCTGTGCGTGGTCAACGGACAAGATGTAATGCCCGAACTCGTAAGGGTAAAAAGAGGACTGTTGCAGGCAAGAAGGGTGTGAAAGGTTAATTGATAGGCTTGTGCCTATCGATCGCAAGGTTCCAGCGAACACGATGTGGAACCGCATGAGCGAATAATAAAGGATTAGAACAATGGCAAAGAAAAAAGTACGTAAGAATATTGGCAAGGCAATTGTGCATGTCAAAGCGACGTTTAATAACACGATTGTGACGTTGACAGATCTCAGCGGAGAAACACTTTGTTGGGCATCTGCTGGAACTGTTGGTTTCAAGGGTGCTCGTAAAGCAACACCATTTGCTGCTGCACGAGCAGCAGAAAAAGTTGCCCAGCGTGGTCGAAGAATGGGTGTCACCGAAGTAGAAGTACGTGTGAAAGGTCCCGGTAGTGGTCGTGATTCTGCGATTACTTCGCTTGATCAAGCAGGTCTTCGCGTGACTGCGGTTGAAGATCACACGCCAGTTCCTCACAATGGTTGTCGACCAAAGAAGCAACGTCGTGTGTAAGTAGAATTTTTGTATCCGCTAAAGATGGGCGGTGTGGTGTACGACAGCCTGCACCCTTCCGAGTTTAGTGAGATGTGTTTTGTTTAGAAAACTGTCGATTATTGGAGAAGTACAATGCATGTACGATGGAGAGGCCTTGAGCTTCCAGCAAGCGTAACGCTTGAAGACAATTCAGCAACAGATACCTTTGGACGGTTTACCGTCGAGCCGTTTGAACGCGGTTTTGGTACAACAATTGGTAATAGTATTCGCCGAATTCTACTCAGTAGTATTGAGGGTTCTGCGATTACATCAATCCGCGTAAAAGGTGCCGAACACGAATTCTGTACACTTCCCGGCGTCGTCCAAGACATGGTTGATATCGTCTTGAACATCAAGGGTCTGGTTGTAGAACTTGATTCAGATGAAGATAAAATTCTTCGGTTGAAGGCAAGTGGTCCGGGAGAAGTAACCGCAGATCTTATAGAAGCGGATGCTTCAGTGATCGTGCACAATCCAGATCACGTCATCGCAACATTAACCGATGCTGTTGATTTTGAAATGGAATTGACACTTGAACGTGGTCGGGGTTACGTGCCAGCAGCCGAACAATATGCAAGCAAGGATGAGCAAGTCATTGGTGAGATTCCAGTTGATGCTGTCTTTAGCCCTGTTCAACGAGTTCGATACCGAGTTGAAAACACTCGAGTTGGTCAACAAACCAACTTTGACCGTTTGATTCTTGATATTTGGACAGACGGAACTGTGAGCCCAGAAATGTGTCTCGTAGAATCCGCAAAGATTCTTCGCAAGCACCTCAACGCTTTTGTTCAGTACGATTCATTTGGCACGCGTATGGTCAGTGCAGAAGCAGCAGAAGCCGCAGCAGTTGATGAAGAGTTGATCCGTAAACTTGAAATGTCCATTATGGATCTTGACCTTACTGTTCGCTCTACAAATTGCTTGGAATCAGCAGCAGTCGTTAAAGTTGCCCAACTTGTTGTGCTTACAGAACGGGAACTTCTCAAATTCAGAAGTTTTGGCCGAACCTCACTTCGAGAAATCAAGCGAAAACTTGAAGATGTGGGACTCACGCTTGGAATGCAATTGCCCCCAGGCGTTGATGGTTCAGTCGACATCCCTGCAGAGGCGCTGGATGATGGCGAAACTGTTGATGATGATTGTGAAGATGTAGAAGTATTTGAACTGAACGATGGTCAAGGTGATGAAGTGATTGGCGCTTCGGAAGAGAACGAATAACAGCAGTCTTGAGTGACTGTAAAGGAGTAATACCATGCGACATCGAATCCATGGCAAACAATTATGCCGCGACAGCGAACACCGCACTGCAATGCTTCGCAACTTAGCAGCCGGTCTGTTTGAACACGGTCAAATCGAAACGACTTTGCCTAAGGCGAAGGCGGTTCAACCATTTGTTGAAAAGATCATTACGATTGCTAAGCATGGTGACTTTAATGCAAGGCGCCGAATTGAACAATTGATCAACGATCGCAAGATTCACGCGTGGGTTGCTGATTCAAACGTGCCAGATGCTGCAAAACAGAATGATTTCTTTGATCTTCCTGATGAAGGAGATATTGAGTTCAATCGCTATGGTGATGTACGTAAGTCACCCCGACTTGTGCAACATATTTTGACTGCAGTTGCACCGAAATTTGCTGATCGTAATGGTGGGTATACCCGTATTGTTAAAATTGCTAAGCATCGTCTTGGTGATGGTACTGATCTTGTGATTCTCCAACTTGTTGGTGAAGAAGAAGGCCCGCAAATTGGTGGTGGTGATTCACGTCGTCGCATCCAAAAGCAACGCCGTCGCGACTTCGCGGCGAAAGTGCTTGCCTCAACAGAATCTGTTAGTGAAGTGACCGAAGAAGTAACTGAAGAAGTTGCAGAAACACCTGAAGTAACTGAAGAAGTGTCTAACACTCCAGAGGCCGAAGCAAAATCTGACGCAGATAGTGACAATAAGACCGAAGAGTAACTTTTCTCATATTTGATTTTTTAACGACAGCCCCTCATTAGTGAGGGGCTGTTTTTATTCCATTTCATTTGAGACCCTGTGCGAGCCCCTTTCCCGAATCTGGCTCAGTTGTTGTTATCATGCCAACAATGCTCGATACGCTAGAAAAACTACAGGCTGAAGCAATTGTTGAAATTGAAGCAGTCGATACGATCGATGCTCTTGAATCGTGGAGAATTGCGTATCTCGGCTCAAAAGGGCGGCTTAAGGGTGTCATGCCATTGATGAAGGATGTGACCAAGGAAGACAAGCCAGCCGTTGGCAAGCGTCTCAATGAAGTCAAGCAGGTGCTCGAGGGTGCATTTGAATCTCGAATGGCAGGTCTTGAGGGGGTGGCAACCGCTCGCCCACCACTGGACATCACTGAAACGGGTGAACCAACAGCCCCTGGTCGTCGTCATGTCATCGGCAGAACAATCGATGAAATTACCCAAGTATTTAGTCGTATGGGATTCTCGGTTGCATACGGTCCAGAAGTAGAAGATGAATATCATAATTTCAACGCGCTTAATATTCCCGAAAATCATCCTGCACGTGACCCGATTGACAACTTCTTCGTAGATGGGGGACGCATGCTTCGTAGTCAAACTTCGACAGTGCAAATTCGCGTGATGGAAGCAGTCGAACCTCCGATTAAAATCATCGCAATCGGTCGTGTCTACCGTCCAGATACACACGATGCAACACACTTCAGCATGTTTCACCAGTGCGAGGGGCTTTTTGTTGCACCCAAAGTGTCAATGGTTGATCTCAAATCAACGCTCTTCCAATTCGCAAAGGCTTACTTTGGAGAAGAAGCAGAAGTCCGTTTCCGTCCAAGTTTTTTCCCATTCACCGAACCTTCTGCTGAAGTGGACATGAAAATGAAAATTAAAGGGAAGTGGCAGTGGGTGGAGATCGGTGGGTGTGGTCTGGTAGACCCCGATGTCTTCGACCAAGTTGGATACGACAACGAAAAATGGCGAGGATATGCATTTGGATTGGGTATTGAACGAGTCGCTATGCTGAAGTACGGCATCCAAGACATTCGCCTGCTCTTCGAAAACGACGCTCGGTTTTTACGACAGTTTTGAATCAAGAGACAGAAAACACAATGATGTGGCCAACCACTGTCGGCGCAGCATGTGTAGTCGTTGGCGGTCTCTCACTCTTTGGCGGATGTCTTTCGCTTGGCGGTATGGTAGAAATGGAGCAATTGCACACCGCTATACCATTTGGCGAGGGTGAACTAAGTGAAGAACTCCGATTAAAGTTACAAGCAACAGCTCCAAACAGGGGGGTGACGAATTTCTTTTCAATCCTCAATATTTTCTTTGCTATTGCACTAACTTTATTTGGTATAGGTTTTCTTCAACAGAACCCCAATGCAAGAAAAAGGTTACTTTACTGGGCGGCGACATATATTGCACTCATGATTGGGGGTGTGATCATCAATTGGACTCCTCGGTGGGAACTCGTACAAGAAAATAGTGAAGTTCAGGGGATGTTCCTTGCACAGTTGTTGATTTCAATGCCGATGTATCTCATTCTGCCTATCTTCTTGCTGATATTTTTGAATAAAAAGCAGATTCGAAGCGAAATTACCACTTGGAGGTAAACTGCCCACATGCATCTACTTGACGAACTTCAATGGCGAGGACTCTTGCATCAAACAACAGGTGGAGATGAGTTACGAACGCACCTCGAGAAGGGTGGAAGAGTTGCGTATTGTGGATTCGATCCAACAAAAGATGCACTTACTATTGGAAATTACATGCCGATCAAGATGTTGCGTCATTGGCAATTAGCAGGGCACAAACCAATCGTACTCATGGGAGGTGGTACGGGTTTAATAGGTGATCCATCCGGTAAAGATACTGAACGGCAACTTTTATCCAAGGAGCAAGTTGCAAAAAACATCGAAGGTCAACTTCGCTGCTTTTCAAAAGTCCTTGATTTTGAAGGTGAGAATGCTGCCATCATCGTAAACAATGCAGATTGGCTTTGCGAACTTGGTTTTCTAGATGTTTTGCGCGATGTAGGAAAATATTTTTCTGTGAATGAAATGATCAAAAAAGATTCGGTAAAGGATCGTTTACATAACCGTGAACAGGGAATTTCTTACACCGAGTTTAGTTACATGATTTTGCAAGCGTATGACTTTTTACATTTGCGACGTGAGATGGATTGCACAATCCAAATTGCTGGAAGTGATCAGTACGGCAACATTGTTGCGGGTATTGATTTGATTCGCCGCGACATGTTAGATACAGACAAAGATCAATTCCGTGGTGCTGGAATTACAAATCCGCTGGTTACAGCAAGTGATGGAAGCAAAATTGGTAAAACTGAAAAAGGAGCGATTTGGTTAACTGATGATCGAACAAGTCCCTATGCGTTCCATCAATATTGGTTAAACGTTCCAGATGAAGATGCAGGGAAGTTCTTACGATGGTTTACGTTCTTAGATCAAAAAACTATTGAATCTATCGAACAGAAACATTCGAAAGAGCCACATCATCGTGCTTCGCAGCACGCACTCGCAGATGCGATGACTGAAATTTTTCACGGCGATGACAACGTGACTCGATGTAATGAAGCGGCAAAAGCCTTGTTCGGTGGTGATGTTACCTCTCTTGACGCACAAATGCTAGGCGAGGTTTTTGCTGAAGTCCCAGCAGGTGAATTTGCAAAAGCGTCCCTCGGTACAGAAGCAGCATCGCTTGTTGAATTACTTCCACAAACCGAACTTTGCAAAAGTAAACGAGAAGCACGAGAGTTTTTAAAGAATGGTTCGGTTTCAGTTAATGGAGAAAAACTGAGCGGGGATATTGCAGCCGATCGAATTCTCACAGGTGAAGATCTTCTGCACGGTACAACGATTCTTCTTAGGCGAGGTAAAAAATCGTGGTATGCGTCAAAGTGGCAATAATTATTCAGTTGTGACTTGAGTAGGAACAGGCTTGATATCAAGTTTGATGTTCAAAAGGGACGGATCTTCGATTGATGCATCTACTTCACGACCATTTCCGTTTTCGGAAATGGCTAGAAATGAAGTTATTTTTTTAGTATCGATGCTCATTTCCATATCTCTAGAGGCAAGTCGGACAATCGCAAATACCGTTGCTTTTCCACTTTCAATTTGATCGATTAATTCAGCATCTGCCTCAACAGTTACATTAGAAATTATTTTACGAGGTAACTCAATGACGTAGTTACTGTAATCCTCTGCGGGACCAGCGAGTAAAATACGTACCTGTGAAATCAAAGTTTTTGCAGTATTTGACTGTATTGTAAATGAAATTGAAACTGTACTTGGTTCAATTTTAATGTCTGAAAGGTCAAGGGTTGCTGGAAGTCTTACTCCTACATTCTCTATGTGGACAACCCCATGTTGTAGAAGCGCGAGTTCGTTGGGTGAAAGTGTCGCTGTGACTTGTATGGCTTCTGGCAAAGTATCGTGAACAGAACTAGGAATGAGCAATGTTACAGTTGCAGGAACAACAGTTATATCACCTTCAACTTGAACATCATTGAGGATAGGAACAACGACTGCTTCAACAGAAACCATTGTTTTCACACTCAATAAGATTGACTGTGGTTCGACATCGGTTATTTCAACACCAATTTGTCGAATAGCGTCGAGTTGAGCGATGCGAGATTTCAAGTCGATATTAGGCGTACCATCTGTTGTGGGAACAGTAATTGTTAATCCATCGGAATATGCAACTTTTGCGGCCTTTAATTCAGATCGTGAACCTCGAAATCTGACTGTTGCCGCTGTTTTGAATGGCAAGACGATACTATTGGAACCTGCTGGCGGCGAGAAATTTATTTTAATCTCCTGCTCTGTGAAAGTTTTTGTGTTTCCAGCAGCCCACATCCAGATCATCATTGTTAGAACTATCACAAATAAGTATGTTAATGTGTTTTCGCTTCGTTTCACTCTCGAGACTCCGGTGTAACTTGTGTAGACGAAACCGGTTCTTCAGTAATTTCAATTTCATCAGTTATTTGTGTTTCTTCTGGTTTACGTTCGAGTCGAGATGATAATTCAAATTCAATGTCATCTCGATCGATCACCGTAAGTACGCCATGATCTGCAAGTGAAACACGCCCGGTTTGTTCGCTAATAATAATAATCAATGCATCACATTTCATTGATAGGCCAACGGCTGCTCGATGTCGTGATCCTAAGTCTGGGGGTAGTTTGATAAGTTCATCTGCAAGAGGGAACTGCGAAGAGGCTCTGATAATTCGGTCACTGCGAACAACCACACCTAAATCATGTAGGGGATTGTTTGGC
>Ga0114993_10003309_pt1 | contig 16824 bp, 15 predicted proteins | sample ArcticOcean_MG_C_FD_87042 | JGI IMG/M metagenome (GOLD analysis project Ga0114993, IMG submission 87042) | Marine microbial communities from western Arctic Ocean - ArcticOcean_MG_CB2_150 | ecosystem: Environmental > Aquatic > Marine > Oceanic | place: Arctic Ocean: Canada Basin | collected...
GAGGGACAGAAAAACTTATAGAACATAAAACATATACTCAAGCAATTCCATATTTTGATCGTTTAGATTATGTTTCTCCAATGAACCAAGAGCATGCCTTTGCTTTAGCTGTAGAAAAACTTTTAGCAATAGAAGTTCCTATTAGAGGTCAGTATATAAGAGTTTTATTTTGTGAAATTGGAAGAATATTAAGTCATCTATTAAATATTACGACGCAAGCTTTAGACGTGGGAGCGTTGACGCCTTCTCTTTGGGGTTTTGAAGAAAGAGAAACTTTAATGACATTTTACGAAAGAGTTTCAGGATCACGTTTACATGCAAATTATTTTAGACCAGGTGGAGTCCATAAAGATTTACCCAGAGGATTAACCGATGATATCTTTTCATTTTGTAATAATTTTCCAAAAATTTTAGATGATTTAGAAACTCTTTTAACTGATAATAGAATTTTCAAACAAAGAAATGTTGATATTGGTATTGTTACACAGCAAGAAGCTTTAGATTTTAGCTTTTCAGGTGTTATGTTAAGAGGTTCAGGTGTTTCTTGGGATTTAAGAAAATCTCAACCATATGAATGTTATAAAGATTTTAATTTTAAAATTCCAATAGGAAAGAATGGAGATTGTTATGATCGTTATCTTTGTAGAATGGAAGAAATGAGAGTGAGCGTTAAAATCATAAAAGAATGTATTAAAAAAATGCCACCTGGACCGGTTAAGTCTATAGATGGAAAAATTATACCTCCTAAAAAAGATGATATAAAAAAATCAATGGAAGCTTTAATACATCATTTTAAATTATTTTCTGAAGGCTACAGGGTACCTAAAGGTGAAATTTATACTGCGGTAGAAGCTCCAAAAGGTGAATTTGGTGTTTACCTTATAGCTGATGGATCTAACAAACCATATAAATGTAAAATAAGAGCTCCAGGATTTTCTCATTTACAAGCTATGGATTATTTATTGAAAGGTCACATGCTAGCAGATGTTCCGGCTGTTTTAGGTTCGTTAGACATAGTTTTTGGTGAGGTTGATAGATGAGTTTAAAAAAAGTATCTAAAACTCAACCTGAATTTTTTAATTTTACAAATGAAAATTTAAAGAAAGTTAAAATTGAAATAAATAAATATCCCAAAGAAAGAAAAAGTAGCGCTGTTATGGCTCTTTTATTTTTGGTTCAAAATCAAAATGATAATTGGATTCCATTGCCTGCTATAAAAAAAGTAGCAGAAATTATAAGTATGCCTTATATAAAAGTTTACGAGGTAGCAACGTTTTATTCAATGTTTAATTTGACTCCTGTAGGCAAGTTTTTTGTTCAAGTTTGTACAACTACGCCATGTATGATTAGAGGATCTAAAAAAATAACAGATATTTGTAAAAAATATATTTCACAAAATCAAAACGAGCTATCAAATAATAAAGTATGTTCGTGGACAGAAGTTGAATGTTTAGGTGCTTGTGTGAATGCTCCTATGATGCAAATTAATCAAGATTACTTTGAAGACTTAAACGAAAACAAAACCCAAGAGATAGTTGAAAAGCTTCTAAAAGGTGAATTTCCAGACCCTGGTTCTGCAACGAATAGAACAAGTAATGCTCCAGAAAAAAATAGAACTACTTTACTCGAGGTAAAAAATGCTTAAAGACAAAGATAGAATATTTCAAAATTTATATAATGATTTTGGTTGGGAAATTGATAAATCTTTAAAAAGAGGTGACTGGACAAATACAAAGAGCATTATTTTAAAAGGAAAAGAATTTATCATAAAAGAAATTAAAGAATCTGAATTACGAGGTAGAGGAGGAGCTGGATTTCCAACTGGCTTAAAGTTATCTTTTGCTCCTAAAGAAGTTGGGTCAAGACCTCACTATCTTGTTATTAATGCTGATGAGTCTGAACCTGGTACTTGTAAAGATCGTGATATATTAAGATACGAACCTCAAAAACTTATAGAAGGTTGTTTACTTTCCAGTTATGCAATAAGTGCAAATATTTGCTACATCTATATTAGAGGAGAGTACTTCAGAGAGGGCCAAAGATTACAAGAAGCAATTAACCAAGCATATAAAAAAAATTATATTGGTAAAAATGCATGTGACTCAGGATGGGATTTAGATATATATATACATTATGGAGCTGGAGCTTACATATGTGGAGAAGAAACAGCCTTATTAGAAAGTATTGAAGGAAAAAAAGGCCAACCAAGACTTAAACCTCCATTTCCAGCACTTGTTGGTCTTTATGGTTGTCCTACTATAGTTAATAATGTTGAAACTGTAGCGGTAATTCCAACAATCTTGAGAAGAGGTGCTAAATGGTTTGCTTCTCTGGGTAAACCAAAAAATACAGGGACAAAAATATTTTGTATCTCTGGAAATGTTAACAATCCTTGTAATGTTGAAGAAGAAATGGGAATTCCATTAAAAGACTTAATTGAAAAACATGCAGGTGGAGTTGTTGGTGGCTGGAATAATCTTCAAGCTGTAATACCAGGAGGTTCTTCAATGCCTCTTTTACCTAAAAATATATGCGAAACAATTACGATGGATTTTGACTCGCTCACAAAAGCAAATAGTGGTTTAGGAACTGCTGGTATAGTTGTTATCAATAAAAACCAAGATATTATAAGATGTATAGCTAGAATTGCTAGATTTTACAAACATGAAAGTTGTGGTCAATGCACTCCTTGTAGAGAGGGTTGTGGTTGGATGTGGAGAATGCTTGAAAGAATGGCCGATGGTGAATCAACTTATAAAGAGATAGATCTTTTATATGATGTAACAAAACAAATAGAGGGACACACTATTTGTGCATTTGGAGAAGGTTCTTCTTGGCCAGTGCAAGGTTTGCTTCGCCATTTTAAAAAAGAAATTGAACAAAGAAGTCATGAAGAACCAATAATAAATAAAAAAACTAATATTCCTTATCTTATAGATCAACATCTTTTGGAGAAAGATAATGCCTAAAATTACAGTTAATACTAAAGAGATAGAATTTGAAGAAGGAATGACCGTTCTGCAAGCTTGTGAATTAGCGGGTGAGGAAATTCCAAGATTTTGTTATCACGAAAAACTTTCTATAGCTGGCAACTGTAGAATGTGCCTAGTTGAAATTGAAAAATCAAATAAACCAGTTGCATCTTGTGCTATGCCAGCAGCAGACGGAATGAAAGTTAAAACCAATACATCTTTTGTAGATAAAGCTAGAAAAGGTGTGATGGAATTTTTATTAGCAAATCATCCTCTTGATTGTCCTGTTTGTGACCAAGGAGGAGAGTGTGATTTACAAGATCAATCTCTTTTTTATGGATTGGATAATTCAAGATATAGAGAAAAAAAAAGACAAGTCAACGAAAAGTACATGGGCCCTCTTATTAAAACTCAAATGACAAGATGCATTCATTGCACTAGGTGTATTAGATTTGCAACTGAAGTTGCTGGAATACCCGAACTGGGTGCTATTGGTAGAGGAGAAGATATGGAAATCACAACTTACTTAGAGAAATCTATGGAATCTGAGTTATCAGCTAATGTTATAGATTTATGTCCAGTAGGAGCTCTTACTTCAAAACCTTATGCTTTTGAAACTCGCCCTTAGGATTTAAAAAAAACTGAAACGATAGATGTCATGGATGCAGTAGGTTCCAATATTAGAGTTGATACATATGGATGGGAAGTAAAAAGAGTTTTACCAAGAATTAATGAAGATATAAATGAAGAATGGATATCCGATAAAACAAGGTATGCATGCGATGGTCTACTAAAGCAAAGATTAGATACTCCATACATCAGAGAAAATGGAAAGTTAGAAAAAGTATCTTGGAATAAAGCGCTTAAACTTTTAATTAGTAAATTAAAATTTTTAAATCCAAATGAAATTGCTGGAATGGTAGGAGATCTAGCAGATCTAGAAATGGTATATAGTTTTAAAACTTTTTTTGAGAAATCTTTAGGTTCAAAAAATTATGAATGTAGACAAGATAGAGTTTATATAAACCCAAAAGAACGTATGAATTATGTTTTTAATTCATCAATTAATGGAATTGAAGATTCGGATCTTATTATTTTAGTTGGAACAAATCCTAGACTAGAAGCTACTATTCTTAATTTAAGAATTAGAAAATCATATATTAAAAACAAAACAAAAATTTATTCTATAGGAGACCCTGGTGATTTAACTTATCCATATGAAAATATCGGTTCTAGCACATCTGTTATTAAAGAAATTGCATCTGGTTCACATAAAATAAATGAAAAAATTAAAAATTCAAAAAAACCAATGATTATAATAGGAGAGTCAGCTTTATATGGAAAAAAGGGACAATATATTTTTGAAACTTTAAAAAATTTTTTATATAAAAATAATTTAATAAATAAAGACTGGAAAGCTTTTAATATTCTTACACAACAAGCTTCAAGAGTTGGGTCGATTGATTTAGGGGTTTATTCTATAAACAAAAATGATAATTTTTCCTTTTTTGATAAATTAGATAATGATGAATTTAAATTTATTTATTTATTAGGAGCGGATAATTTTAATTTCGACAAAAAAGATAAATTTATTGTTTATCAGGGAAGTCATGGTGATAAGGGAGCGGAAATTGCTGATATTATTTTTCCTGGAGCTGCATATACAGAAAAAAATGGTTTATTTGTTAATTTAGAAGGAAAAATGCAAAACACATATAAAGCTTCTTACCCTCCAGGTGATGCTCGTGAAGATTGGATTATTTTCAAGGATTTAGCTAATATGATGAAAAAACCTCTTGGATTTAACAATATCAGTCAATTAAAAGAAAATATAATTAATAGCATTCAAAAGAAAAATAATATCGAGTTTGAAGATGAGGGAAGTATTAATTATGTTGAGGAGGATATTTCTTTAAAACCAATTGATTATTATTATACTAATCCGATTGCTAGAGCTTCAAAAATTATGAGTGAGTGCAGGCAAATATCAAAAAAATATTTATTTAATGGAACTGAGAAAGCAAGCTAATGATTTATATAAATGTTTTTTTAAATGAACTTTATAAAATAATTTTTTTACTCTTACCAGTTTTAGTATCAGTAGCTTTAGTTGTTTGGTTAGATAGAAGAGTGTGGGCTTTTGTTCAAAAAAGAAAAGGACCTAATGTTGTTGGCCCATTTGGCCTTTTTCAAACTTTCGCAGATGCCTTAAAATATATTTTTAAAGAAATAATTATACCAGCAAGTGCAAATAAAATTATATTTATTTTAGCTCCTATTGTAACACTTACTTTAGCTTTGGTTGCTTGGGCCGTCATTCCATTTAGTGATAAATTGGTTCTGGCAAATATTAATATTGGGATATTGTATTTGTTCGCTGTTTCATCTTTAAGTGTTTATGGAATAATAATGAGTGGGTGGGCTTCAAATTCAAAGTATCCTTTTTTAGGTGCTATTAGATCAGCGGCACAAATGATATCTTATGAGGTATCCATAGGCATTATTATTATTAATGTTTTACTTTGCGTAGGATCTTTAAATTTAAGTGAAATAGTTTTAGCACAAGAAAATGTCTGGTTTATTTTTCCATTATTTCCAATGTTTGTTGTTTTTTTTATATCATCTTTGGCTGAAACAAATCGACCACCTTTTGATTTACCGGAAGCTGAATCTGAACTTGTGGCTGGGTATCAAACTGAATATTCAGGAATGATGTATGCTATGTTTTGGTTAGGTGAGTATGCAAATATATTATTATTATGTGCATTAGGTTCAGTTCTTTTTTTAGGTGGATGGTTAAGCCCAATTGATTTTTACCCATTTAATATATTACCTGGAGTATTTTGGATGATACTTAAAATTTTAGTTTTATTTATATTATTTTCATTAGTTAAAGCTATAGTTCCAAGATATCGTTTTGACCAGTTAATGAGACTGGGTTGGAAAATTTTTTTACCACTCTCATTAATTTGGTTAGTTTTAACAGCAAGTTTTTTATTTTTTTTTGATGCATTACCAGTAATAGAAAAATGAAGATTAATAGATTAATAAAAACAGTTTTTATGGCGGACTTTGTTGCAGGGCTATCATTAGCTATTAAAAAAATTTTTCAAACAAAAAAAACTATTAATTATCCTTTTGAAAGAGGAAAAATAAGTCCACGATTTAGAGGTGAACATGCTCTAAGAAGATACCCTAATGGAGAAGAAAGATGTATAGCATGTAAATTATGTGAAGCAGTTTGCCCAGCTCAAGCAATAACTATTGAGTCTGAAATTAAAAATGATGGAAGTAGAAAAACTACTAGATATGACATAGATATGCTTAAATGTATTTATTGTGGATTATGTGAAGAGTCGTGCCCCGTTGATGCTATAGTACAAGGCCCAAACTTTGAATTTGCAACAGAAACTAGAGAAGAACTTTATTATAATAAAAAAAAATTATTAGAAAACGGTGATAAATGGGAGGATGTATTAGCGGAAAATATAAAAGCTGATGCACCGTTTAGATAAATGTTGGCACATTCTTTATTTTTTTATTTTTTTTCTTCTATAGCGGTATTTTCAGCATTAATGGTAACCGTCTCTAAAAATACAATTCATTCAGTATTTTTTTTAATCTTAGTTTTTATTAGTATTTCTATCCTCTTTATTATGATAGGAGCTGAGTTTTTAGGCATGATTATGCTTATTGTTTATGTTGGTGCGGTAGCAGTTTTATTTCTTTTTGTCGTTATGATGCTAAATGTCACAAAGCATGAAATAAGGAAAACAGCTAAAAAAAATTTAATAAATTATAAGTCTGTGGCTTCTATAGTTGGTATAATCATTTTTTTTGAGTTATTGGTTGTAATTGGTGGGTGGAAATATAAAGAAACTTTTATTCCATTGTCATCAATAAATTTAAATCTGAATTTAACAAATACACATGCAATAGGTAACGTTTTATATACTGAATATATTCATCTCTTTCAAATATCTGGAATGATTCTTCTTGTTGCAATGATTGGAGCTATTACCTTAACATTTACCAAGAAAGAAAATGTAAAAAGACAAAGTTATTTTAGCCAAATAGAAAGAGATAAAGATAGTTCTGTTTCATTAGTGGATGTAGAAAGCGAAAAAGGAATAAAACTTGATGAATGAAATTGGATTAGGTCACTATTTAACTTTAGGAACAATTATTTTTACTATTGGAATATTTGGTATTTTCTTAAATAAAAAAAATGTCATCATTATTTTAATGTCCATTGAATTGATACTTTTAGCAGTGAATATTAATTTAGTATCGTTTTCAATTTATTTACAAAATCTTTCTGGTCAAATATTTTCAATGTTTGTTTTAACAGTAGCAGCAGCTGAAGCTGCTGTAGGTCTTGCTATAATTGTAATGTATTACAAAAATAAAGGCTCAATTAACGTAGAAAAGATTAACTCTTTGAAAGGTTAATATGGAATATATAATAGTTTTTTTACCTTTACTCGGGTCAATTATTTCAGCATTTTTTGGAAAAATAATTACTGAAAAATATTCTAATATTTTGACCAGTACATTAGTTGGAATTTCAGCAGTTTTATCTATCATTATTTTTTACAAAGTATTAATGCAAGATTATTCTAGTAATAAATTAATATTTAATTGGATTAGTTCAGGAAATTTTAATGTCAATTGGTCTATATACGTAGATTCATTAACATCAGTAATGTTAGTTGTTGTAAGTTTAATATCATCATTAATTCATTTTTATTCTATTGGTTACATGATCAATGATCCAAATAAATATCGTTTTATGTCTTATCTTTCTTTATTTACTTTCTCTATGCTTATTCTTGTTACTGCTGATAATTTTTTACAATTATTCTTTGGATGGGAAGGTGTAGGCTTATGTTCTTACTTATTAATTGGTTTTTGGTATAAAAAACCTTCAGCCAACGCTGCAGCTATTAAAGCTTTTTTAGTAAACAGAGTTGGAGATTTTGCTTTTGCAATTGGAATTTTTTTAATTTTCTTTTATTACGGTACTGTTAATTATAATGAAGTATTTCAACAAACTTCACTTTTATCTCAAAAAGAAATTATTTTTTTAGGTATTCAAACAAACTTAATTACATTAATTTGTTTAATGCTTTTTATTGGAGCAATGGGAAAATCTGCTCAGATATTTTTACACACCTGGCTTCCGGATGCTATGGAGGGACCCACACCTGTATCAGCGTTAATTCATGCAGCAACAATGGTTACAGCTGGTGTTTTTTTAGTAGTAAGATGTTCTCCTATCTTTGAATATTCTCAAACAGCATTAAACGTAGTTACTTTGGTGGGCATGTCCACAGCTTTCTTTGCTGCCACAGTAGCGCTTGTGCAAAATGATATTAAAAAAATAATTGCCTATTCAACATGTAGTCAACTTGGATATATGTTTTTTGCAGTTGGTTTAGGAGCTTATCATGTAGCAACTTTTCATTTATTTACTCATGCATTTTTTAAAGCTCTATTGTTTTTAGGTTCAGGGTGTGTAATTCATTCATTTAATGAAGAACAAGACATTAGATTAATGGGCGGAGTTTGGAAAAAGATACCTTGCACCTATATATTAATGATCATTGGAACACTTGCTTTAACAGGATTCCCATTTTTGTCTGGATACTATTCTAAAGATGCAATCATCGAGATCTCTTATTTAAAAGGTAATTTATTAGGATACAGTGCAGCTTTTGTAGGAATTTTTACAGCTTTATTAACATCAATTTATTCATGGAGATTAATTTTTAAAACTTTCCATGACAAATATAATAATAGAAAAAATAATTTAAAAACGATTCATGAATCACCTTTAATAATGCTAATACCATGTTGCTTGCTAGCTTTCGGAGCTGTTTTTGCAGGCATTATGTTCAAAGAATTATTTATAGGTGAAAATAACCAAGATTTTTGGAATTATTCAATTTTATTTTTAGAATATGTTCAGCATGAACATCCTCCAATTTGGCTACTTGTTATGACTCCATTATTAGTTACTTTACTAATTCCAATTTCATACTATTTATTTGTTTCAAATGAGAAAATACTTAAAAACCTAATATTAAAAAATCAATCTATTTATAATTTTTTATTAAATAAGTGGTACTTTGATGAATTATATAATTTTATCTTTGTTCAGCCTATAAAAAAGGTTGGATTATTTCTTTGGATTAAAAGTGATGTAAATATAATAGATAGATATGGCCCTAATGGACTTTCAAAACTAGTAAAAATTTTATCTAATAAGTCTATAAATTTTCAGAGTGGTTACTTACATCATTACGCATTTGCAATGCTAGTTGGTTTTTCATTATTACTAACTTATTTTATTTTATATTAAATGAATTTTCCTATTCTATCAGCAATTATTTTTATTCCACTTATTGGGGCTTTATTTATTTTAATAACAAAAGGAAATCAAAAGAATGTAGAAAAAAACTCTAAATATGTAGCAATTTTTTCATCTTCAGTAAATTTTTCTCTCTCTATTTTCCTCTGGTTAATTTTTGATGAAACAACATCTGATTTTCAGTTTATTGAGAAAAAAAATTGGATTAATGGTTTAATTAGTTTTCAATTAGGCATTGACGGAATATCTATTTTATTTATTCTACTGACAACATTTATAGCTCCTATATGTATTTTTTCTGGAATTCATAGTATTAAATTTAAAATTAAAGATTTCCTTATTGCTATTCTCTTAATGGAAACATTAATGTTAGGAGTTTTCTGTTCTCTTGATCTTGTGGTTTTTTATTTATTTTTTGAAGCAGGACTTATACCTATGTTCTTAATAATTGGTATTTGGGGAGGATCAAAGAGAGTTTATTCTGCCTTTAAGTTTTTCTTATTTACATTATTGGGTTCTGTTTTAATGTTAGTTGCAATTATTTCTATTTATTGGATAACTGGAACTACAGATGTTATTAAACTTTTAGATTTAAGAATATCAGAAGATTATCAATATTTACTTTGGTTAGCTTTTTTTAGCTCTTTTGCAGTTAAAATACCAATGTGGCCATTCCACACTTGGTTACCTGATGCACATGTAGAAGCACCTACAGCAGGATCTGTAATTTTAGCAGCAATACTTTTAAAGATGGGTGGATATGGATTTATTCGCTTCTCATTAGGCCTGTTTCCTTTAGCTTCTGACTATTTTACTCCATTTATTTTTACTTTAAGTATTATTGCTATAATTTACACTTCATTAATAGCTTTAATGCAAGATGACATAAAAAAGTTAATTGCTTACTCATCTGTTGCTCATATGGGTTTTGTTACTATTGGTATTTTTTCATTAACGAAACAAGGTTTAGAAGGAAGTATTATTCAAATGATAAGTCATGGCCTTATATCAGCTGCACTTTTTTTATGTGTTGGAGTTTTGTATGACAGAATACATTCGCGAATGATTTCTTCATATGGTGGAATAGTAAATAATATGCCAAAATATTCTTTATTTTTTATGGTTTTTACATTAGGTGCTTTAGGGCTACCGGGTACAAGTGGTTTTGTTGGAGAATTTTTAGTTTTAGTAGGAGTTTTTCAAAAAAATATAATAGTAGCCATTTTAGCTAGTCTAGGCGTTATTTTGGCTGCAGCATACATGTTATGGTTATACAAAAGAGTAATTTTTGGCCGCATAGCGAATCCAGAAGTAAAAGAAATTAAAGACCTAGACAAAACAGAAATATACATTTTTATATCATTAACATTCTTAATTTTATTTTTTGGTTTTTATCCTGAGCCGTTATTTAATACCATTGATATTTCAATTAATAATCTAATTGAAAAATATCATCTAGACATAAATTTTTATTTAAATAAAAGGAATGGTTAAATGCAAACTATTCTTTATATTTTGCCAGAATTATTTTTATCAATTTCTATAATATCGCTTTTAATGATTGGAGTTTTTGTTAAAAAAAGTTTTAAATTATTAAGATTTTTAACAATGATAGTTTTAATTTTTACAACTGTACTAGTTCTTAATCAACCTAATGAGATAATAAAAATTTTTAATAACAGTTATATAATTGACAAACTGTCAATAGTGATGAAAAGTCTTACTTTACTTTTTTGTTTATTCGTTTTGCTTTCATCTAAAGTATATCTTGAAATTAATAATATAGATAAAACAGAATATCTTATAATTGTTTTATTCTCAGTTCTTGGCATGATGTTAATGATCAGTTCTTTTGATTTAATTCTTTTTTATTTGGGTTTAGAATTACAATCTCTATGTCTATATATTTTGGCATCTTTTAAGAGGGATGAAGAAAAATCAACTGAAGCTGGATTAAAATATTTTATATTAAGTGCCCTCGCTACGGGTTTGATGCTTTACGGATGTTCATTAATTTATGGATTCACAGGATCAACAAATTTTGAAACTATATCAAATAATTTGAATAGCCAAAACACAGGGGCAGTTTTTGGAATTGTTTTTGTAATCGTTGGTTTAGCATTTAAAATTTCTGCTGTTCCTTTCCACATGTGGACACCTGATGTTTATGAAGGATCCCCAACTTCAGTGACAAGTTTTTTTGCTCTTATCCCAAAAATTGCAGCTTTAGCAGTTTTTATTCGGTTTATGTATGTACCATTTATAAATGCAATAGATCAGTGGCAAACTATAGTAGTTTTTTTATCTATTGCCTCAATGATATTGGGAGCTGTAGCGGCTATAGGACAAAATAATATAAAAAGATTAATGGCTTATAGTTCTATAGGGCATATGGGTTATGCTCTTGCAGGTATATCCACAGGCACAAATGAAGGAATTCAAAGTACAATAATTTATCTGATAATATATTTAGTAATGAATCTTGGTGCATTCAGTTGTATTTTTATGATGCGAAGAGAAAATGTTTACTATGAAAATATTAAAGACCTTTCAGGGCTGTCAAAAAACCACCCTACTTTAGCTTTAACATTTCTTGTAATTCTTTTTTCATTAGCAGGTATACCTCCACTTGCTGGTTTTTTTGCTAAATTTTATGTATTTATGGCTGTGATAGAATCTAAGATGTATTACTTGGCAATTATAGGACTTTTAACAACAGTAATTTCGGCTTTTTATTATTTAAGAATTATAAAAATAATTTATTTTGATAAACCTAACAAACCATTTGAGTTAAATTACGATTGGGGTCTTAAAATTTCACTAATTCTATCTAGTTTATTTATATTAATTTATTTTATTTACCCATCCGTATTAATAGATTTAATTTCATCAGTACAAATTAATTAATGAAATTTAAGTTATTTAAATTTAGAAGTGTAACAAGCACAAATGATATGGCTATAAGTTTAATAAAAAAAAAAAAATTATTCGGTTGTGTACATTCTAAAATTCAAACAAAAGGTAGAGGAACGTACGGAAAAAAATGGATTTCAAGAAAAGGAAATTTATTTATTTCATTGTTTTTCCCTATTAAAAAAAAACTTCCACCATTTAATGAATTTTCAACAATTAATACTGTTATAATTTCAGATATAATTAAGAAATTTTGCAATAAAAAAAAAGTTAGATTAAAATTCCCAAATGATATTTTTATAAACAAGAAAAAAGTTTGTGGTGTTCTACAAGAATTGATAACTTTAAAAAATAAAAAATTTTTAATAATAGGTATAGGAATAAATATTATTTCAAACCCAAAAATTAATAACTTATATCAGTCAACTAACATGTATTTAGAAACTAATAAAAAACTATCAATTATAAGTATTATTAACCTTATAGTGACATCTTATGAAAATTTCTTTATTGAATTAAGTTCTTATAAATATGAAAATTATAAAAAAAAAGCTGAATCTTTACTTTTAAAATAAAAAAAACTATGTATTTATTAATAGGTGATATAGGAAATACAATTACTAAATTTTGTTTAGTAAATCAAAGCAATTATAAGATTAAGAAGATTGTGTATATAAGCAGCAATACTTTTTCTAAAAAAAAAAATATTAAAGTAACATTAAAAAATATTTTAAAAGGCAAGAAAGTTAATAAGTGTGCTTTATTTTCAAGCGTAGTTACAAAACACAAAACTATTATAAAAAGTTTTTTAAAAAAAAACTATAATATCTCTTTAATAGAAATTAAGGACAAAGGTATTAAAAAAATAATTAAAATTAATATTAAAAATAAAAATCAGGTCGGTTCTGACAGAATAGCAAATGCGGTTGGTGTTTTTACTGAATTTAAAAGTGACTGCATAGTTCTTGATTTTGGCACAGCCACTACATTTGATGTTATTACAAAAAAAGGTTTATATATTGGTGGAGTAATTGCTCCTGGCGTAAACCTCTCTATAAAAAGTTTATCAAATTCAGCGGATCAAATTCCTTTATTCTTACTAAAAAAACAAAAAAAAATTATTGGAAAAAATACTATTGAAGCTTTACGTTCTGGTTTTTATTGGGGTTATTTAGGCTTGATTAATAACATTATTATGAAAATTGAGAAAGAAACAAAAAAAAAATATAAAATTATTTTTACTGGAGGATATGCAGATTTATTTAAAACTTCTATAATCCGTCCTTTTACGATAGATAGGAATATAACAATTAAAGGTATAATCGAAATTTTTAAAGAAAATAAAAAAAATTTAATTTAAATGAATAAAAAAGAAGAATTTATCTTTTGCCCTCTTGGAGGATCAGGTGAAATAGGCATGAATATGAATTTATTTGCTTACGGAAAACCTGAAAATAGAAAATGGATTATTGTTGATATAGGAGTTACTTTTGCTGATGATACTATACCTGGAATTGACTTAATCTATCCTGATCCAGGTTTTATAATTGATAAAAAAAATGATTTACTTGGTTTGGTTTTAACTCATGCTCATGAAGATCACATTGGAGCTATAGCACATATCTGGCCAAAATTACTTTGTGATATTTATGCTACCCCTTTTACAAGTGTATTGATTAAAGAAAAATTTAAAGAAAAAAAAATAGATTTAGGAAACAAATTAAAAGTTGTTGAACTCAATGGAAATATTAATCTAGGACCTTTCAAAATTGATTTTGTTACTTTGACTCACTCAATACTTGAGCCCAATGGATTGAGTATAGAAACACCTGTCGGTACAGTTTTGCATACAGGTGATTGGAAAATTGATCCAAATCCTTTAATTGGTGAAAAAATAAATGAAGAAAAATTAAAAAAAATAGGAAGTAACGGAGTGCTAGCAATGATATGTGATTCAACAAATGTATTTAGTCCAGGACGCGCTGGATCAGAGTCCGACGTAAGAAAAAGTTTATTAAAGGTTATGGAAAATAGATCTAAACGTATTATTGTTACTTCTTTTGCTTCAAATGTTGCTAGAATGGAAACAGTTTTTTATTGCGCTGAAAAAGTTGGACGCCAAATATCCTTAGTTGGTAGATCCATGCATAGAATTTATAATGCAGCAAGACAATGTGGATATTTACGTAACTCAATTGAACCAATTGACCCAAGAGATGCTAAAAATATAGATAGAAAAAAAATCGTATATCTGTGTACAGGTAGTCAGGGTGAACCAAATGGAGCAATGATGAGAATTTCAAGCTATAAACATCCAGATGTTTATATCGAAGAAAAAGACACTGTAATTTTTTCATCAAAAATTATCCCAGGTAATGAAAAAAAACTTTATAAGCTACATAACCAATTAGTTAAAAATGGTATTGATGTTGTTTCAGAAGACAATGAATTTGTTCACGTGTCGGGACATCCAAATAGAGAAGATCTAAGAGATATGTATAACCTAGTAAAACCAAATTCTGTTATACCGGTTCATGGCGAACATAGACATATGATAGAACATATTAGTTTTGCTAAAGAGATGCAGGTCCCTTATCCGGTCCAAGTTGAAAATGGAGATATAGTTCAATTATATCCTGGAAAAAAACCAGAAGTGGTAGATAAAGCTCCCGTCGGAAGAATGTATGTTGATGGAAAAATAAGCGTAGGTGAAGATTCCCAATCACTTAAAGAAAGAATAAATATATCCTATAATGGCTTTCTAGAAATAACAGTTCTTATAAATGACTCGGGATCAATAGTTAAAAAACCTATTATTTCATTTAGAGGAATTCCCAGTAATGGAGATAGTGGTAATTTTATTTTTGATTTAGAGGATAAAATTAAGAAAATTTGCAAAACTTATTCACTAAAAAACAAGAACCAAGAAGGAAATTTAATTGAAGCTTTGAAAAGCAATTGTAGAAAAACCATTAAAGAAAAAACTGGAAAAAGACCTTATACAAACGTAAATTTAGTAAGAATATAAAATTATGTACTTATCAAAGTTATTTATTCCATTGTTAAAAGAAAATCCTACTGAAGCAAAGATAAAATCTCACCAACTTATGCTTAGAACTGGAATGATAAAACAGTCATCAACAGGAATTTATTCTTGGTTACCATTAGGTTTTAAAGTTATGAAAAAAATTGAAAAAGTTGTTAGAGATGAACAAAACAAAATTGGAGCCCAAGAACTATTGATGCCAACAATACAGTCTGCTGACATATGGAAAGAAAGTGGAAGATATGATGATTATGGTGAAGAAATGTTAAGAATTAAAGATAGACAAGGAAAGGAAATGCTTTATGGACCCACAAATGAGGAATTAATCACTGAAATATTTAGGTCTAGTATTAAATCTTATAAATCGTTACCACAACTCTTGTACCATATACAATGGAAATTTCGTGATGAATTACGACCAAGGTTTGGTGTTATGAGATGTAAAGAGTTTTTTATGAAAGACGCTTATTCATTTGATTTAAATGATGATGAAGCAAAAAAATCATATAATAAAATGTTTTTTGCATATTTAAATACATTCAAAAGATTAGGACTTACTGCAATACCTATGGCTGCCGATACAGGACCTATAGGAGGGGATCTTTCACATGAATTTATAATTTTAGCAGACACTGGTGAAAGTAAAATTTATTCAGATAAAAGAATTTTTGATATAGATATAAAAAAATATAATGGTGAAGATAATTCAATTAGCGATTTACGTAGAGAATACGACGAATTTTATTCAGTAACAGATGACAAATATAAAAAAGAAGAATTTGAAAAAAGAGTAAAAAAAGAAAATCAATTAATTACGAAAGGAATTGAAGTAGGGCACATATTTTACTTTGGAGACAAATATTCTAAACCATTAAAGTGCTCAGTTGACCTTAAAGAAGGAAAAAAAGTTAATGTTAAAATGGGATCTTATGGAATTGGAGTGTCAAGATTAGTAGGTGCGATTATAGAAGCTAAATTTAATAATAGCGTTATGAAATGGCCAGAAAGTGTGTCACCATTTGATGCAGTTATAATACCAAGTCTTCAAAAAAATGATAATACAAATTATACAAAGGCTGAAAAAATTTACAACTTTTTAACTAAAAATAAGATAGATGTTTTGTTTGATGATACTGATGAACATCTATCAGCAAAGTTTAAAAAGTTTGATTTAATCGGAATTCCTTATCAAATAATTTTAGGTTCAAAATCTAATGATGATAAAATTGAATTTAAAGAAATAAATGGAAAAACCGATTCTATATCTCAAGAAGAAATAAAAAATAGGTTACTAAACAAAAGAAACTTACATTGATTTCAAAAATTGAACGAGTAATAGCATTTAGATATTTAAAACCCAAAAAAAAAGAAGGTTTTTTAAAAGTAATTTCAATTTTTTCTTTTACAGGCATAGCTCTTGGAGTTGCTATTTTAATTATAGTTATGTCAGTAATGAATGGCTTTAGAACAGAATTGATAAATAAAATTTTAGGTTTTAATCCGCATATTATTGTTAAACC
>Ga0114993_10003313_pt1 | contig 16815 bp, 17 predicted proteins | sample ArcticOcean_MG_C_FD_87042 | JGI IMG/M metagenome (GOLD analysis project Ga0114993, IMG submission 87042) | Marine microbial communities from western Arctic Ocean - ArcticOcean_MG_CB2_150 | ecosystem: Environmental > Aquatic > Marine > Oceanic | place: Arctic Ocean: Canada Basin | collected...
ATGATTGCGCTGGTGATATCCTCAATCTCAAAGAGGCGCGTGAGAACAGCTAGTTTATCCTCCTTATTAACCAGACAATATTGATGTTCAATTGCATCAACCGTGAGATGTTTACTTTTAATTGTGATCGACTTTGGGGAATGCATGTATTTATTAACTATGCTGCCGAGTTTCGGCGGGATGGTAGCAGAAAAGAGAGCGGCTTGACGTTCTGATGGGAGTGTACTTAGAATCTCCTCGATATCCTCGATGAAACCCATGCTGAGCATTTCATCAGCTTCATCTAGAACGATGGTGCGCACACAACTTAGGTCGAGTTGTTTCTTATTTATAAGGTCTAGCAAGCGTCCAGGCGTACCTACTACAATATCCACTCCCTGTCTGAGACGATTGATCTGCAGGTTATACGGTTGGCCACCATATACTGCAAGAACACGCACATTCAGACGCTTTCCGTATTCATCTGTAGCCTTAGCTATCTGTATGGCCAGTTCACGTGTCGGAGTCAGGACAAGAGCCTGTATGCGAGAGTGATCACGTTCCAAGGTTTGAAGAATTGGTAACATGAAAGCGGCCGTTTTTCCGGTACCTGTCTGGGCCTGACCGATTACATCATGACCATTCAGCATCAACGGGATAATCTCCGATTGAATCGGTGTTGGGGTGATATAGCCAAGATCAGATACGGTCTGCTCCAGTTGAGATATTAAGCCCAATTGGGCAAATTCGGTTGTCATTATACTTCTACCTGCGTCGTTAAAAGTCCACTGCATTACCTGTCCCTTGAGGACTAGGTTCCCTGGTTGCTTTCAATAGTTGATCCTGCTTGTAAGTAAGAGTCCGTTGTCACAACATAAATACCGCTTATACCTCGTATAAAGGTCAGGCGGTATTTATTTAGCGCATATCCTGGGTTTAGGTGGCTACTATTATTCTATCACAAACTGCGGGCTTCTAAGCGACCGAGGGATTGTACTCAGACTGTGTGGGCCCGCGGCTAGGAGGTCTATTTGATCAAGGAGCTGAAGTTTCGGAAGCACGAAGTCGGAATACTCTTGGATCATCCCCATCTGGCCACCACTTGGGCCAACTCGCCTGCTAGTTCATCCCTGTGGGTCCAATCAGCCAGCCGACGATCGGAGTTTTAGGAGTTCAAAATTCGTGTCTCGAGCACGATCCAGAGTTATCGTTCCAGTCAGGATAGTTTCGTCCATGCGTCTCATGCCTGCCTCGGCCTCAGCTATCACACTACCAAAGCATTAGGTGCAAAAGATCCAAGAAATACAGCTCAACCGCCACGGGCAACCACCAAATAGCGTCTATTTTATGTGTCGCAGGGGCGGGTAGAAGGTGAACATGCCCACGGCTGTGAGGATGCAGGCAATGCCGAAGATTATCTGAGAAATCTCCACACCGATCCGGTCGGCCAAGATGCCCGCCGCGGCTCCCCCAAAGGCCATCATCGCTCTATCCAAGCTCATGACCCCCATTACACGACCCCTCATGTGGTCTGGGGCCGCCTCAATCAGAATAGAGTTGATGAGAGGGAAGAAGGCAGACTGCGCCATTCCTATGATCGCAACCACGGCAAAAGCAACAACGACAAGGTTCAGAGAGGCGACGGTCGCAAATATGGTGAGCAGTAGGCCGAAGACCACTAGCAGACCCAGCATCAGGTTACCTCTCCCCTTGCTGGGGTTAGCGGAGGCGAGTATCAGCGCTCCGACCACACCTCCAGCACCCATGAGGGATATCATAAAGCCGAATCCTTGGTATCCAATGTCTAGGACATCGACAGCAAAGAGGGGAGCGAAAACCTGCATGAATGCCATTCCAAAGGTGAAGTACCCCAGGGCGATAATCAGGACTCCCTTAACGGTGGGAGTCCTCCAGGCGAACTGGAGACCTTCTATTAGGTCGCCTCCCATCCTGCGAGCTCCTTGGTAGCCTGAGCGCTGATGATCCGGAACATTCAGCTTCCAGGTGAAGAAGATCGCGAAGATGTAGATGATCACTATGGCAACGAAGGGTGCTGCTAGTCCAAAGGAGTCCATGAGGAAGCCGGCCGTCGCGGCACCGGCTATGCGCATGACCTGCATGCTTCCAGTGCTGAGTGCCATGGCGTTGGTAACTAGATGCGCTGGAACAATGGAGGGTATCATGGCCCTTCGAGCAGGCTGGTCAAAGGCCATAGTTGCCCCCCGAAGAAAGCTGAAGAAATAGATGTGCCAGACCTCCACCCACCCCGTCACCACAAGTATGGCGAATACGACGCTCAGACCGAACACAATGACCTTGGTAACAATAAGCACCATGCGCCGGTTGAAGTTGTCGGCTATCACGCCTGCTACCAGTCCCAATACCACGGCTGGGATGGTCCTGGTGAGTATTACTAGCCCTAGCTGAGTAGCGGAGTCGGTGAGGGCTAGGATTAGCAGTGGTCGGGCAATCTGCTCCAGCCAAAGAGCAAAGGCGTGAGACATCTGCCCCAGCCATAGCCAATTGAATTCACGATATGCCGTGGAAGCAAAGGTGTTTTTCAGGGTGCCCTTGAGGCCACCACTATCCACCTCGGTAGTGTTTATCACTTGGCGGTTGTCTTTTCCGCCAGCCTCTCTAAGGGTTGTACTTTCTTCAGGTCTGTGTTCCACAGTATCTTCCTTAGATCTCCAGTATAGAACGGCTTGCTAGTCTAAATTACGTAGCCGTGCCACAAATGCTAGCGAATAGATTTACAGGATGACTAACATGATGGCCAGCCCACCCAACGACCAACGTACGATTATAATATCGGTCAGGATTCCCGCAAAGAAAACACTAAAGTTGGTCAGCCCAAACTCCACCATGTAGAGGCTCAAAATCCATCCACGGTACTCATACTGCACGGAGTACTACGGCGGCCATCAGGGTCTGGTCAGCGATTTACCAGGTTCTTTTCGACCAGTCGATCCACCAGCCCCGTGAACCATAACATTGAAACATCCAAAGCATATCCCAACTCGTTCATGCGCAGATACATTTCTTGGAGCAGAAGGAAGACCACTCGTACCTGCGGCATACTCAAGTCTATGGTGAGTCACTTCGGCGACGCTGCACTGTGGCCGGAGCGTGTAACCTATTCCAAGATATATATCACTTCGCTAAGCAGGTAATCTTTGGATGCTTGTGCTTCTGTTGGGGCCATTTCAGATTCGCTTAAGATTTCACGCGGCGTGGATATTTAAGGTGGCACGGACACATTACCTCGTTCTTGCTAGGCAGTCAAGGTTGATGCCTCAACCAAATCCCAATCTACTGTGAGAACGCGCCATTTGACTTATAATGTTGAGCAATGCTTTGCATACGTAGGGTCTCACGAGGCGGCATGGTTGATTTGTTCCAGTGCCCTTGTGGCAAATTGAATCCCTCCCAAGCCATCTCCAAGATCAAGTCTCACATTCGGAGCCTGAACGCCTCAAGTCCAGCTACTGATGACCAATTTGTACTGTGGCAAGGCAAAGATCAAATCCGACGGAGGTAGAGTCTCATGGCCTAGGCTTGCGATGCTAATGCTACTGGGCTAGGATGTGCCCATCCCAGATTTTGAGGCAAATATGGAAGCGTATTGTGTAAAGTGAAGGATTAAACGAGAAATCAGCAACGCTGCGCAAGTTACGATGAAGAATGATAGGCCAGCGACTAAAGGGACCTGCACTGGCAGGAGTAGTGGCATCTATAAGGATAAGCAAGGCGTAGTAATATCCCTGGAGCGGGCACTGAGTCCCAGCGATATACTGAGGGCGTATGTAGTTAAATGGGTTATTTGACAGATCTAGGTATGGAGGTAAGGAATGACATTAAGTAATGGATCAGACCAAGCTGCAATGGAATACGGCCTAAGGTACAACCCACCCATGGATCCAGCCGCTGGACAACGTAATTTGAAGGAAGCGAAGCAAATTCTGGATCGGATGGGTGTAGTATTTCTACTCCAGTCTGGATCATGCCTGGGGGCGGTGAGGGACAATGCTTTCATCACATGGGACGATGATATAGATCTCGCTTCCGTGATAGGTGTGAATGGCCTCACAGTGGCAAAGATTGATTCTGTAATGGCAGTATTTAGGGAAACTGGCTACTATTGCAAGAAGAACTCTACGATCTTGGATGGGCCACCGTACGCTATAAGTCACTCAGTAATAAAAGATCACGCCAGGGTGGATTGGTCTTGCATGTTCGTAGTTGATAGCGTCATACATTCTTATCCAGGTGTGCAGGTTCCAGCCACGTTGTTTATTAACCCCAAAGAGATCGAATTCCTGGGTGAGAAATTCTTTGTGCCGAACCCTCCTGAAGAATATCTGCGACTAAAGTATGGTCCGGAGTGGAATGTGCCGAAGAAGGCGGGGGAATATGAGATAGACGTGGTGGCAAAAATCCCATCCACAGAATTTGCGGGTAGGAAATCTAGGCTCAGGGTGCTTGATCATGAAGCTAGGGCAGTGCCTGGAGCTGAGGTAGTGCTTGTTGGAGGTGGCACTGCGGTTACTGACGAAAATGGTTATGCCGAGATAATTCTACCGACCTCGGAAGGCATAGGCTACTATGCCCTAATCATTCGGTATCCAGGGCATGAGCAAGTGTTGTACGAAGAAGAGATGGAGCCGGACAAAAATTATGTTTACAGTGCTGACTCATTTTCCACAAAGGCAGGCAGTGCTTTGGGTATATTCGGCACACTAGGTAATCTATTGTCACCTGAGTGAATAGGCGCACGGATTTTCGCACTAACCTTCGCTGGAGTGTGGGTTTAAGGCATAAAGAGCGTGTTATCGTCGGTTGGTAATGACTAGGAAGGAGCAGTATCTGGATCTGGAGGAGGACTTCCTGATTGTTCCTGGAGCTGAAATTATGGAGGAGGCATGACGACTGGTTGAGAATCTACCTGCATTGTGGAGAGATGCCAACTTGGCTGAACAACACAAGCTGCTTCTTACCATGCTGGACGTGGTATATGCAGATGCTCGGGAGTCGCACTAGATTGTGATAATCAGGACCAAGGAACCATTTAGAGCAGTATTTGAGACAGATGTGACGAGAGAATGGTCTGGAGTGGCTTTAATAAATATGAAACACAGGAAGATTTCCATGGGGCTCATACCCATTCGTGTCCATGGTGGAGACGGGAGAGAGTCGAACTACACCGTGAACGCGACTTAGCTGTAGTGGTTGCGTAGAGTTTCCGATCGTGGCTATTTTGGGGTGACAGGATTGTCCATGCTGTGATAGTCTGCATCAATCGGTTACACATTGAGCTACTGGTGCCGACATAGTCACATTTCTCGTATTTAGATAAGGCCCTCAAGAGGAGCAGAATCGCTTGGAATCAGACCCTCCTAGTGAAGTCCCGAACGCTGGAGAACATGGTCAGTCAACCGCTGGGGTTGGCTCTTCGGATCGGCGAGTTTTCTACGGTTGGTGGATCGTCGCCGCCGCTACTCTGGCCAGCACCATTCAGTCGGCAGTCTTTAATGTGGGTGCTCAAGTCTTGGTCCTCCCTCTAATTAGAGAGTTCGATACAACGCGGACTGCAGTGTCCTTCGCGTTTTCCCTAAGAAGGCTCGAAGGTGGCCTAACGGGACCAATCGAAGGGTACCTTATACACTGGATAGGGCCCAGACGTTATATGATGTGTGGGTGGGTAGTTTTCGGAGCTGGTCTTATTAGTGTTGGCCTGTCCCAAAACATTTACCAGTTTTACGCCTCGTTCTTGCTCGTCACCTTGGGCCAAAGCATTGCGGGCTTCTTACCAATTGTGACAGTGCTGATTAACTGGTTCGACCGATGGCGTGGACGAGCTATTGCTATCTATCAGCTCGGTGGAAGTTTCGGTGCCCTATTTGTTCCAGTGCTCGCTTGGTCGATTCTCAACGTCGGCTGGCGCGAAACGATGATTGGCGCAGGAATTCTCACGATCCTCATTGGCATTCCATTAACTGGGATCATGCGAAACCAGCCCGAGGACTACGGATATCTACCCGATGGAGACTCGCCTAGCAACACGGGTTCTGACTCCGCAGGAACGAAGAATGGAGAAACTACCAATATATCTCCAGGTAATTCCGACGAGTCCACCGTTGCTCAGATCCTCCGAGGCAGAAGTTTCTGGTACCTTGGCCTCTCCCATTCCGCTGGCATTACTGCTTGGGGTGCCCTTCAGGTCCACCAGATCCCAGCCTTGGTGGACATAGGTATCGACGAGTTCGCGGCTGCTGGAATCCTCTCTTACACTCTTGTCGTGGCTGCTATTGGACGGCTAATTGGGGGATTCCTTGGCGATATGGTGGGCCCACGAAGGGTAGTAGCTGTGGCGTTTATTAGCCAAGGAGTTTCGATCATCATCCTAGCATTTGCGACTTCCCTGACTCAGGTCATGGTGTTCGCTACCATCTTTGGCATTGCGTTTGGAACGCGCGGTACCCTTATGACAGTCCTACGTGCGAGGGTTTTTGGCCGGAATAACTTTTCACGGCTGGCTGGGCTGATGGACCCCCTCAGCAGCGTCAGTGTTTTCATCAGCCCTGTCTTCGCCGGCTTTGTGTTTGATTACTTCGGATCATATCGGGGGGCTTTTTTGGTCCTGGCAGCGGTAAACGCGTTGGGCGCTCTCCTACTTATGGGCATTCGGTTAAGTCCGCCTCAGGAGACTGATCTGCTTCCCCAAAAATAGAAAGAGAAGCAAGTAGAAGCGTCGTAATGCGCGATGGGCCCGTGCCTCTGACTTTCCAAAAGGCCTAGAGTCTTTCAAGCGTGCTTAACAGGGCATTATGCAGATTCTGGATTTCTCAATAGGCTTACTTATAATGCTCTTCTGGCAAATTAAAACAGGACTGAGCGGATTCGACACTCCGACTTCTGAGGCAGTGGAGCATCATGGCTTCGTCGTCGGTGAGTTCCGTGACGTGAACATGTAGCCTAGCCGGGAGAAGGCTCTGAGGCACAGGGAGATTCTGAGGGCGTAAACCCTCGATCATATTTTCAGGAGGCAACCATGTCAGCATACCGCAAGACCGTTGGACAGGTAGAGATTATAGCTCTCTCAGATGGGTCTATGGAGCAAGAATCCCAGTCTGTGTTCCCTGAAATACCAGAGCCCGTGTGGCACGGAATCCTCCAAGATGGCAAATTCACCATGAATTTCGGGTGTTACCTCCTCCGGACGCCTTCGCTCATCGTACTAGTCGACACTGGGGTGGGTGGACCACTTTTGCAGGAGCTTGCGTCCCAAGGAATATCACCTGATGACATCCAGGCAGTGACGTACACTCACCTCCATGGTGACCACATTGCATGGAACCTCTCAGGGTCTGGTCAGGACCAACATGTCACGTTCCCTAACGCCACATGGTACGTTCCGAGGGGAGATTGGGAATACTTCGTAAACCCCTCATCGCCAGGCTATTCCACCTCTGTGCATGATAAGTTTAGGCCTCTGGAGGAGCTAGGCAGGGTGCAACTGGTTGATGACGGATATGCCTTAAGTGACGAGATGACCGTGACTGCTACTCCAGGACACACCCTTGGCCACTGCTGCATTACCATAGAGTCTCAAGGTCAGCATGCCGTGATTGTGGGTGATGCACTGATACACCCTATTCAGGTTGACACTCCCGAGTGGAATAGCAGGTATGACCAGGACCCCGAGACGGCAGCACGGACCAGGAGGTCGCTTGTGGAGGAGATGGATCGTAAGGGGGCCCTAGGAGGGGTCTCCCACTTCGAGGCGCCTGGGTTTGGAAGAGTAACGCGGCAAGGAACACATCTGGTATGGGTATCAGAGTAACCTACCTCTAGTGGAATGCCAGAGAGACCTATTAGGAAGATTGTCTGCAACTTCTCGACTCTATCTATCATCTGCCTTCTATGATCGTCTTCGAGAATCTTTCTGGTTGTGAGAATTGCACGGATTTCGTTAATAAGGGGATCGAGTTTCAAGTCGTTTGCCTTGAAAAGGCGGTTTTGTTCCCCGCATTCTGTCGGAATCCAGTCCTTATCCATAACCAACCAACGTTCCTCGGTAGTCATTACGTGCTGGATCTCTTGACAGTCTTATCATCGGAGCGTAGCCGTAGCCGTAGCCATTTCCACGTCAATGCCCACATTAAAAAGGATTTCATAGTGGCATTTCCTGCAGGGTATCTGTTCCATTTGACTATGGTAATCCAAAGAGGACCTAATCTTAGGGATATTCAGTAATATATCACGGATATAGGCATAGGCCAGATCGAACAATTCTAGATCTTGGTGGAGACGTGGGAGAGTCGAACTCCACGGTGAACACGACCTGACCGTGATGCTGGCTGTCTAGATATTTTGGATCTTTGGACCTTAGGATGTAGCACAGAGATCCTCAAGTCCATTGTGCTATCATGGGTGCCGGCGATTGGTCCCGGTACTCTGATTGTAGGATGTGACGCTACGAATGAACAGAGGCCAGAAATCAAGAATGAAGCTTCTCGATATGACCGGATCCTCACGGTCTCAATCACAATTTTCTGCCAGGCTTTCCAGGTAATCATTCTCGGTGGACTTGGCCTATTCCTTCCCACAATCAGGGCTGATCTTGGGTTCTCATACACTCAGGCCGGGGTCCTTTTTCTCTGGCTACTCTCACCTATGCCCTCATGCAGATTCCAGCAGGGTTCTTGGTGGATCGATATGGACCGCGTAAGCTGTTCTTTATCGGATCACTCACAACCAACCTTTTAGTATTCGCCTTTGGATGGGCGACCGCGTTTTGGATGCTCCTTCCTATCCAAGCTGTAACAGGAATATTCAGGGCTCTTGTGTTTGTCCCGGGTCTAACGCTAGTGGTGACTTGGTTTCCTCCAGATCGCAGAGCAACCGCTATGGGAATCTATACAGTCGGTGGATTCCTAGGTACCGCCATGTTATCACTGGCCGGGCCTGCACTGGTTGAAACTTATAGCTGGAGAGCTCCATTTTGCTGTTCTCGTCCATCGGTGTCGTCGCTTCCTTGGCCTATTTGGTACTCAGCAAAGAGAGACCATCCACCGATAATAGGAAACCCATTAATGTCAAAGAGATGCTTGCGTTGTTCCGCTACCGGGTTATGTGGCTTGCAGGAGGAATCCAATACGTTCGACTTGCAGTAGTCTCAGGTCTACGTTTTTGGATTCCAAGCTACTTGGCTGACGAGCATGACGTTTCTCTTCCAGTGATCGGGATCGTCATAGCAGTTTCTGGGATCTTAACTGCTTCGGCTAACTTCTTTGGTGGTTATATATCAGATAGGTTGAAGAACCCGCCTCTGGTCATAGGAGGAGCGCTTCTGGTACTCGCCATCGCGATCGCGATGTTGGCAATGGCTGACAACCTGGTAATTCTGGTTTTGCTGGTTCTTGTAACAGCTCTCTTCCAACAACTCTACTTTGGACCACTTTTTGCTGCGCCTGTTGAGATATTAGGGATCCGAAATGCCGGTCTGACCATCGGCTTTACCAACATGTTTGCGAACGTTGGAGCATTGACTTTCGGCTATGGGATAGGAACACTTAAAGACATAACGGGTGGCTTCAGCGCTGGATTCTACACGCTGGCTGGCTGTTGTTTGATTGGATTGGTCCTGACTGCTTTGCTCGCTCGAGAGCGGATTGCAGCTAGAACGAATGAGCATCAGGAGGATGACTCCTCCCCAATGTAGAATCTCATATCAGTGGTGACTGAGGGCGCAAGAGCCCGATGTTCAAATGGGGGTGTTTGATCGCTCACGCCGTCCAATAGCCTTGGACAGTGGCTCCAGAAATAATCCTTGTGGAGCAGGGCCGGTAGAAAGTTTAACTAGTCCGTGAACTCGACTTTACCGTGCTATTGGCTGTCCAATTTGATGTCTCTGATCGTGGTATGCTCTGACTTCCGCGTTAAGAGTGTAATAAAGTACAATCATTAATTAAATGGAATTCATTGAGTTTTTGCTTGTAGGGCTTGTTGCAGGTTCATGGGGATCGCTGATTGGAGCAGGCGGGGGATTCATTATCGTGCCACTGCTGCTTCTGTTCTCCAAGGATATGAGTGTCGCTGAGGTTTCCGCTGTATCTCTCTTTTCAGTGGTCGGCAATGGGATCTCTGGGACAGTCGCATACATCCGACTGAAACGCATTGATTACCGCAGCGGATTGATTTTTCTTCTTGCTACTCTGCCAGGAGCCGTAGTAGGTGCCTATATTGTTAATTTTGTGGACCGCTCCATCTTCCAGTTGGTATTTGGCGCGATGCTGTCCCTTGTAGCAGCCTACATCTTGACCCGCAGAAAGCGTCGAGAGGTATTACGGCCTGGGAATCGCTCAGTCCGCAGGGTGGTTGATTCCCAGGGTAACGCTTATGAATACACGGTGCGGATGCGCCTGGGCACAGTATTAACATTTGCAGTAGGCTATTTCGCCGGAATGTTGGGAGTGGGTGGTGGAGTAATGAATGTTCCAGCATTCGTGCTTCTACTCGGCATTCCAATCCAGGTAGCTACGGCCACTTCCCAGTTCATGGTAATGGGTACCTCTCTGGTGGCGACGATCACCAACTACCTTCAAGGTGATTTGTCCAGTCTTGGCGTAAAGGCTTTCGGCCTTGTGCTTGGAACTGTTATAGGGGGCCAGTTCGGTGCGCGGGCATCTAGCCGGATTACCTCAGAGTGGCTCACCAGAGTACTGGCATTGGCCTTGATGCTAACCGGAGTTAGATTGTTGATATCAGGTATTTCTGGAGGTTGAACCCCGTTCAGGGGCATCAGATCCCAAAAGCGCCTGCGTATACACGCGCGTGTATACGCAGGCCCAACATCTTCAGTGCTAAATAAGTAAGTAGCCAAACCCTCAAGAAGAACAGTTCGCCAACTCTACAGTATCTCTACTCTCCTCTACTATTCTCCATTCGCATTTCCACTGGCATAGCTATCAAGAGTGCCCGAAATGTGGAGGGAGGCTGACATTACAGAGCGACACAGGTTGTTGCTAACTGGAGTATACGTGGATGCGAGGAAACTCCACTCCATCGTGATGATCAGACCTGAGGCAGTATTTAGAGCAGTATTTGAGACAGCTGTTACCCGTGAATGGTCTGGAGTGGAGCTAATAAGGTATGAGCCCCAGGGAGATTCTGAGGGCGTAGAGTCCTAGACAGGCGTACAGATGACAGTAGTCAAGATAGACATCGATAGTCTCGGGAGGTTGCCAATTTGGGATAAATGGGGTCTCAGTGAAATTAGCTCTCGCCATTCGTGTCATCAAGAAAGGCATGTTCCCCTACGAAGCAGATTGGAGGGTGTCCGCCATTCAGGCTGACATCTACCCGGGCGCCCACAGCGTGCTCCTCTGTATGGCGTGACATGCTGTGGATTACATTGCCTGATGGTAGAGATACCTGGTACAGATAAAATGCACCCTGGAAGGTACGCTCGATTATGACGCCTTCGCCCGTCTGCGTTGGTCTAATTACCACATCGTCCGGGCGCACCATCATCGCTATTTGATTTTCGTCGGTCAACCCTTCAGGAAGGGGCGTGGATCCCAACTCCGTATGCAATGCCCCGTTTGACAGCTGAGCGGGCAAGAAATCGGCTATCCCCATGAACCTGGCCACAAATCGTGTGGCCGGGTGATGGAATATGCGCTGGGGTGTGTCTACTTGCTCCCACCGTCCATGGTTCATTATTCCTACCACATCGCCCATTACCATGGCTTCTTCCCTAGAATGTGTAACGAAGATGGCAGTGGCACCACTAGCCTTGAGGATGTCCTTGGTTTCTTGTCGGACTTGAGTTCGGAGTACAGCGTCCAGATTTGAGAATGGCTCATCCAAGAGTAGCACCTCCGGTTCTGGAGCCAGGGCTCGGGCTAGGGCAACTCGTTGCTGCTGCCCTCCCGAAAGCTGATGGGGCATTCTATCCCCCAACCCATCAAGGCCTGCTAAGGCCATCACTTCTTTCACCCGGTCCGCTCGTCCATTCCCGCGAGGCAAACCATAGGCGACGTTGTCCGCCACCTTTAAGTGAGGGAAAAGGGCATACTCTTGGAACACCATTCCAACTTTGCGCCTTTGCGGGGCAATCAATACACCTGATCCAGCAACAATCTGTCCACCGATTTCCACCGTGCCGGCGTCCGGTATTTCAAAGCCAGCAATAAGTCGCAGAGCTGTAGTCTTGCCGCAACCGCTGGGGCCCAGTAATGCCAGAACTTGCCCCTGCTCCACCATCAAGTCCAGTTGGTCTACAGCCATGATGGCTCCAAAGGCCTTTGTCAGATCAAGACACCGGACGGATACTTGACTCATTCAGACCTTCCTATCCCCTCGAAGGACTAAGAGCGCCATGGGAATTGAGGAGGCCAGGATAAGTAGTAGGGCCGGTGCTGCAGCCTGGGCGAAGAATCCGTCTTCAGTTGCCCCCCAGATGGATGTGGCCAGGGTCTTGAAACCTATAGGGCTGAGGATAAGGGTTGCTGGCAACTCTTTCATAGCTAATAAGAATACCATAGCCGCACCTGCCAGAACTCCGGGACGTACTAGAGGGAATGTAATGGTCGCAAAGACCTGCCAGGGCGTCTTTCCAAGGCTCCTGGCGGCATCTTCGATCATGGGATTCACCTGAAGCAGTGATGTTCTGGCAGCTCCTACCGCGGTGGGCAAGAAGAGAACTGCATAGGCAAAGATAAGAAGCCCGAGGGTTTGGTAGAGTGGTGTGGCGTAACGTATTCCGAAGAAGACCAAGGCTAGGGCGACGACGATGCCAGGGAGAGCGAAGCCGATGTAGCTAATGCGCTCCAGCAGTCCGCTTATCTGGCTTGGATAGCGAACAGTCAAAGTTGCTGTGGGCAGGGCCGCTACCACCGCCACCACCGCAGCGAGGCCTGACACGTATAGAGAATTTCGAGCGTGACTCCATAGGAGTAGCATTGGTTCCCCTGCTGAAATGCCCCTTAACACCCAGTAGACGAGGACGGCCACGGGCATTACTAAGGAGATCAGCACCACCGTAGTGCATAACGCCAATGCAGGCCAACGCCATCGTCCCAAGCGAAACTTGGCCGGAGGGCGCACAACTCCTGTAGTGCTGCGATGATACTGCGATCGCCCACGAGTTCGGGTCTCCAAGATTAGAATCCCTAAGGCCAGAGCGACCAGGACCAATGACAAAGCTGCCGCCAAGTCTCTTGCGAAGTACCCATACTGTATATATATAGCCCAGGTGAATGTCTCGTAATGGAGCAGGGAGACGGCCCCGAAATCACTGAGGGTATAGAGGGCGACCAACAAAGCGCCAGCGGCTATGGCAGGGCGTAGCAGTGGAAAGGTAATGTGACGAAAGGTGCTCCAAGGGCCCTTGCCTAGAGAGCGGGATGTCTCTTCCAAGCTGGGGTCCATACGACCCAAGGCGACGCGGGCAGGCAGCAACACGTAAGGATAGCTGAGCAGCGTCAGGGTCAGCATAGCCCCAGGGAAACCGAAGATCTCCGGCAGGCGATCAACACCCAGAGGGGCCAGCCATCCCTGGAGCACTCCCTTCGGTCCCAGTGCAACAACTACTAGGAACCCGCCCACGTAACTTGGGATTACCAGGGGCAGCACGGTTATAACTGCCCACAGTCCCCGGAAGGGCAGATCGGTCCGAACGGTTAGCCAGGCTAGAGGGACGGCGATCGCCACGGAAGCGCCGGTTACCGCTACGACTAGAAGTGCGGAGCGAATCAGAATATCTAATGTTCGAGAGCGGAATAATAGGTCCCAGACTTCTGTACCCACACCCATTGTTCGAAGTACGAGGTAGGCAAGCGGAAGGATCATGCCTCCCACTGCCAGGATAGCTGGTATCCAGACAAAGGCGGGCGGGCGAATGTTACGCGCCCCAAGTCCTCTGAATATACCCACTATTGGTTTAATTATCTCTTTTGACTGCACCTTGTCTACAGCACTCCAATACGATATTACGGCAGCACTCCCGTTTCCTGCAGCAGAGTTACAGTGCCTTCAAGGTCAGTCAAGTCTTTCAAGTCAACGTTGGGTTGATTAATATCTGAGAAGGGCACCAACAGTCTGTTAATGTTAACCCCATCCACCAGTGGATACTCAAAGGTCTGGCCGGTGAAGTACTGCTGGGCGACTTGAGATAGCATGAACTCCAGGAACTTCTCGGCATTCTCACGGTTCTCAGAGGTGGAGAGAATGCCTGCACCAGCTACCATGATTACTGCCCCAGGGCCTCCTGCTCTCGGATGATAGTTGCGGGCCGGGAATGAATCGCCCTCCTCAGCCAAGAAGCGGAACAGATAGTAGTGGTTGACGAACCCCACATCTATCTCGCCTGCAGCTGCTGCTGCGACCTGGGGAGTGTTCTTCGGGTACACCTTCGGGTCATTGGCCCGGATGCCCTCCAGCCATTGGCTGGTTTTCTCCTCTCCCCACATTACTCTCATAGCAGTAACCATTGTTTGGAAGGAGGCATTGGTGGGTGCCCATCCGATTCGCCCTTTCCACTTGGGATCAACGAAATCCCAGACGTCGTCCGGTAGGTCTGCCTCAGTCAGCTTCTGGGAGTTATAAACGATGGTCCTTGCGCGACCGGAAATGCCTACCCAGTTGCCCTCTGGTGAGCGGGCCCAATCCGGCACGAGATCAAGAATGGAATCCGGAAGGCTGACAAACATGTCCTCTATGGCGCCCAACCCCCCCGGGTCCTGGGCAAAGAACACATCTGCAGGAGTCCTGTCCCCCTCCTCCTGTATTGTGGCTGCCAGTTGAGTTGTGCCGGCGTACTTAGCGGCCACCTTGATGCCAGTGAGGGTTTCGAACTGCTCTATTATTGGTCCTACCAGGGTTTCACCGCGCCCTATGTATACCGTGAGGCTACCAGGAGATTTGTCTATCTCTACCACTCGAGCTGTTGGAGTTGGCCCTGCGGTAGCACTAGGTATCACGGTGGAGGTCGGAATGGCACCTGAACAGGCCATGAGTCCCAAGGCTGCTGTCAGTAGGACCAGAGAAGTTCCAAGGAAAGTCTTGGATATTCGGATCCTTCGGAATGTAGCCCTCATGCCCATAATAAGCCTCCACACTTTTAATGCTTACACACACTAAAAAGCAAACATGTTTATAAACAGCTATAAGCTACTTTAATGCGTTGTGTAATAGTGAGTGCATACTTACTATATTAGTGATATCATAGATCAGGCGTAATGTCAATGAATGGGCTACTATTTCCGCCATATTCAGTATCGTTCACGTGTGAATCTGTCCGCATCCTTGACGTGGCACGGGGCGGGAGCTATTTTAAAGGGTAGATATATCATGGCCAGAAGTACCAGGGAAACTGAGGGGGAGTCACCGTTGCATGCAGCCAATCTGGAGCGTCTGTCTCCGGTGGCCGAGAACTACCTGTTATCTCTGTACGTGTTGGGGGAAGAAGGACTGCGGGCCACAGTTGTTCAGCTTGCGGAACATTTGAAAAGCCTCCCCGCCGGGGAAGGTCTGGGCACCACCCTGCCATCGGTTCTTGCTATGCTAAAGAGAATGGCCAGAGAAGGATTGCTTGAATTGACTGTCGAAAGGGAGGTGAAGCTGACTCCCTACGGGGTGGTCCAGGCCGAGGGGATGGTGCGGCGGCACAGGCTGGCCGAGAGAATGGTTGTAGATCTGCTGGGGCTTGAGCTTCACAAGGCCCACGTAGAAGCCCATAGACTGGAGCACGCCATATCGCCCGACCTCGAAGTCCTCATCAAGGAAAGGCTCGGAAATCCGACCACATGCCCCTTTGGAGGGCCTATACCAGGCAGCGGATATATCCCTCCACCCGGCTTGAAGCTAGCTCTTGATCAGGTCCAACCAGGAGTCGATTACTGTGTTGACCGGGTTCCAGAGGAAGACCCTGAGCTACTGAGATTCCTTGTTGAGCAGGGCATTCTACCCAGGCGGACAATCACTGTTGTGGAGGCCAGTCCACACCGTGGGATAATCACAGTCAAGACCGAACACGGGGAAAGTGCCCTTGGCTACAGCGTGGCTGCACATATCAGGGTGCGCCCGTGTGAGTAATCCATATTCATGAGCTTGCCCGTAGTTATGAGTTTACGGACGTAGATGGTCGATAGCCAGGGCAATTTCAACCATCAACAGACTAAATTACTGAGAGCGCCCTGAGGCACAAGGAGATTCTGATGGCGCAGGGAATGTGAACCGGGATGCGGCGAAGGGCAGAGCACCCTAGCCCGCATGGCGTCGTCGACGTGGGCTTGTCGGGACTGCCCGCAGAATTCATGAATCTGGCCAACCACAAGACCGTGGTATTTCAGACTGACAATCTCCGCTACCGCCTCCAGTTGCTCCTCAAAGGCGTGAACTGGATTCAGAAGCAGATGGTCTACGCCCACAGAGGCGATGTCCTTCAATATTTCAGCGCATTTATTCGGGCTTCCCATACGGCGACCTCAGAAGCCCCTCCTGGACTGTTGTAGGTCGTCCGAAACCACTGCTGCAACCCGTCCAGGGCCCTGTCCTCATTGCTATCAACTGATATATATCCTCTTTGATATGCTGAAATTCTCCGGATTTCTCCAAGCCTCATCCAGCAACTGCTTGATCTCGACTAGCCGCTGCTTGTCTTCCTCAGGACTCTTGCTAGGTGGAACCTGTTGTTGCCAGTCGTCAGGGCGTTCATCATCCCCTCTAGACTGCCAATAGGCATCGTTATTGGGATTCATCTGATTTGCTCGATTGTCCAGTTCCTGTCGTCCCATGTTGTGCCTCCTATTACTGACTGAAATGCTGCGG
>Ga0114993_10003315_pt1 | contig 16815 bp, 19 predicted proteins | sample ArcticOcean_MG_C_FD_87042 | JGI IMG/M metagenome (GOLD analysis project Ga0114993, IMG submission 87042) | Marine microbial communities from western Arctic Ocean - ArcticOcean_MG_CB2_150 | ecosystem: Environmental > Aquatic > Marine > Oceanic | place: Arctic Ocean: Canada Basin | collected...
ACTAGTTTTTTAATTTGATTTATCATGAAACTACCAAGTATTTGAAATCTGAAAATTTTAATACCACAAGTAGTTGATCCAGCGCAACCACCAAGAAACATCAAAAAGAGAAAAAATATTAACGGAAACTTCCCCCATGTATCAAAGTCTGCTGTAACATATCCCGTTCCTGATAAAATGGAAACAACATTAAAAGTAGATATTCTTAAATTTTCATAAAAACTATAATTCTTATTAATTAGCATTAAATAAAGAAATATTAATAAAACAGAAATAACCAAAATATAAATTAAACCTTTAATTTGATTATCTTTTAAAAATATTTTTTTATCACCTTTAATAAATTTTAGGTATGCAATAAAAGGAATACTTCCCATAATTATAAAAATTATTGAAACAATTTCAATTTTTGGATTTTTAAAATAACCTATCGAATCGGTGTAATTTGAAAATCCACCAGTTGCTATTGTTGTCATGGAATGTGATATGCTATCAAATGCACCCATACCAACAATCCAATAAGCTATTCCACAGGTTATCGTTAAAGTGATGTAAATTGCTGAAATTATTAAAGTTACTTCGCGTGTTTTAGGTAAAATTTTTTCAGCAGTATCTGACATTTGATCTTTTTTAAATAATTGCATACCACCAACATTTAGTAGTGGCAGTATAGTTATTGCCATTACAATTACTCCTATTCCTCCGAGCCACTGTAAAATAGCTCTCCAAATTAGAATGCTTTTTGGTGTACTATCAAGATTTATAATAATTGTAGAACCTGTGGTCGTTATTCCAGACATGCTTTCAAAAAAAGCATCAATTAATGTTAGATTAAGATTAGAAAGTAAAAATGGTAAAGACCCAAAAATGGCAATACTTAACCAAGATAAGGTTGTCAAAAGAAAAGCTTGTTGTAAATTTAGTTTTCTATTTTCTTCTATATTAGTAAGTATAAGAAGTACCCCAATAAACGCTGTTACAGATGCCGATATTAGAAAAGAGCTATTTTGTTCACCATATAAAAGTTGAACAAAAAATGGTATAAGCATGAATGCTCCTAATATTATTAGAAGCAGACCAATTGCAAAGAAAACTGTTTTATTATTATTCATTTTTGAAGCTGGAGGTTATTTAAAAATATTTTAAATTCAACATAATAAGACTTTATTATATATGTATTTTACTCTTAAAATTTTATAAATCTTTTATATTGTGATTGACAATTCAATAATTCAAGCTACTAGCGCCTGGCCATTTGTCGAGGCCAGAAAACTAGTTAAAGAAAGACAAAAAATTTACGAAAAAAAAGGAAAAATTACCTTACAGACCGGGTATGGTCCCAGCGGTCTACCTCATATTGGAACTTTTGCAGAAGTAGTCAGAACTACTATGATGGTAAATGCTATAAAACAAATTACAGACATTCCAACTGAAATAATAACATTTTCAGATGATATGGATGGTTTAAGAAAAGTTCCAGATAATGTTCCAAATAAAAGTATTTTAGAAGAAAATTTACATAAACCACTTACTAGCGTACCCGATCCTTTTAAAAAATTTAATAGTTTTGGTGAGCACAATAATGAAATGTTAAAGAATTTTTTAAACGAATTTAAATTTAATTATATTTTTAAAAGTTCAACGGATACATATAAAAAAGGATTTTTTAATAACTCCTTACTTTTAGTACTGGAAAAATATGAACAAATTATGGAAGTAATATTGCCTACTTTAGGTAAAGAAAGACAACAAACTTATAGTCCATTCTTACCCATATGCGCTGAGACAGGAAAAGTTTTAGAAGTTCCAATTATAGAAATTAAAAAAAAAGAAGGAAAAATTATTTATAAAAATAATAATAAAGAAATTGAAACTGACGTGTTAAATGGAAAATGCAAACTACAGTGGAAAGTTGACTGGGCAATGAGATGGTATGCGTTTGATGTTGATTATGAAATGTATGGAAAAGACTTGATTGAAAGTGCAATTCTTTCAAGCAAAGTTTGCAAAATATTAGGAAAGAAAAATCCAAATGGTTTTGCCTATGAATTGTTTTTGGATGAAAAAGGTGAAAAGATTTCAAAATCTAAAGGTAATGGAATTACTATTGAGCAATGGCTAAAGTACGCATCACCGGAGAGTTTATCTTTGTATATGTATCAAAATCCTAAAAGAGCAAAAAAATTATATGCAAATGTAGTACCAAAAGCAGTTGATGAATATTTAACTTGTATAGATAAATTTAATGAACAGGATATGAAACATAAATTACTTAATCCAGTTTGGCACATTCATAATGGAGCACCTCCCAAAGAAAAATCTATTATGCCATTTTCAGTTTTATTAAATTTAGTTGGCACAAGCAATACTACAGACAAAGAAGTTTTATGGAAATTTATAAAAAAATATAAAAAAGATATAAAAATTTCAGAGCACCCAATTCTAGATGGACTTTTAGAGTATGCTCTAAAATATTTTGCTGATATTGTTAAAGTGAATAAAAAATATAGAAAACCAAATGAAAAAGAAAAAAAAGCACTTCAGGATTTGGTTAAAAGATTAAAAGAATGTAAAGACAACGCAGATCCAGAGTCTATACAAACAATTATTTATTCTGTAGGAAAAGATAATGGTTACCAGGAAAACCTAAGGGAATGGTTTAAGGCAATCTATGAAGTAATTTTTGGTGACCAGGATGGTCCCAGAATGGGATTTTTTATAAGTTTTTTTGGTATAAAAGAAAGTATAGAACTGATTAATAAATATATTAAATAATGTTTTCTATTTTAAGACCTTTTTTATTTAGCTTAGACCCAGAAGCTGCTCATGATTTAGCCATTAAATCACTTAAATTTAATGCTATTCCTGAATTTTTTTTCGAAGTTGATGATGAAAAAATGCTGAATATTGAATTGTTAGGAAAAAAATTTCCTAACCCTATTGGGCTAGCTGCTGGGTTTGATAAAAGTGCTGAAGTTTATAATTCAATATTAAAATTAGGATTTGGTTTTGTGGAAGTTGGGACTGTTACGCCTTTAAAACAATTCGGAAATCAAAAACCAAGAATGTTTAGGCTTGAAGATGATAATGCTTTAATTAATAGACTTGGCTTTAACAATGATGGAATAGAATTAATTAAAAAAAGAATAAAATCAGAAGGAAAGAAAGGTATATTAGGAGTTAATATTGGTCCCAATAAAAACACCAAGGATCAAACAAACGATTTTTGTTTAGGTTTAAATAATTTTTATGATTTAGCGGACTATATTACTATTAATATTTCCTCACCAAATACTGTGGGTTTGAGAGATTTTCATGATAAAGAAAAACTTAAAAACCTTTTGAAAACTTTAAATAAAATAAAAAAAGAAAACAAAATAGCAATTCCTTTGTTATTAAAAATATCACCTGACATAAAAGATAATTATATTGCTGAAATTGCAGATATTGCAATAAGTAATAACATTTCTGCAATTATACTCACCAATACTACTGATGGTAATAGAGATACTTTAATAAGTGAAATTAAAAAAGAATCAGGAGGTCTATCAGGAAAACCTTTAAGACAACTTTCAACTAATATGATTAGAAAATTTTACAAACAATTAAATGGAAAAATACCTATCATAGGTGTTGGAGGTGTTAGTTCAGGTAAATCAGCTTATGAAAAGATTACAGCTGGTGCATCATTGTTACAGCTTTATACTGGCTTTGTTTATAGGGGACCATTGACAGCAAAAAAGATTAAAAAAGAGTTAATTGATATTTTAAAAATTGAAGGATTGAAGAGCGTAAAAGACGCTATAGGTACAGAAGTGTAGTTAACCAATATTTCCTAGCGATGGAAAATATTCTAATATAAAAAATCCTAAGATTTGAAGCTGTCCAGTTAATATACCTATTCCAGTTAATAATAAAATTATCCCACCAACTTTTGAAATAATGGGAATATATTTTCTAAAGTTTTTAGAAAAAAATAAAAATTTATTAATTAAAAATCCTGAAATAATAAAAGGAACTGCCAAACCTATTGAGTAAAACGAGAGAAGTAATATACTTTTACTAAAACTTTCTTCTATTGAGGCCAATACTAAAATTGATCCAAGAATTGGACCTATACATGGAGTCCAACCAAATCCAAAAGCCGCACCTACAATAAGTGGAAAAGCTAAATTGCTGTTATAATGATTAGTAAAAATTCTTAAATCTTTGTTCATAAATTTAAAATTAATAATTCCAATAAGTTGTAGTGAAAAAAATATTATAATTATTCCAGCCCCAATTCTTAAGGAATTAGAATTATTTAAAAGAAGGCTTCCAAGAAATGATGCAGTTGAACCAAAACTTATAAATACAAGCGAAAAACCTAAGGTAAAAAAAATTGTTTTTATTACTACTAAATTATTTTTCTTTTTGACAAGTTTTTCCAAAGATGTACCAGAAATATAAGAAATATAGCCTGGAATTAGTGGAAGTACACATGGAGACAAAAAACTAATTAATCCCGCCAAAAAGGCAATAGATATTGAAGTATTCATTTAATATATTCTCTTGATTCCATTTCTAACTGCATCTATATACTGCATAGGAAATTAATATGTCAAAAAAATGCGAACTTACAGGCAAGTCTCCTTTGAAAGGCCATAAAGTGAGCCATTCTAACAATAAGGTAAAAAGAAAATTTTTACCTAATTTAAAAAAAATAACTTTTAAAAGTGAAATATTAAAACGGAATATTAAATTAAATGTAAGCAACTCAGCATTAAGAACAGTTGACTATAAAGGTGGATTAGATTCTTATTTAAAGAGTGTTAAGTCTTTTAATTTGTCACAAAAAGTAAAAAAACTTAAAAGTAAAATAATCGCAAAAATATAGTTTTTAATGATCAAAAAAGAAAATAGATTCCTTTTTATTTTGGGATTTTTTATGGCTTTGGTAGTTACAATATCAAACTATCTTGTTCAATTTCCGGTAAGTTACTTTGATTTACAAGATTTATTAACTTATGGAGCTTTTACTTACCCAGTAGCATTTTTAATAACAGATTTGGCAAACAGAAAGTATGGAAAAAATATAGCAAAAAAAATTGTATATTTAGGTTTTGTGTTAGGAGTTTTATTAACATTTTATTTTTCTACAAATTATTCAGATTTAATTTCTATCAGGATTGCAATTGGGTCTGGCGTTGCATTTCTTGTAGCGCAACTAATAGATGTTAATATTTTTGATAGATTAAGAAATAAAATTTGGTTCGCAGCCCCTTTAACATCATCATTAATAGGATCTACAATAGATACTTTTTTATTTTTTTCAATTGCATTTTATGGTTTGAGTATTAAATGGATAACTTTATCTTTTGGAGATTTATTTGTTAAAATGTTTGTCGCCCTTTTGATGTTAATTCCATTCAGACTTACGATGATGTATATTAAAAACGGTTCAAAGAATGAAAAAAAAATTAGTGCATAGTTTTATCATTTGATTCTGAAAAAAGTTTAGTTAATTGATTAATCATAACGTCCCCAAGTTCTTGCACGTCAGATATCTTTATTGCTTTCTTGTAGTACCTAGTAACATCATGACCTATTCCTACCGCTAGAATTTCGATATTGGAATTTTCCTCTATCCATTTAACAGTTTGTTTTAAATGTTTTTCTAAATAATCACCAGAATTGACTGATAAAGTTGAATCATCAACTGGAGCACCATCAGAAATAACCATTAATATTTTTCTCTCTTCTTTTCTTATTGAAATTCTTTTAAAGGCCCAAAGAAGGGCTTCACCATCTATATTTTCTTTAAGCAAACCTTCTTTAAGCATTAAACCAAGATTTTTTTTTGACTGTCTCCAAGGTTTATCAGCAGACTTATAAATAATATGTCTTAAATCATTTAGTCTTCCTGGATTAAGAGGCTTATTATTTAAGTTCCATTTTTCTCTACTTTTCCCCCCTTTCCAATTTTTTGTTGTAAAACCTAAAATTTCAACTTTAACAGAACATCTTTCCAAAGTTCTTGATAGAATGTCAGCACAGATTGCTGCAACTGAAATTGGCCTTCCTCTCATGGATCCGGAATTATCAATAAGAAGTGTTACAATAGTGTCTTTAAACTTAGTTTCCTTTTCCATTTTAAAAGATAAAGAATGAAAAGGATCAGTAACGACCCTCGATAGTTTTGAGGCATCAAGTATTCCTTCCTCTAGATCAAATTCCCATGACCTATTTTGTTTTGCTAATAATTGCCTTTGAAGTTTATTTGCAAGTTTAGCAACTAAACTTTGTAAATTTATAAGCTGCTGATCCAAATTTTTTCTAAGTCTAAGGATTTCATCTTCATTTTCTAATTCTTCAGCATTTGTTATCTCATCGTATTTATTGGTAAATATTTTGTATTTTTCCTTGAATAATTTTTTTTTATTGTTCCCTGATAAGCTTGGGTCACCGACAATTTCTTTTGCATCTTTATCAGAAGAATCTTCATTTTCGTTAAAAGTTTCAAAGCTGCTTTGAAGCACATTTAAATCCGAATCGTTTTTTTTATTCTGTTCTTGCTTAGATGCATCACTATTTTCCTTATTTTGTTCAGAAGATGATGTGTTTTGATTTGAAGAATCTGTTTGCTCTTCTTGATTTTTTGAATTTTGGTCTTCAAAGTTTAAATTATTAATTAAATCTGCAATTAATTTACTAAATTTTTTTTGGTCTTCTATAAAATTATCTAATTCTTTTAGTTCTTTTTTTAGATTTTTATCGAACAAGTTTTGCCAATGACTTAATATTTTTTTTGTTACATCATTCTGTTTTATTTTAAAAAAATGACTTCTTAGATAAAGTTCAAAGGCTTCAGTAATTGGAACGTCCGATTCGCCTTTGACTTCCTCAATTTTCTTGTTTTTAAATTTATTTTCATAGAATTGAGTTATATTATTTTTTACTCCTTTTAGTTTATCCGATCCTATTTTTTCATATCTAATTTTTTCAGCAATAGAGTATAAACTTCTAGCTAATGATCCTGCCGGCTGGTTTTGTATATAAATTTTTTTATTTTTATATTTTATTTTTAATGCTTCTGAGTCAGCAAAAGCCCTTAAATTTGTAAAATCCTGCAATTCTTTTAGACTTGATAATTCAGGTAAACTTAAAGAATTTTCTTTTGAAGAATGATTATCTCCAAATTTAATATCTAGATCAAAATTTTCAGAAATAGCCTTCACTGTAGATGATACAGCAGACTTAAATCTTTCTTTTAAAAGTTCCTTTTCATCCATTTTTTAAAAATTAAATTTTAATATTAACTGAAGACTCTGGTAAATCTTCACCAAAACATCGTTGGTAGTATTCCGCAATTATATTTTTTTCCAAGTCATCACATTTATTTAAAAACGTGACTCTGAATGCATAACCTACATCTTTAAATATTTCTAAGTTTTCTGCCCAATGCAATACCGTTCGAGGACTCATAACAGTTGAGATATCACCATTTACAAATCCTTTTCTAGTTAAATCAGCAACTTTAATCATGTTTGATACAACCTCTTTACCTTCTTTATTATTTAAACTCTTGGATTTTCCTAGGATAATTTCTAACTCTTTATCAAATTTAAGATAATTTAAAGTTGTTATAATACTCCATCTATCTAATTGTCCCTGATTGATTTGTTGTGTTCCTTGGTAAAGTCCAGTTGTGTCACCCAATCCTATAGTATTAGTCGTTGCAAACAATCTAAAAAGAGGATGTTGTTTTAATACTTTATTTTGATCCAACAGTGTAAAACTTCCTTCTTTTTCAAGAACTCTTTGAATGACAAACATTACATCAGGACGCCCCGCATCATACTCATCAAATACAAGAGCTATAGGATTTTGAATAGACCAAGGAAGTATACCTTCTTTGAATTCGGTAATTTGTTTGTTATTTTTAATTACGATTGCATCTTTTCCTATCAAATCTATACGGCTTATATGGCTATCTAAGTTAACTCTAAGGCATGGCCAATTTAATCTCGCGGCCACTTGTTCGATATGTGTCGATTTTCCAGTTCCATGGTAACCTTGAATTAAAACACGTTTGTTAAATGCAAAACCAGAAATGATAGCAAGCGTAGTATCTCTGTCAAACTTATAGTTGCTATCTATATCAGGAACATATTCATTTTTTTTTGAAAATCCATCAACTTTCATTTCTGTGTCTATTCCAAAAATTTGATTTACAGAAATTTTAATATCAGGAGTTAATTCAGATAGATTTGTCATATTTACTATTTTTTTAACATTATATGTTTTATGCGACTGTAAGCCAAAGTAATTTTTTTTAATTTATCTTCAAATTCTTTATTACCTGAATTTTTATCAGGATGAAACTTTTTTACAAGTATTTTAAACTTTTTTCTTATATTTTCCCAATCAGTATTTAAATCGAGGCCCATTATTTTAAAAGCATCCTTATCTTTTTCGCTCAACTTCTTGCTATTTAATTTATTTATATTTTCCTTAGATTTAAAAAAATTGAAATTATCATTTAAAGCATTGCTCCATAAAATATTAAAAAAATTATCAGATGAACCAAATTGTTGCGTTGGACGATGCCAGGTAAGATCTGACTTTAAAAAATCTTCAATTTCATCTTGACACATACCGTCAAAATAATCCCAATTTTTATTAAATAATTTAATATGCTCCTCACACAACCATCTGAAGTTTTTACTATTATCTCTTTCTAAAGGAGCTTTAAATTCTCCACTTTCATTACAATTGTGCCACTCGCAAATATTTTCCATTGTTTAAAACTATTATATGTTTTAAGATTTTAGAAGTGAAATGATGTCCATTATTGATCAAATAAAAGAAAAAATTAACAAAAAAATTAACCCTGAAAATATAGTTTTAATAGATAATTCAAGTTTACACAGTAAACATAAATTTTATGATCCAAAAAAACTTCATCTTAAAATTGTAATAAATTCAAAAAAATTAAAAAATATGGGAAAAATAGAGGCTCACAAACTAATTTTTTCTGTTTTAAAAGATGAAATGAATAAAACAATACATGCGTTAGAAATTGAAATAAATTAATTTTGTATCAATAATATGAATTAAGAAATTCTTTAATTTCTATACTTTTTAACGAAATAGCTTTTGGTTTTGATGTTTTTCCAATTTTTTTTAATAAAATTAAATTAATTTTTTCATCTGTATTTTTTTTATCTTTTTTCATAAAATAAATAATTTTGTTAATTTCTTTTTTCTTAAATTTTTTTTTTATATTTGATAATAATTTTAAATTAAAGTAGTGCTTTTTAATTAGTAATAATTCTTTCAAGGATAATATTTTTTTTTTATTTGATAATTCACTGGCAATTATCATGCCCAATAGCACAGCCTCACCATGCTTTAATTTGTTTGAAAAATTTTTAGCTCCTTCAAATCCGTGAGCAAATGTATGACCAAAATTTAAAATCATTCTTGTATTTAATTCTTTTTCATCTTTATTAATAATTTTACTTTTAATTTTACAACTTTTGATAATAGCTTTAATTAAAGCTGGATTATTTCTCTCTTCAATTATTTTCTTCCCATTTTTGCTTAGCCAGAAAAAAAATTTTCTATCAGAAATTAATGAATGTTTTAATATTTCCCCATAACCAGAAATTATTTCTCTTTGATGTAAGCTTTTAAGTATTGATACATCACTTATTACAAAATCAGGTTGATAAAAAGTGCCAATAAGATTTTTTCCATGACTTGAGTTAACTCCTGTTTTTCCACCAAGGGACGCATCAACTTGCGCTAATAAAGTTGTCGGAATATTAACAAATTTCATTCCTCTTTTAGTGAGGTTAGAAATAAAGGCTGACAAGTCTCCTAAAACGCCACCACCCAAAGCTATTATACAATCCGATCTATTAAAATTATCTTTTAAGAGTCCTTCAATAATTTTATTTGCAATATTAATACTCTTTATTTTTTCACTTGTCGATATATTGTGAATTTTTAAATCATAATTTTTTAACGAACTTATTAACTTTTTTAAAAGTATTTTAGGTAATTTATTATCACTAATAATACATATTTTTTTAACATCAGGTAAATTTTTTTTTACCAAACCACCTGTTGTATTTAAAACATTGTTACCAAAATAGATTGGGTATGTTTTGCTTTTAACTTTGATAAGTAATTTATTTTTTTTCATAAAAAAATATTATTTTATTTGCAATACTTTCTTTGGACATTTTATTACAATTAATTTTATATGAAGCCAATTTATAAATATTTTTTCTTTCTGCGTATAAGTTTTCAACAGTTGATTCTGCATCATGGCTATTTATTAATGGTCTTTTTTTACTCCATTTTAATCTTTTATTTAATGCTTTTAAATTTAAATCCAACCATATAGATATAGAATCTTTTAAAATTGCGTTCCTGACTGCTGTGTTTACAAAAGCACCCCCTCCCAATGATACAACACATTCATTTTTTTTTAGTGCTTTCAAAACTTCTTTTTTTTCCTGTAATCTAAAAAAAATCTCTCCTTTTTTCTTAAAAATTTCTGAGATTTTCATTGAAAATTTTTTTTCAATATTAAAATCAGTGTCAATAAATTCCAAACCTTGCTTTTTTGCTACAATTTTACCTAATGTAGATTTACCAACACCCATCATTCCCAACAAAACAAGGTTTTTTCTCACAGTTACCAGAAATTTTAAATTTGATTTTTCACAATTATGTCTTAATTTTCGAGTGTAAATACAATTTACAAATTATGCAACTTAGATTAAAACCCAGAAATACTAGAAGTTCTATAGGTAGACGTCTTATAATTAAATCTGTTTTAGTTATTGTATTTTTCTCTTTAGGAATATTTTTGCTTGATAAAATAGACTTCCCCAATCCAGTAAAGAATATTAAGCAAGAAATTAGTAATGATAAATTTATCAAACTTAAATAAATTAATACTCATCGGAATTTTATTAACAATTTTATTTGTCACCTCGGTACTTGGGGAAGACGAGGATCAACCCATAGATTTATGGGAAGATCAAGTTATAAAGAAAAGTTCACCAGATACTGGGGAGGATATTGTAATAGAAAGACCAACAATTTCAGAAGATATAAATAAAATAATAATAAAAATTGATGAAGATAAAATTGAAGATAATGCAGAAACTGTAATCGGGATATTTGATCCTGCAGAAAATAACTTTAATTTAGATATGTGGTCTGCAACCGATGGAGAGGATATAAAAAAAGTTTTAAACAGAATAAATAAACTAAAACTTTCACAGCTTTCTGAAGATTTACTTTTTCGAGTTTTGTTCACAAATTCTTATTCCCCCAAAAAAAATTTAAGTGCTGATGAATTTTTAAAAATTAAAGTTGATTGGCTAATTAAAAGAAAAAGAATTAAGGATTTAGAAATATTATTTATGAATAATGTTGAAGTTGGAAAAAATATAAAAGCTACAAACTTTTTAATTAATGAATATCTTTCTTCACTGGACATTAAGTCAGCTTGTGACAAAATAAACTTTATAGATAAAAAATTTAAAAATATTTATTTAGAAAAATTTGTAATATATTGTTTAATATCGAATAATGAAAAAGAACAGGCCCAGTTAATTTTTGATTTGTTAAAAGAAAGAGGATTCCAAGATAATTTTTTTGAAGATAAAATTAATTTCTTATTAGGTGTTGCTGAAAAAACTAACCAAAAAATTTTAGATAACAACTTATTAAATTTTTACTTGTCATATATTACTCATAAAAATTTTGAGTATAGCCCAACAGACCAAACAAATAAATATATATGGCGATTTATGTTTACTAATAATTTAATTAAAACTAATAGTTTCGAAGATGATAAAATAATATTAACCTATGAAAGAGCAGCTGCAAATAATTCTTTTGATAAAGATGAAATTTTTAATATTTATTTAAAAATTGCTTTTAATTTTAATGAGTTGGTAAAAGCAGAAGAAATTTATAAAAATTTGCCAAGCTATAAGGCTCGACCACTTCTTTACCAAAGTATTTTACTGACAGATGATACAGAAAAAAAAATTCAAAGAGCATTTTTATTAAAAGAATTATTTATTAAAGATAAAATTTTTGAAGTTTATAATGAAGAATTGTCTACTATTTTAAAATCATTAAACCCTAATGAAATTCCAGAAGGTTATGATTCGGTAATTAGTGAAAATTTAAATGAAAAATATTTAACTAATAAAGTAAAATTTGATAATGATATATTGCATAAATCTAGGGTTATAAAACATTTCTTAGATGAAAACGTACAATTGAGTAGAACAGAAAAAGATTTTAAGAATATTTATAAAAAAATTAAAAAAAATAGAAAATATTTTATTTCTATAAAAGATATTATAGTTTTAGAATCTTTAAAGCATGATGGAGTTTTATTGCCCAAAAGTTTAGATTTTGAGGAACTTACTTCTGAACTCACTGTTCCGCAAAATCTTGAAGAGTTGGTTAGGAAAAATCAAATAGGATTAGTGATGCTTAAAATCGTGGAGATTATTGGTGAGGATAATGTATACGATATAGACCCAGAAACTATATATTTTATAAATCAAATACTAAATCAACTTAATTTGAAAAAAATAAGAAACAATATTTTAAGCGAAGTTTTACCTGCTAGAATTTAAACTCCTATTTGAAAAAATCACAATTACTTGACTATAATAATCTTATAATTTATTCATATTTATATGGCTTTAAGACAAATATTAATTGAACCAAATGCGATTCTAAGAGAAAAATCATTGCCCGTAGATCGGGTGGATGAGAATCTAAAAAAACTCATGGATGATATGTTAGAAACTATGTATGCAGCTCCTGGAATTGGTTTAGCAGCAATTCAAATAGGTGTACCCAAAAGAGTTATTGTGCTTGATATAGAATATAAAGAGGGAAAAAAAAATCCAATTTTTTTTATTAATCCAGAAATAGTTGATAAATCAAAAAATAATTTATCTTATGAAGAAGGTTGTTTGTCCGTACCAGGACAGTTTGCTGAAATATCACGCCCTGCTAAATGTCATTTAAAATATATAAATTATTATGGTAAAAAAAAGGAAATTCAAGCAACAGGAATGTTAGCAACGTGTATACAGCATGAAATGGACCATTTAGAAGGAATATTATTTATTGACTATTTATCAAGATTGAAAAAAAACATGATTATAAAGAAACTCTCCAATCAAAAGAAAGTACTTGAAAGAATTGTAGTTTAAATTCATTAATAGATTAATGCCTCTTAATATTGTTTTTATGGGAACACCGGAGTTCTCCACACCAACTCTAAAAATATTAGTTCAAAATAAATTCAATATTTTAAAAGTTTATACTCAGCCTCCTAAAAAATCTAAAAGAGGACAAAAAATTAATTCATCGCCAATAGAAGATTTTTGCAAAAAAAATAAATTAAATTTTTGTAATCCAAAAAATTTAAATGATTTAGATGAATTAAATACTTTTAGAAAGCTATCTCCTGATATAGTTATTGTGGTTGCTTACGGCCAAATAATACCAAAAAAATTTTTAAAAATACCTAAATTTGGATTCATAAATATTCATGCATCATTACTTCCCAAATGGAGGGGTGCCGCACCAATTCAAAGAGCAATTATGAATGGAGATAAAAAAATAGGTGCAAGCATTATGAAAATAGAGGAAAAATTAGATACAGGACCTGTTTTAGCTTCAAAAGAATTTGATTTAGATCAGAACATTACTCATGGGGAAATTGAAAAAAAACTTTCTATTATCGGTGCAGATTTATTATTTAAAAATTTACAAAGTATAGAAAGTGGAAATTCAAAATTTGTAGATCAAATACATTCTGATTCTACCTATGCAAAAAAAATCGATAAAAATGAAACAAAAATTAATTGGAATTTGGATGCTAGCAAAGTTCTTGCACACATCCATGGTTTAAGCCCAAACCCAGGAGCTTGGTTTGAATATCAAAATGAGAGATTTAAAGTTCTTAAGGTAAAAAAATCTTCAATAAGTGGAAGACCTGGATTAGTGCTGGACGAAAATTTAATAATTGGGTGTAAATCAGATTCTATTAAAATTTTAGAATTACAGCGCCAAGGAAAGAATAAACAAACTGTTAAAGATTTTTTGTTAGGTAACAAAATTATCAAAGGCTTATTTTTAACTTAATGCAAAGATATAAAGTAGAAGTAGAATACGATGGAACCTCATTTGTAGGATGGCAATTTCAAAAAAATGGGTTGTCTATTCAAGAAATATTACAAAAGGCTATCTTTAATTTTTCCAAAGAAAGAGTTGTTGTTACAGGAGCGGGAAGAACAGATTCTGGTGTTCATGCGCTTGCTCAAGTAGCACATTTTGATTTAAAAAAAAAAATCGAAAAAAATAAGTTGTTACCAGCGTTAAACCAGCACATTGGTAATAAACCTGTTACTATTTTAAAAATAAGTAAAACTATTAAAAACTTTCATGCAAGATTTGATGCTAAAAGAAGAACTTATCAATATGTAATAATTAATAGACAATCTCCGTTGGCACTTCAAAAAAACAAAGCTTGGCATATACAAAAAAAACTAGATGTTAAGTCTATGAAAAGCGGAATAAAATTATTATTGGGAACTCATGATTTTTCAACTTTTAGATCATCATCCTGTGAGGCAAAAACGCCAATTAAAACAATGGAAAAAATTTTTATAAAAAAAAATAAGGATAAAATTATTATAAATTTTACTTCTAAATCTTTTTTACAGCAGCAAGTTAGATCTATGGTTGGGTGCATTAAATATTTAGGTGATGGAAAATGGAGCATAGATGAATTTAAAAAATCATTTAAATCAAAAAATCGCTTAAAATGTGCACCACCAGCACCTGCATGTGGTTTGTATTTGGTTAAAATTAAGTACTAGTATTAATCTACTCAAGCAAAGACTTTATATGATAGTCAACACTTTCTTTTAAAGCATTTAGGTCGTAACCACCTTCTAAAATAGAAACAATTTTTTCACTACAGATCTCTTTAGCAAGGATCATTATTCTTTTTGTTAATGTATAATAATCTTCAGATTCTAAATTAATTTGTGCAAGGGGATCGTCTTTATGTGCATCAAAACCAGCTGACAATAAAATAAATTCAGGCTTAAATTTTTTAAGTTTTTTAAAAATACTATCATAAGCATTTAGAAACTCATGAGTTTGCGTTCCTGCAACCAAAGGAATATTTAGCACATTATCTTTAATACCTTTTTCATTGGCTGAGCCAGATCCTGGGTAATGTGGATATTGATGTGAAGATATATATAGAACTTTTTCATTATTATAAAAAATATTTTGTGTACCGTTACCATGATGAACGTCAAAATCAATAATAGCTACTTTAGATAAATTATATTTTTCTATTAAATAATAAGCACCAACAGCTACATTATTGTAAACACAAAACCCCATTGCTTTTTGTTTTTCAGCATGATGTCCTGGAGGTCTTACAGCACAAAAAGCATTTCGAAAATCTTTTTTCATTACACCATCAATGGCTGTTATGATTGATCCTACTGCATCTTTGGTAGCCTCTTTGCTTCCAGGTGATAAAATAGTATCCCCATCTAAAAAATTAAGGCCTTGTTTTGGAAAAGAATTTTTTACATCATTTAAATAATTCCTGTCATGAGCAAGTTGTAAGTATTTAAGATCAAATTTTGTTGGCTTTTTCCAAATCAGGTTTTTAGATTTTAATTTTTTTAAATGTTCAATTATAACAGTAACACGATCCGCTCTTTCAGGGTGCCCTTGTCCTGTATCATGATTTAAATAAGTATCGGTAGTTATTATTCCCGTTCTCATTTTAACTCGTAAACGTCCCAAGTGGTTTTTTCAGCAGCTTTATCGTATAAAGATTTTGCTCTAAGATTGTCACTGCGAGTAATCCATCTTAATAAATTCCATCCTTTAGATTTTGATATTTCTTTTAATTTATTTAATATTTTTTTTCCAATTTTTTGCCCTCTATACTTTGGGTCGACAAAAAGATCATCTAGAAAACCAATATCTTGTCCCCTCAATGGGCTCGGCATTCTTCTATAATGAGCAAATCCAAATATATTTTTATCAATTTCATAGACGATTCCATTCATTTCATGGCTTTCATCATGCAACCATTTCCAAACTGTTTGAAGGATTTTATCATTCATTTCGACTTTATAAAAATTTGCATAATCTCTATAAAGTTTTTCCCATTGTTCCTTATCTTTTAACTGAATTTTTCTTATCATTTGATAATTATCCTACAACTAAATCGAGTTTTTTCTTTCCTAATCTTTCGTTTCCATTTTCAGTTATAAGATAGGTTTCTCCTAAATTCATCGCTAATTCATTGGCACTATCCATCAATATCATATGCATAAAGAAGACATTACCAGGTTTAATGATATATGGGTTGTCAGCATAAAGCATTGGCCAGTCCATCCATGTCAGTCTGATTTTTTAAATCCCATCGTGACTCACTGTATCCCTAGAATTGTTGTGAGAGTAGTAATTTTTAATTATCAAAATAAATTTGTTTAAAACAAAGGTACATATAACTAATAAGATCATGAGCAAACTAGGTATCAGACTAGTTACTGGAGGCCTTTTTTTAGTATATAGATACAGTGTTTCTGATTTGTTAACTTTCTTTTATTATTTCTTCTTTTTCATTATTCTTTATCCATCATAGGTGCATTCACAATAGGTTCTAAATCATCTTGTGATTTTTCTGATTCTGTTTTTTCTTTTAGTTTACGTTCTTCTGTTTGCCTTCTTGAT
>Ga0114993_10003318_pt1 | contig 16802 bp, 6 predicted proteins | sample ArcticOcean_MG_C_FD_87042 | JGI IMG/M metagenome (GOLD analysis project Ga0114993, IMG submission 87042) | Marine microbial communities from western Arctic Ocean - ArcticOcean_MG_CB2_150 | ecosystem: Environmental > Aquatic > Marine > Oceanic | place: Arctic Ocean: Canada Basin | collected...
ATAGAGAAAGAACTACATGGTGCACAAGCTGAGGCAACTGCTGAAGCTCAGGAGTCAGTAAATTCAGATGGTGTACAAAAGCCGGAACCTGCTTCACCTGAAGCTGTAGTTGAGCCTCCACCTCAAGAAATTCAATCTGCTATACCAGAACCACCTGCTAATGCACAAGGTGGGCCGATGGCAACTGTTACAGCACCAGTAGAAGAAGAACAAGTAGAATCTACTGAAGCAGATATGATACAACTTGCCGAACAAAATGAAGTACAACGTCAAAAAGAATTAGCAGAGCAAGCTAGAATAGAAAAAGAAGGTGAAGAACTGTACCCCAAATGGAAACTATCTAAGAAGCAAGAAGATAATTTAGGAGGAGAAAAGAAAAAAGAATATAATAGGTTTAAAAAATGGGCACCTAAATTATTAGAAAAATCTAAGAATGACCCTGAGTTCTTACAAAACCTTAAAGAAAAATATAAGGAGTCGGTAAAAAGAAAAAAAGCTAAAGGAAAGAATCATTATTGGGAAGATTATAATCTAGCTTATATTAAAATGCTCTTGAATAAATAAAATGAATTTAGAAACATGGCTATCTCTTTACAGACAACCCGGAGAATCTCGTGAAGATGCGGTAGATAGATATATTGTAGAGCAGGGTGTTACCGATCCAGCAGAGAAGGAGTCTATAAAAGGACAGCTTACTACTCCTGACCCTGTAACTCCTACCCCTGTAGATTACTTTGATGATACCCCCGGTGCTAGATACCGTGACGAATTTTTTGGGTCTGAGTTTGACCTAGACCGTCAAGAACCATTTATGCCCCCCTCTCCTGAAGAGGAGTATGTTGCTGACCCCGATTGGATGGATCAACTTGGTGCCAGCGCAGATACAGCACACGCAGGTATCTATAGTGCTATAGGAGGACAAGCTGGTGGAGCACTTGAAGACCTAGATCAACCTGAACTAGCTTCTCAAGTTAGAGATTGGGCAGATACAGGTAGGGCTGAACAGCAAAGACAGGCCGACCTAATTGCCAAACCTAAAACTAGTGCAGAAATACTTGAAGAAGACCCTGAATCCCTTTATAAATACCTACCCGAATACACTCCCACAGGTCACGAATTAGTACGAGGATCAATCCCTAGTTTAACTCCGTATGCTATGGGTCTTGGTTTGACTGTAGCATCCGCTCCTCTTCTGGCAGCCGCTGGATTAACAGGTACTGGTCTAGCTGTAGCTAGTGGCTTGACAGGTATGAGTCTCACCAACCTAGCATCTTCATTCTACGTTTCAGGTCAGGAATATGAACGAGTAAGAGATGATCCTTCAGTAAGAGAAGGATTGGGTATTCATCCTACTATGCTATTTAAAGAGCTTCCTCAATCTGATCAACGATTACTGACAGAACTTAGGCATGATATGGCCCAGACTACTTTTGGGCGCAGATTGTATACGTCTGGTCTGGTAGAGATGCTATCTTTTGCACGTTACGGTGGTAAACTATTCCGTTGGGGAATGGATATGGGTCTTGGTGCAACCTCCGAGGTGTGGGATGAAGCTCTGTATGCAGAGAATGCCGCAAACACAATGGTGGAATATGGTATACCCCTTGATGTTGCAGAAAAGATAAGGGAAAAGATTGTTTCTTTGGGGCCAAGTCAAAAGGAATTATGGACACAGTCTTTAATATATGAAGGTGTATATGGTGGAGGTTTCCTTGCCGCAGAACACATGGCAGGAGATAAGCGTATTGACGGATGGGCAACATCAAGTAAAAAACAACAAGAGGTACAAGAGGAATTTCAAAAGAATAGGAACAAGATCAAACTCAAGTCAGAGGAACAGGCTCTGCTGGGTACAGATACAAAGTTAAGGCAAAAAACAGCACGAGATGCAGTAGCTCTGGAGTCAGGGTACAAAAACTGGGAAGACATGGAGGCCCAAGAGAAGGATATACAGAATGCTTATAAGTTTAAAGCAGGGTCAGATGCATATAGAGCTAGACAAGCATCAGAAAAGAAGGTCAGAGAACTAGAAGCAAAGGCTGAAGCAAAGAGTAAAAAAGAGCAGGAGGACTACGGAAGGGATGAAGTTGCACAGATGATACGTGCAGAAGAGCAGAGTATTAAACTGGCAAGGGGTACTAACTTTACTGCCACACGTAAAGCTCTGGAAAGAGAACGAGAAATTCTGGATAACATCAGGGCAAGATTACCTTCAAGTACAAGTCCAGTACGTAAGGACGGTACGCTCCTGACATCAGAGGAAATCTTTGACATCAATGCTATACGCAGGAAACGTGAAACACAACTTCTAAATTTACAAAAAAGAGAGGCGGCTTTAGATAAGTCAGAAAAAGAGTTTGAAAAAGCACATCCGTTAAAAACCTCTGAACAACTGAAAAAACAAACCAAGAAGGAAGCTAAGAAGGAAGTAGATCGACCCAAGGTACAGGTTCTTAAGTCTGCTATAGATTCTACAACTACTGGTGAAGTTACTACAGAAAGAGGCGTACTCAAACGACTCTTCGATATGTTTCAATCAAAGAATAAAGCTAAGTACGTTGTATTAGACAAGACGGAAGACACAAGACTAGCAAATATTTTTGGAGGACAGGAGTATTTAGCCGATGCACAAGGTCATTTGGAAGGTAGTGAAGGTTTTGTTCATGAAGGTATAGTTTACCTAGTGGCAGACAACATTAAAGGTGCAACGCCTAGTGAGGCTATAAACAGAGCCGTACAGGTAGGTGTTTTCCATGAGCCTATTGCACACTTAGGGTTAAGAAAATTCTTAGAAACTGATAAAAAGTTTGATTCTTTCCTTGATGATTTCTATGCCAGCAATACTCAGGATATAAACGACTGGGCAAGAACAGAAGTTACACCTGAAGGAGTACCAGCCTACCTTGATGAAGATCACGATCCAGACTTATTAAGGAAGCCGGGTCTCAGACAGCGACTGAAACTGAAAAAGAAAACAGATACAGGACTGTCAACTGATAAGAAGCGAGAACTTGCAGAAGAATATCTGGCACATAAGTTTACTGAGTATGGTGTACGTGATCCTCATATTCTGGAAAGACTGGATGACTCCCTTAAAACATCTCTCTCTTCGATTGTAGGCAAGAAGCGTGTATCTAAAATACAGGCCAGAACTATGCTGGCAAGTATTCAACGAGACTACGTTGGAGGTGAAAGAAATATTATTACAGGTGACTTCTTTGATCCATCTAACTGGGTAAAATCTAAACCACTTGCCCTAGTAGAAGAGGAGCAGAAGGAAGAGACAGAACAAACCGCAGAAGAAAAAGTAGAAGCCTACCGTGAGCATCTACGTAAAGGAACCAAGGCAGATGTTACTCCTATTGGTACTGAGGAACTCCTTACAGAGGATGTTGAGGAAGCAAGGGGAGCAAAGAGGAAGGCAGGATTTGTACATTCTAATGTCCAAGGCGAACTGGATAGAGTCGAAGCAAACAAACAGGTAAGGATAAAAGCTGAAGCTAAGAAACTAAAGGAGAAGAAGCAGAAGGCTAAGGAAAAGGCAACGCAAGAAGCCTTATCTATACTGGGAATACGTTCATCTAAACGGACTATGTCTTTGAGGGATGCACAGGCATGGGCGGCAAACCCTGAGAATCAAAAAGGTAAAGGGCGTAGACCTAGAGTCCCTGAGCTTGCATCCTTAGCTAAAACATTAAGGAAGGGCGACACCACATACGAAGAATATCAAGATGCCATTGACCGACACCTGCCTATAGAAAAGTTTGAGGCTGTTCCAGAAATAGCTACAGACGAAGAGATTCTAGGGTCTATCAAGACAAGACAATATGAGGGTGGTCAACTTCTTAGTGAAGCTAATCTGGGAGATGAACTGGTTGATGTGCGTTTAGATATTCCTGCATACGAAAGGTTTAATACATGGATTGCTACTATAACACGCTCCCCACGTAAGGGCACACCCAAGATATACGGAGGTGCAGTTCATTTAAAGAATGTTGAATTTAAGACATCAGTAGAAGGTGCGCTCCGTATAGCCGAAGGAGAGGGGAAGGGTACCATAGCCACTATGCGGGGGCAATGGCAGGGCACATCTGATGCAGCTATTAAAGGTTTAGCAGGAGTTAGAGCTAATAAGTCTGCATGGATAGAAATAGGATACAATCCTGAGAGACAATCCACCTTCTATATCAAGGAAAATAAGGGTGGATTTACAAAGGGTACACCACTAGCTTCCGCTGAAGAGGTGATGCAGATAGGTGGCTACGTGTTAGCAAAGAGACCTGTGACCAAGGCTGTGCCTTCTAAAGTGATAGACGGTAAGACTATACGGTTTGCAAAGCTAAAGGTTAAGGCATACGGTGGTACGGCTCAGGTAGAAGAAAATGTGATAGCGGCACTTCAGGCTAATCCTAAACTTAGTGAACTCATTAAGTACATGACACCACAGGAGTTGGATTTACTTACAACCAAATCTGCGGATCGTATGGTAGCTACGCTGGAAGCTAGGGCACCATTAGGTATTAGACCCGGCGAAACAGGTTTTGATACAGAAGAATTAATGTCTATGGCCCTTGCTGGTCAGATACATAAGGGCTGGTATATAAATTCTTTAGGAGCTATCAACCATGTGTTTGGTGCAGATGCTCCTAGGTTTATAGGGCTGTTATCAGCCTTGTCTCCACAGTCGAAGGTAGAAACAAGTACCAATGAGGCAGCAGATTTATGGGCGGCATGGACAAAAGCAAACAGACCAACTGATAAAGCTCAGATTATAAAGATAGCCACAAAAGCTATACCTCGTTTTGGTGGTATGACTACATTACATGGCAATACAGTACGCACTCTTTCCGTAAAGAATCCTAAAAAAATAATTCTATCCGGCCCAAAGGTGCAAAGTTTTTATAACAACCTGATGGGTAATCTGGATGAAGTAACACACGACACGTGGATGTGGAATGTGTATGGAATATTAAAGGATAAGATAGGAAGTAAAATACCACCATCAGGACTAAGTACAAAGACCCCTACCTACACCATAGCTTCAGCTAAACTTAGGGAAGCCGCTGATATGTTGACAAAGGAAACAGGTCAGACATGGAAGCCAGCAGAGGTACAGGAAACCATATGGAGTTTCTATAAAGCTCTGACAGAATTTGCTGCTAAGAAAGACAGGCGGGCAGGGCGTACACTAGACGAAATTGTGGTACAGGAAGACTTAACTCAACGCATAGAAGAGATACCAGACTTTGCTAAACTTCTGGATGGTACTGCTGTTCCCCTTGGTAAGGGACAGAACTATGCACAGAAAATTAATGACACTCTAACAAAGGCAGGATATGGAAAACAAATCGCAACCCTCAGTACGCAGCCAGTTCTCACCAAAGCAATGGGAGGGGCTACGCCTACTTTCAAAGTCGAAGGTATTGGAAAAGTTGCTAAAAGACTTGAAGCTCAAAAGCCCTCAAAAATAGAACGTATACGTGCGTCTAAGAAGGTCGATACCCTTGGTGCAAAAGGAGGAGATGCTTCACTTGTAGATTGGGCAGACCAAGGGAAGTGGTTTAATTTTGGCCCTATAAAAGATATAAATGTGTTTATAAATATAGTTGCATCTGTAGATCATCAGATCACCTCCTTTCTCATGCATCCTAAATCTGAATATCAAGGTGTTTGGCAGTATCATTTTCCTGAAGAATTTATAAAGATATATACAAAGAAATTGGATGGGCCATCTATAGCTGATGCTGTTAAAAAGATGGAAAAGGAAGGAGAAACGGAAGAAGTTTTATATTGGAATCAGGATGATGAGACCATGGCTAATACGAAACTACTACGAAAAGACTACGATAATCCACTTCCTATTTATAATCAAGTACTAAAAGAAATGGGACGTACATGGAATGATGTACTTGTCTATTCTTGGCTTAAAGATAGTAAATTTAATAAGGATAACCTCTCTTATGATGCAGATGCAGGAGAAATAATAAAATCTGTATTTGATCCTTTTAAAACCAACCAGAGTATAAAAGCACCACACCGCTTAGTGAATGTAAATGGCTTCATAGATTCACGGTTAGCTAATCCAGAATTATTACAACAGAATCAACAGTTAGTAGAGAAAGTAGCGTATTGGGGATTAGATGGGCCTTTTGTTACTGAACAAGCAGAAGTAGATGCTATTGATAATCTTAAAAAAGATTGGTTAGAAATTATTCAAGGCAGACATAATGAAATAATTGATTATAATGCAGATTATTTAGAACGACAGTATCAGCATGATCCTACCTTTCAATCTGCAATGTTGAGAGCTAATCTCTATGGTCGTAGAAATGATACTATAGATATGCCAGCACAATTTATAGGTGCTGCACTAGATGAAGTCGCTCAAAAATTTGGAGAAGGAGGGTATGCCAGTCTAAAGCATATGAAAAAAGATTATGCTATAATTGCTAAAAGAAAATCAGATGAAGAAGATGCAAGAGAAAAAAGGAGATCAGCCCGTATTCCTTCTGTAGAGGAGGGCGTATGGGTAGAATTAAAACAAGTACCTGAAGGTGCTACACGAGAGGAGGCTGGGAAAATATATCAACGATGGAAAGAAGCATCTTATGAGAACTGGTGTACTCATTCGTTTGCATCTGAAACTTATCCTCATGAAGGGCCAATGTATGTCTTAACAAGAGAAGAAGAACCTCTGATTGCAATTCGATATGTAGGAAATAAGGTCTTTGAAATACGAAGTCAGGCAAATAATAATCGTGTACCATTAAAGTATATACCAGATATTAAAGCATTCTTGGAAGGTATGAAGGACTTAGACCCTGACAGAATGGGTTCCCAATCGCAACTTATACTTGAAAATGCTGAAAAGGAAGCAGAAATAATAGCAAGGATTGGTGATAAAGTAAAACCTTTTGGTAAACAGAAAACAATAGACCATTGGAAAGAGTTAGCTCCAGAAGGGTGGAATGCTCAGGATGGTCTTCCAAAATCAGAATGGTACGATTACATAGAACTAAAGGATGGAACATGGGCAGCTACAGGTTATGGAATAGGAGAGAGTGAGTTTAAATTCAATAGGTTACCTAACAAAGATGACCATCCTGTTACAATATTAGTAGGAGATTTAAGCTATCAAGAATTTTCCAGAGGTACACACGGTACTTCAAATAGAAAACCGGGAAAATATAAAATAGGAGAAAGAGAATTTCCTAGAAAAATTAAAGAGATAGCAGGTAAGGCTACACTTTCAGGAGTAACTATAGATGATCTCCAGACTGTATATGGGCAATTTACTGCGGGGGAAGAGCAGTTTTCTATAGCGCAAATAGATCGAAAGGGTCAAAGTGCTGAGGAAGTTCGTCTTGAATTTGAAGAGATAAAAGCAGAATACAAAGCAAAGGGATTGTTAGATACACCTACTGATACAGATACTATACAGCAAAAGTATGACATCAGTGGACAGCAAACTAGGTTTGAAGAAGCAGAAAGAGAGTTAATTAAGAGGGTAAGTCAAATAACATATCTACCTGCATTACGTGATGTTGGAGAGGGTGTCGTTACCCTTAGATGGAATGTAAGTATCCCTAACTTAACAACACTTGCTAATGAATTAGTATTAGAAGGAGATGCTGATGTTCCTAAATTAGAGACAGTTGAAAAAATAACTCTATCTTCTTATGGTGCACACGCTCCTGCTCTAATGAATGTTAATGATGATTTTTTATGGGAGGTAAAACCGGAAACGTCTGCTAGATCGGGGGAATCTTTACCACATATTAAAATGCAGGAAAAGGGTGAACTACCTGCACTCGATTTTAATAAGCTAGAAGAAGTTGGTGGAAGGGTAGTACTAGATGGTACTTTTAATGAAACAGAATCTCCAAAAGACTTACAACTTGAAAGTCTACATTCAATTGGAGAAGGACTGAATCTACATCATGAGTCTAATCCAACTTTCCCTAACCTGTATTTAATTAAGGGGGGAGTACATCGTGACCCACCTATGAATTTACAAGAATCATCATATACGAGTGATGAGGATAAAAAAAATAAAAAGTTCATCAAATATAAGGATTATGCAAAGAATGCAAAGGAAAAAGCTTTTCATGCTCCTAATTTAACTTTAGTGGGACATTCTATATCAATATACGAACATGACTATCTTCCGAATTTACAACGAGTAGGTAAGAACATAAACCTCTATATAGATGGAGACCTAGAACAAGTACAAAAGACTCTGGCACGTATGGATAAAGAAAATTTTCTGCCAAGCCTAACTCATGTGGGAGGTCACATAATGATCTTTGCACCTGCCGTAGATAAGGGTAAACACACAGCGACTCGTTACTTACATCCCGGTGGCAAAATTTCAACGCAACAATGGACTACTTTAATTGAAACCGAAAAAGTAGATTCAGATTTTACTGGATATGCAGATGAAAACAATTTCACTCATAGAAAAATTGTATCGAATGAATATTCACCACATGGATTAAGACGATTAGAAAAAGAAGAAGCACACGCCGCAGGTACTGACCCCAATACTGGATATTGGTATCCTAATAAGGAGTATGGTGATACAAAACCACAAGGCGTTGCTCTGATGTATGGGGGAGATCATGCTATTGTTAGTGACTCCTTTCCTAATATTGCTCCTCAGTTAAAGTACACATACGATGATGAAACCAATCCTTATTCAAGGCATGGTGGAGGAAGTAATAAAAATATACCAGAAATAAATTATTCCCAAGCCAGATGGTTTTCGGCAGTTTGGGAAGGCACAGAGCTTGATCCTAGACAGTATGGTATCCCTAAAGTTGATAGTAGGTTCTCTAAATTAAAGAAGACACCTAATGAAGAGGAGCTAGAAGCAGAGTGGAGAAGTGTACAGAGGGCTAAGAAAACTAGCGATACCAGACTGCCCCCTAAGAAGGATAAGGTTACGCTTAGTAAAAAAGCTCGTGCGATCCTAGATGCAAAACCTACTGCAAAAGACCTCACACATGCAGCGATCCTAGACCCCAAGGGTAATGTACGCTCATCCAAAGTACTGATGTCACGTGCGGCAAGACATGCAGTAGATACACGTAGCAAAAGCTGGAATCCCTTGAAAAAATGGACAGGTTTTGCACAGCCATTTGCAGATAGTCTGACTAAGCGTTTGGTTTCTCAGGGAACGCTCCCCGACTCGGATAAATACAAGGCTCTTAGACGTAGAGTCAAAGGTATAATTCTTGCCGGAGAAACCGCAGGTAAAAAAGTTTACGATGCCCTTAAAAAGTCAAAGCAGAAGGAGTTAATATTCAAGTACCTCACTACTAAAGATTTTAATCCAAACCAGATAAAAGATTTGGGAGAAAGGCAGACTGCCATCTCAGCAAAAAAACAGATCAATGAGATAGGTGAGATGCTGGTAGAACGTAACTTAATGAAGAAAAAAACAAAGGAACAGTACGAAGGTGAGTACCTACCTAAAGTCTACCTGAAGTACCTGCTTGGTGAGGATAACTTCAGGAAGGCCACCACCAAAGGTGGGATGGGTCTGGACATGTCGTATCTGATTGGGCGTAAGGACATACCCGAAGGTATACGAAAGTTAATCCTAGGTGAAATAGAAGACCCCGGATACCTTGCAAGTAAAGCTGTGGCTGTACCACAGAAAGACATAGCCATCATTGACTGGCTTAAGTCTATTGCGGGCAACGCTAACTGGGTACTGCCTAGTTCTCTTATTCAGTATGATGTGCTGGGTAAAATGAAGAGTCTCACAGCAAGTGTAGACCTACAAAAGCAATTGGAACTGGTAGACACAGATGGTAGTCAGGTCTCTGCATTCTGGTTGGCTAACGAAGCAGATAGAATATTCAGCCAGACCAAGCTCATGGACTTGAGTGATGTGGAACGTAAAATTGTGGTTGACCTGACCGAAGACATGAAAGCACAGGCACAAGCACAGATAGCAGAAACACAGGGCAAGATTGATCCTAAGCTGTATTCTATGGTACCAACGACACCTAAGTATGGTCAGTTGGCTGGGATGGCAGTACGCAAGGAAATAGCACAGGATATATTTGGCAGTATGAGCATGACCACAGGTGACATCTCCTTGGCAGAAAGTGTGTTCGGAGATGGAGGAACAGTAGGAGACTACAATCGTATATGGAAGTGGTCTAAGGTTTCTGCAAACCCACCGTCTTGGGTGCGTAACTTCGTGTCCAACTTAACACTTATGAATCTAGGTGATGTACCTTTTGCTAGGATGCCTGACCTTATGCTAAGTTCCCTTACTGATATGCTGAAGAAGGGTAAACATAAAGGACGGTTACACCAGCTTGCAAAAGATATAGGCCTGACATCTGGTAACTTCAGTAGTGCAGAATTAGGTAGGATAGAGACAGAGTTTAAGGATTTAATGCAACGCATGAGTGCCAAAGATAAATCTGGAATGCGTGTACTTGGCCCAATTAAGGGTGCCTTCAATGTAGTGCGTGACTCTACCTCTAACCTGTATGGTGGTATAGACTCACTTGGCAAGATGATGATGCTCAAGTATAAGATGGATCAATCTGGTCTCAAGATCAAGGACATTGGTGCATATTCAGAAACAGAACTGGCTCTCCTCCATGATGCCGCTTACGATGCAGAGAAGTATCTATTTGATTACAGTAACCCTCTTCCCTCAGTTAAGTGGCTGAGGCGTGCGCCATTTGGTGCCCCTTTTATTTCCTTCACTAGCTTTGCCGCACCGTTGATACTAGAAGCCGCCATCACAAAACCATGGAAGTTCCTACCGTACTATCTGTTAGGGTATAGTGCAAAGGAATTATTTAAAAGTATTAATGATCTGGACGAGGAGGATTACGAAGGTCTTAAGGTAAGTATGAGTGACTACCTCAGAGAGAAGGCTGAGGGGGCTGGCCCTTATCCTGTGATACCATGGCCTTACATTGACGAGAATGGTAGGATACAGTTCATTGATGTGAGCTATCTGTATCCGTGGGGAATGTTCTCTGAGGTATTGGGAGAACTGTTTAGCGGTGACTTCGGCAAGGCAATCCGTACTGCTGGTTTAATGGGTAGTCCAGCCGTAACAACTGCTTCGGCTATTATCACAGGTGTCGATGGCTTTACTAGACAACCTATTGTGGATGACTTTGGTACATGGGATGAACAGGCCGCAGATATGGGCTGGTTTGCATTTAACCTAACCATGCCACCAATGCTCCACGGAATTGGTCAAGGGCCGGGACAGGGGTACGGTGCAGTCAAACGTTTATGGGAAGCGTTCCACGGTCAATTAAATAAAGAGGGCGAAGCTAGATTTACGTTACCTCAAGCCACCGCACGTATGGCTGGTATTAATATTACACCTATTGCTGTACCAGAAGGTAGGAACAAACAGCTACGCTATGAGTACTCCAGAATGCAGAAGCTGTTGCGTTTAGCTAAGAGAGACATTGTGAATATGATTATGATGCAGGAATCTAAGGAGGATATACAGGAAGCCGCAAAAGATTATAGAAAAAAGATACAAAAAATGGCAGGTAAATTTAGTGAAAATGTTAAGACAAGTAAACCACCTGTCAGTCTTCTTCGTCAGAGAGAAGCGGTGCTGAAGAAGAGGAGGAGAGCCGCTGTTCAATCTCAGTAATTCTCCTAAGTACTTGAGATGTAACTACTACTAGTTGATTTACCTGTGTAATTATCCGTTCTATTGTATCTACTAATAGTTCATCCTCGTCCATTATCTCTCTTCTTCTCTCCGAGAGGTCTACGACTTTCTTCATAGTCAAGGATTCCTTTATCTTTTTCATGATATTCTGAGTTGTCTCTGAACGGAAACATCTCCCATTCAATTTCATTGGGTAGTACTTGTATTTTTCCTTTGTTCCTAGAAAATTTTCTTATCTGCTTTGCAAAGTCTGAATTATCTAATGACAATTTCTTAAGTCTTTGCTTTCTCTTCTTCGTTATTATTGCAAATGGATTTACTAATCTTTTTACTTTCATAATACCTCACAAAATCCTGCGGAACATGCTAGTTCTTGACTTGCTACGGTGTAGTCCTCTTCCTCGTACTGAGTAAGGGTTGACCAATCTGCTTTACATATCATATTTGTTAAATGGTTGAATGTTTTCTTATCACAGTCTTCGTATGGAGCCTGTTTATATGAGTGATCTGTATGTGGTAGGAAGGACACGCCAGACATGGTCTTAAAATTATTAAACACCCATGCTCCCACCTCAAGCCACTCATCCTCCTTAACCGTGATAGTAACTGATGGTTTATGTTGACACCAATGCTCTTGGTAGAGACTCCACACCTCAAGCTGTTGGATGGCTGACCTTTTTTCCCTTGTAATACTACCAGTAGGGCTTTTAACAGGAAAAGAAAATACTACTGTGTCGTTGGGTTTACTAACGTCTGGTTCCCACACCCACTTCAAGTCCTGCATAAATACAGTTAAGGGGTCTTTACTGTCCATACGTACTCGTCTTATATAGTATGGTGAGTGCCGTGAGTGTATACCGCTTGCGCTGTCCACCAGTTGTGATACTGTGCCGGAGGGTTTAACGCATGTGATGGATGCGCTGGGATTAATACCTATCTCTTCTGCTAGTGCTTCATTTGTTTGCACAGCTATCTCTCTAAGGTGCTGTAGGTTCTCTGGTTTTGGGTTGGCAGTCAGAGTATTGTCCATGATACCTGTCAAACTTACGCCCAAAAGTCGCTCTTCATCACAGTTTTTACGCCAGTCTCTTGAGAGATACTTAAAATTAGTCAACGTAGACTGAATTGTACCTAACATGGTAGCTAGTTTTACCTTCTTACCTATGTCTGTCATTGTATCCTCAGATCGGACAACTACCTCAGAAAGGTTACAGAACTGCCGTGAGCGCAATATTATTTCAGAGCAAGGGTTAGTACCAAAGGAGTGAATGTTTTCGTCAACGAACCTGTCGGAATGTTTTTGAGCTTGTAGAGCAGATGCCTTTGAAGAAAAGATACCTCGCTCACCACTCTTACTATCATACAGGGCTGTCCATTCTCGGAGGAATGTACCTGTGGATGGTTCCTCATGGTAGTTGGCTGAATTGTTTGCCAATGCTCTCTGCGGATTCTCATGGAACCATGCTCCTGACTTGGCATGACGCATCTCATCATCATCTATATCACTTAGGCTTAACAGGGCTGACCGTCTAACTCCCCCTACCACTACTATCTCTGCCACTTTACATACTATGTCATGGCATTCTATGGGTTTAAGTTTACGCCCCCTTGCTTCCTGCATAGTCTTAATAGTAAAATTAAATAAATTATCTAATGGTTCAGGCCCACTAGCTCTTCCTCCAAATGTTTTGAGTATTGATCCTGCCTCTCTAATATGGGACAGATTCCACTTGGGTATGTGTCCTGAGTAGATGAGTGCAATCAGTTCCTTAAAGGCTCTAGCCCATCCTAATTTTGAATCTGCCACAATGATGGTGGTGTCGGTATTATGTAATTCATATGGTACACTAGGTAGTTTTTCCGTGTAACGTCTCTCAACTGAGAAGCCGATACCAGTACCATTCATGAGTATGTATAGTATTTCATCAAAGGATCGAATGTTATCCACATGTACATAAGCACAGTTATATCCTGCTACGTTTTCCTTTTTCAATGCAGAACCTGCGGTCATGAGACAACGCATGGATGGCATAATGTCAAGCCTAAGAACTGCCATTTTTAAATCAAATATATCTGTATCTTTAAACTTATAGTCGTAGTTATCCTTCAGATGCTCCTTAAAAAAATTGAAGTACCTGTCCACAGTCTCTTCCCATGTCTCTCGTCTCTTCTGGTCATAGTTCCATCTAGAGTACCGTGAGAGGTGAATGAACTGCTGATATTGAGTTGGAAGTGTTATCATTTGTTGTTCTCTGTTAGTATTATTTTTGAATTACTTACAATCTTGCCGTCAGTCTTTTCAACAAACGCCTTCCCTTGATGTTCAAGTGAGGTCAGGACATAATCGTATTCACCATGTCCCCCATCAAGTACCTTAGAAGATATAAGTTGCTGTCGTGTGACTGAACCACCCCTGTTAGCTAGATACTCAATGACTCTCCTCCATTTATTCTGCTGTACACTCTCACCGAGTTCCCTATCAAATAAATATCTAGTACATTTTTCAGCGTACAAAGATAAGGAAATACCTGCCATAATAGCAGATTCACCTATGATCTGACTGTCACTATCTAGTAAGTATTGGAAAAGCATCGCTGATTTCAGTACACTAGGTGACCACCTCTTGAGGAATGGGTCTAGTATGGATTTTGTACCGTCATTAGAGTCATGGAAACGTGAGAACATATCATTATGGTAGTCCTCAAATATCTTTTGGCCTTCTAGCGATATACTATACTCTAACGAAACGGAAATATTGTCGAGTTGATTATAGATTTCGGACAATAATCTGTACGAATGAAGCTCCTGTATCTTCATATTTTTCTGTGGAAGTGCATGTGGAACCTTATCTGTTACAGGTGGTTTGAAGAGTAGGAATCGGGCTAGAAAGCCTGACCCTGCATCATCTTTACCTAGTAGACCCTGCAAAAATTCAAGTGTAGACACACCTGAGATAGCAACAAAGGGAGAACGTAGTATCTTACTACCTCTTGTTCTTGTTACATCCTCAAAAAAGGTAGGTACATCATACAGTTCTGTTAGATTTTGCCTGAACCCTCTGTTATGTACCGTCTCCAGCGTAGCCAACCATGCACCAAACTCGGAAAGGAGCCACACACCACCACCTGTTTCATCAATGCGGTCAATACAGGCCTCCCATGAAGCTTTGTTCGGTAACACCTTGCGTATGGACTTATACCTTTCCAGTTCATTGACGGATTCCATCAGTTCATCATCTCCGTCTTGTACTCCGTCACCACGTAAGGTATTAATTCTTGATTCTACATCCCTAATCTCATGTATAATCTTTTGTTCCCTATCCCTGAGTCTAGCCGATCCTGCGTTCAATGCAGTTGTTTTAAAAGAACCGCTCTCTGAAATAGAAAGACACCACAGGTTACCGTATAATGGAATAAAATAGTTGGGAGGTTGGATGGTGAGTTTGATTCCTGCATGGGCACCAAGACATGACAGGGCTGTACCATAGATGATGGCTGAACTTGCTTCAGTTAGTTCACAGGCTTCACGTACATGATCACGTAGTATGGGTGGCATGTGTGTGTCGTCAAATTCCTCTGGTTCCTTCTGGTCAAGGAGGGAAGAACATATCTGCTCCATCTGTTCTGGCTGAGGTAGGACTACATGTGTTTTCTGGTGATGTCGTAATTCAACTGAACGCTTGACAAAAAGTTCACTAACCTTTACTCCAAGACTCTCACAAATGTTACGTATATCACATCCTGAGTGACAGCGCATTAGTATCTTGTCAGGTTCAAGTGTAACACTCAAGGAAGGCTTCCGATCTTCATGCGTAGGGCAAATCGCATTGGCAGTAGAGCCTGACCAAGAAACCCCCTTGAGTTGGGCAATTATCTTATTGTGTACCTCTTGTATGTCATTGATTGTCTCTGACCTTTCTGATTCAGTCAGGAACTCATCAACGTTCAGATTGTCGAAGTCCCACGATTTATTAAGGTTTAAAGCCGCAGACTCAATCTCAAATGGCACCTTGCCCTCTTCAATTAAGGTGAGTAGCGACTGTTTTTTATTCTCTTGTGGAATATGTTCCAGATAGTCTGATACATCACCGCCCTTATCAAGTGTAGGAATATTAACTATCCAGACCTTAGATACAAACTCTCTGATGTGTTCGCCAGTCTCCTGTGCAAACTTCTTACCTGCGTCATCGTTATCTGGAATAATAAAGGCTTGATCAAACCCACTGAAATATTTTTCTGGAAAGTCTGACTGTTTCTTTAGGAGGGGAGACCATGCATTGCTACCTCCTGCTATGGTAGTAGCAACTAAGTCTATATCGTGCAGAGTATCTACGTCCTTTTCTCCTTCAACAAATATGATTGCTCGTTGATCCTTAATGTCAGGCCATCTGTAAGGGACTTGCCTTATGCCATCCCAATTCCAGACTTCCTTGCCTGTTACATCTGTACGTAGTCTCCGAAATTCCTTGTTAGGAAATTTTACTACTGTATATAGTAGTCGTCCATTTCCATCTTTATATTCATGTTTTATCTGTTCCATTTAGTGCCCCACATTTAACTATGATGTACCCCTTTTTACGTGAATCTTTTTCGCATCTGATAATTTTGATCTTATCTACCTGTGAATCATCTTTGAACCACGGTAGTGCATCCTCTACTATCTTAATTAGATTGGATATGTCTCGTCTCCGATTGTCTGGTGGGTATACCTCAATATCCAGCCAAACTCTCTCTGTTTCATATATCATTTTAGTATCTGCAAATATTACACCACAGGCTCTCTTAAATGCTTTACCCCTTGCTGAAATATATACACCCTTTGCCCTGACCTTGTATAGAGAATTAACTGATACAGGCCACGGCAGGATGGCAGAATAACAATTCAAATTGTAGTTTCTAAGTTGTGACGTAGATTTCGTATTCGTACAGTATAACCTGTGTATCCGTCTTTAGTCTTATACTGTTGGATTGTTTCTATCTGGTAATGACGGTCTGGCAACAGGAGAGTAACCAGACCGCCTTCAGTAGAGGACAGAGCGTATCTTTTCAACGGTTGACCTCTACCTACCTAGAACGGTATGTCAGCCCCCGATGCTTCCTTTACAGGAGGGGGAGTTAGGGAAGTGACA
>Ga0114993_10003327_pt1 | contig 16762 bp, 19 predicted proteins | sample ArcticOcean_MG_C_FD_87042 | JGI IMG/M metagenome (GOLD analysis project Ga0114993, IMG submission 87042) | Marine microbial communities from western Arctic Ocean - ArcticOcean_MG_CB2_150 | ecosystem: Environmental > Aquatic > Marine > Oceanic | place: Arctic Ocean: Canada Basin | collected...
ATCACCATGATTTCTATTTCGCTACCAGCTTCGCCGCGCATAGCATCGATAGCGTCAGACAGGCTCATGCCTTTCACCGGAGTGTCATTAAGCTGGATGATCAGGTCACCACTTTCAATGCCAGCCTTGGCTGCAGGGGTGTCGTCCATAGGTGAAATCACCTTAACGAAGCCATCTTCCATGCCTATTTCTATGCCTAGACCACCGTAGTTACCTGAGGTAGATTCCTGAAGGTCATCAAACGACTCTTTGTCCAGGTAGGAGGAATGTGGATCCATTTGTGACAGCATGCCCTTGATGGCATTTTCGAGAAGTGTTTTGTCATCTATTTCTTCTACATAGGCGCTGCTGATTCGATTGAATGCTTCAGCGAACACCCTGAGTTCATTCAATGGTAGCCTGGGCTCAAGAGATACGGTGTCGGTCGACGCTTCCTCTTCTATTGTCGGTGCAGTGTCTGTCGGAACAGTGTCTGTCGGAACAGTGTCTGCCGGAGCAGTGTCTTGGTCTGCCATTGCATTAAGCGTTAACCCGAACACGGCTACTATGGTGAGTATAAGTTTAATCATCTAACGTTCCTGCTATGCTGCGCTAGGCAGCTCGTTGTTCTCGTGTGACACACCAGTTTTGAGGGTTGTTTGGCTTGCCGTCAATTCTGATCTCAAAATACAGCCCTGTTTTATCCTGGCCGCCGCTGTCACCAACCGCTGCGATCACCTCGCCGGCGGATACCCAATCTCCGGTTTCCCGGAACAAAGCCTGATTATGACCATACAAGCTCATATAACCTTCACCATGACTAATAATCATGAGCAAACCGAAACCACGTAACCAGTCTGAGAATACGACGCGACCATAGTGAACCGCGTATACGGATTCACCCTCTGCTGCGTCGATGAAGATGCCATGCCACCTGAGCTTACCTTGGTTTCTGTGATTCCCAAAGCGATGGCTGATTCTCCCTTCAACGGGTAGCAGCAGCTTGCCCTGCATTCCCGCAAACGGCTGTGCGTTGCGTGGCGCATCCAGGTTGGCCAGGCTTTCCTCCAACTTGTCCAATAGTTGTTCCAGTCTTCCCCTGTCCTGTTCCAGTTTCAATAGTGCTGATCCGGTCGTGCTGATCTGGTTAATCAGCGCTTTCAATGTCAATTGTTTCTCTTTCTGCACGTTTGCGAGACTTTTTTGTTGCGCGCCCAGAGCTCTTCTTTGGGATTCCAGCACCACGGTTTCTTCAGCCAGTTCCTGTGTTACGCGATCTAAATCCAACAGGGTCAGGTTGTAGGATTCGATCTGTCTTGACCGGGCCTGATTAAAATAGTCGTAATAAGCCAGCATTCTGGCAATTTCATTCGGATCTTCCTGGTTTAGAAGGACCTTGAGGTATTCCTGGCTTCCAATTTCGTAGGCAGCCCTGACCTGTTGTTCGATGTAATACTGTTGTTCGCTTTTTACGGTCAGAAGTTCTTTCTGTTTTTCCGTCAGCGAAGATACTTTGTCGTTGGTGGTATCCAATTCCTTCTCAATCGTGTCGATCTCATTGATCAGCTTGTTAATCCCCTGCTCGTTTCGTTCGAGGGTCGCTTCGATTTCTGATTTCTGTCCCTGGGTGCTATCCAGGGTTTCCTTGTAGTTCGAGATTTCCTGCTCGAGAGCCTTTAGCCGGGCTTCGATTTCCACCTGGCTCACGGATTGCTCTGCCTGCGCAGATATAACTGGAAGTAAGGCGAGAAAAAGAATGATTAGGTTCTGCATCAATGATTCCTGTTATTGGTTTTTGGCCAGAGATCGTCCGGTCATTTCTGCCGGTTGGGGTAGGGACATCAAGGTGAGCAAGGTAGGTGATACGTCGCTGAGTACACCCCCTTCCTGTTCGAGTTGGATGTTCTGCGGCCCTATGTAGACAAGCGGCACTAGCTCGGAAGTGTGAGCTGTATGGGGCTGGTCGGTCTGATGATCCTTCAGTTGTTCTACATTGCCATGGTCGGCTGTGATCAGGCATTGCCCACCGGTGGCTTTAAGCGCCGCCGCGATGCGCCCCAGGCACCGGTCGATTGTCTCCACTGCTTTGATTGACGCGTCAAGATTACCCGTGTGTCCCACCATGTCGCCGTTGGCGTAATTACAGACAATAAGGTCGTACTTTCCACCGTTAATGGCGGCGATGATTGTGTCCGTGACTTCCTGGGCACTCATCTCTGGCTGGAGGTCATAGGTCGCGACGTCCGGTGACGGTATCAGCCGCCGGTCTTCGCCAATAAATGGCTCCTCCCTGCCGCCGGAGAAGAAGAAAGTCACGTGTGCGTACTTCTCTGTCTCAGCCAGCCTCAGCTGGTTCATTCCCAGAGACGCAATATATTCCCCCAGGCTGTTATGGATAGAAGCAGGTGCGAACGCGCATGGTGCTGGAATATTGGCGGCGTATCGGGTCAGGGTGACGAAGCTGGTGAGGGCGGGCACCCTGGAGCGTTCGAAGTTGTCGAATGCAACATCGGTGAAGGCGCGGGTCAGTTGGCGTGCTCGATCAGCCCTGAAATTCATGTAGATGACAGAATCACCATCCTGTATCTGGACTGGCTCATTCTGGTACAAAATCGCCGAGGATTGGACGAACTCATCGGACTCATCACGCTCATAGGCAGCCTGGAGTGCTTCCGCTGGGTCCTTAAAACGGTGTATTGCGGTGCCGTTCACGATCAATTCATAGGCGGGTTGCACGCGTTCCCAGCGATTGTCCCGATCCATCGCGAAATACCGGCCGACGACTGATGCTATGCCGCCTTCGCCCCCGGCTGATATATGTGCCTGCATTGAATCGATCGATGTGCGGGCAGATCGAGGAGGAACGTCCCGTCCATCCAGAAAAGCGTGTAGATACACGCGCGAGATGCCCCTGGACCTGGCCATATCAACGGCTGCCTTGATATGTTCTTCATGGGAAGGAACACCTCCGGGGGATAAAAGACCGAGCAAATGAAGTGCTTTCCCTGATTGGGCTGTTCCGGCCATTACCTGGGAAAGCGCTGCATTATCAAAGAATTCACCATCGTCTATCGATGTGCTGATTCGGGTGAAATCCTGATGAATGACGCGTCCAGCGCCCAGATTCATATGACCGACCTCGGAGTTACCCATCTGTCCAGGGGGAAGGCCGACATCCAGGCCTGAGCCGGAGATCAGGCAGTTTGGCCGCGTGGATACTAGCTCGTCCCAGACTGGCGTTGCCGCCTGGGCGATTGCATTGTCTTCCGGATCGGTTCGGTGGCCCCATCCATCCAGGATAATTAGTGCGGTAGGTGAATTACTCATCATGACAGGCTGCGATAGGAAACAGTTCAGGATATTACCGGTTACGGCATATTGGTTGAATAGTATCAGGTAAATAATTACCATTTGTGTATACTCCGCGACTTAATTTTGCTGCTGGGACAGACTTTGGTTGAGCAGATTTTTGAATTTATAAGTAATCACTATATTTTGGTGAGTGCGTTCGTATTTCTTCTTGTGGCTTTCGTTCTTAACGAAGGTAAGCTGGGTGGTGCGGCGATAACGCCGACCAACCTGGTTAACCTGGTTAACCGCGAGGGTGCTGTGCTGGTGGATATTCGCGACACCAAAGAATATAGCTCCGGGCATATTGCCGGCGCTGTAAGCATGCCGGTTTCGAGCATTGACGCGAGAATCGGTGAGCTGGAATCCTATAAAGACAAACCAGTCGTTCTGGTGTGCAAGATGGGCCAGCACGCGAGTGCGACGGGCCGAAAACTCAAGGCTCTGGGGTTTGAAAACGTTCGCCGGTTATCAGGTGGTATGGCCGAGTGGACCGCGAGTAGCCTGCCGATGGTCAAGTAACGATGTTTATGAAAGAAATCAAAGGGATTAAAGACAGAATGTCGGGGCGCAGCGATAAACCGGCAGTCCCTGCTGCAACATCTCAACCAATCGTGATGTATACAACCAGATTTTGCCCTTACTGCATCAGAGCGAGGAGCTTGCTGCAAAGTAAAGGGTGGGATTATCAGGATATCCCGGTTGACGCTGACCAGGGGTTGAGGTCGGAAATGATGCAAAAATCTGGTCAACACACTGTTCCCCAGATCTGGATTGGTGATCAACACATTGGTGGTTGTGATGAGTTATTTCGTCTTGAAGTCGGTAATCAGTTAAATGCAATGGTGATGGGAGAAAATCAATGAGCGAGCAGACACAGGAATCAACCTTTGTGCTTCAACGAATTTATGTGAAGGACGTGTCTTTCGAATCTCCTAAGTCGCCAGAGGCATTCCTGAAGCAGTGGAAGCCAGGTGTAGCGCTTGAGTTGAACACCAGTAATGTCAGTATTGGTGAAGATAACTTCGAGGTTACCCTGGGGTTGACCGTAACCGCCAAGAATGAGGCAGAAGAGGTTATTTACCTGATTGAGATCCAGCAGTCGGGCATTTTCCTGATCAAGGGGATGACCGAACAAGCGCTGGGCCAAACGCTCGGTAGTTTTTGTCCGAGCTTACTATTTCCTTATGCCCGCGAAGCGATAGATTCAATTGTCACCAAAGGTAGTTTCCCTCCGCTGATGCTTGCACCAGTTAATTTTGATGCTATTTATGCGCAGGCCTCGGCGAGAGCTGAAGCGGCAACCGCGCCGATTCAGTAAGGGTTCGTTTAACGACCGCCTTGGAAGCCAAGCTGGCGCCAGGCTTCATAGACGACAATGCTTACGGCGTTAGACAGATTGAGGCTGCGGGAGTTTTGCAGCATGGGTATCCGAAGTTTTCTATTGCCGGCCATCAAACCGAGTACCGCGTCGGGTATCCCCCGTGTCTCCGGTCCGAATATCAGAATATCTCCAGCCTCAAACTCAACCTCTGTGTGATTGATTAATCCTTTGGTGGTGATTGCAAAGACGCGGTCGCGATTAAACTCGTCAAGCAGTGTGCCCAGGTTGTCCCACTCCCTGACGTCTGCATACTCCCGGTAATCAAGACCTGCTCGGCGAAGCTGCTTATCGTCGAGCTCAAAGCCAAGTGGCTTCACAAGATGTAGTGTGCAACCTGTATTGGCGCACAGGCGCATGATATTGCCGGTATTTGGTGGGATTTCTGGCTCATAGAGAACGATATTCAGCATCAATCCTCCGGGTTCTCGTCAGCCATTCCAAGGTCCGATATTTTGCGCGTCAGGGTATTTCGCCCCCATCCCAGAAGCTTGGAGGCTTCGCGTTTCCTTCCGCCGGTCTGTTTCAGGGCTTCCTGAATCATGATTCGCTCGAACCTGGATAGGGCATCATGGAGGATGCCAGTATCTCCGGGTTCCAGAGCGGATAGACGTCCGCTTGCCCATGAACGCAGGGCTCGTTCCCAGTCAATACCACCTGTGCTCTGGTTGGGTATTTCCTGAAGCAACTCTGGCGGCAAGTCTTCGATCATGACTTCCTGTGTTGTTGCCATCACGGCAATCCAGCGACAAGCGTTTTCCAGTTGCCGTACATTTCCCGGCCAGGGTAATTCGCACAGGTACTCCATCGTTTCGGGGCTCAGACGTTTGGGCTCTTCGTCAATTTCGTTTGCTGCCTGAACCAGAAAGTGACCCGCTAGAGCAGGAATGTCCTCTCGTCGTTCTGACAGGGTTGGCAGGTGTATTCGTATGACGTTGAGTCTATGGAAAAGGTCTTCGCGAAACTTATTTTCAGCAACGAGTTCTTCCAGGTTCTGGTGTGTGGCTGCGATGATTCTGACGTTTGCCTTAAGGGGCTCGATGCCACCGACTCGATAGTATTCTCTGTCTGAAAGCACGCGTAATAATCGAGTTTGGGTTTCTGGTGGCATGTCGCCGATTTCATCCAGAAAAAGCGTGCCTCCCTCTGCCTGTTCAAATCGGCCGGCTCGTTTTTGGTTGGCTCCGGTAAAGGCTCCTTTTTCGTGGCCAAAAAGCTCTGACTCGACGAGATCGTAGGGTATGGCGGCCATGTTCAGGGGGATGAAAGGTTTATCTGCCCTGATACTGTGTTTGTGAAGCGCATGGGCCACACGCTCTTTGCCGGTTCCGGACTGGCCATTTATCAGCACACTGACATTTGATTTGGACAGTCTTCCTATGGCGCGGAATACTTCCTGCATCGCGGGCGCTTTGCCGATGATTTCAACCGGATCTTCTTTTGGTGGTGGCTCCTCTGTCATCGTTTGTTGTGTCTGCGCAAGGGCGCGACCCACAACGGCAACGGCTTCGTCCACTTCGAAAGGTTTTGGCAGGTACTCAAAAGCGCCGCCCTGGATCGAAGTAACGGCACTATCGAGATCCGAATGAGCTGTCATGACTATTACCGGCAATCCTGGATGACTGTCTTTTAGTGCGCTTAAGAGTTCCAGCCCGTCTGTCCCTGGCATCCTGATGTCCGTGATGACAACTTGTGGTGTAGATACGTGTAGCTGTTCAAGGAGCTGTTCTGCAGATTCGAAACATTCCACGGTCCAACCATTTTGAGTCAGGGCTTTTTCCAGTACCCAGCGGATTGAGCGTTCGTCATCTACCACCCAGATGTTGCCGTTGTTACTCATTGTTCTGCTCCAGGGGAATAATAATTGAAAAGGTGGTGTCACCGGGTTCGCTTTCAAACTCGATCATGCCGTTGTGTTGGGCAATGATTGATTGAGCAAAAGTTAATCCCAACCCAGTGCCTCCGGGTCTCCGCGAGATCATTGGATAGAATAGTTGTTCCTGTATTTCCGGAGGAATTCCGGACCCGTTGTCCTTAATGTCCATGCGAACAACCACCTTGTGTCGCTGGCCATTAATGGTGAACTGTCTTTCGATTCGTGTGGTGAAAGTCAGTACCGGATGAGGTGTCGTTTCAAGGATTTGCATGGCATTTCTGGCGACATTCAACACTGCTTGCAGCATTAGCTCGGGGTCAATGAGGAGCTCGGGGATGCTTGGGTCATAGTCACGGATGACTTCAAGGTTCTTGGATTCCAGTTCGATAAGATTTGCCGTTCGTTCAAGAACCTGGTGAATCGATATCGGTGTTTTCTGTGCCAGGGTGTTCGGTCCGAGCATCCTGTCGAGCAATGACGTTAACCGATTGGTTTCTTCGATGATGATATCGGTATATTCCTCCAAAGATTCGTCAGGAAGCTCCCTCGCGAGCAGCTCTGCAGATCCCTTGATGCCTCCCAGAGGGTTCTTGATCTCGTGAGCGAGCCCCCTGACCATCTGGCGTGTTACATCGTGGTGCTCCTGTATAGCGGCATCACGATCAATGCGCAGATAGCGGTCCATGGGAATAAGCTCTACGACGGTCTGCCCCTGATCCAGAACCGGTGTGACGGTAACATCGGCCGTGAAGTTATCCTTACCAGGTAACAGCAGCTGCATTCTTCGCCGGGTGAAGGTCTTGTTGGTCAAAGCGGCTTCGCTGACGATTTCAGCAAGTTCCTCGCCGTTAATGATCAGGTCGATAAGGCACTGCCCTGCCATCTGGGTTGCCGATTCTTTTAATAGGTTTTCCGCTGCCTGGTTAGCGAACAGGATATTGTGCCCTTCGCTAATGACCAGGATTGCTGTCGACAAGTTGCCAAGGATGATCTCACTTGCCGTTTCACTTTTTGGATTAGGTTCTGTCGTCATAGGGCTATTGGAGGGGCCAAAGGCACCGAGGTCTGTTCGCATTAGTTAACGAGTTTATTCGTTAAGTTAGCAAGAAGTGCACCAAAAAGGGAATTCGGCGAAAATCCCCTATAGAAAGGCACTTCAGGCGCTTAACTGAGGGTATCATAGCAAGAGGGTTCTGAAATGCGCACCATAATAGTGCGTTAATTATGGTGCATTGATTATGGTGTGTTTAGAGCGTGGTATTGCCGCGAGGCTACCTTGGGGTTTTATGGGGCGGAGTGGTGTCTAAGGATCGAAATTTTATTGCTGGGACCATCGGTGACGACATTGCCTTCTTTATCGATAATTCTGATTTTAAAAGCATGGGTTCCTCGATCAACGTTAGTGAGTGCAATGATGCCGTTACCGTGGACGTTGCGAATTTTAGTACCGTCCATCAGAAGTTCGGCGCTGTGCCCTGATTGAACTGATGGTGAGATCGAAATAGTCAGGTTGAGGTTTCCTGCATTGTCGCGGACAACTGAGTCGTCGAGTGGGCTAGTTACCAGCAGGCTATAGTCTATTTTCATTGGCGTCAGCGAATCGTCACTTCGTCGTTTCAATTGACTTTGCTGGTACGTTGTATCGGTGAATATGCTGGGTTTACGAAGAGTAATAGGTTCCGAGCCGGGCGTAGCCTGGTCTGAAAATGTGGGCACGCCCTTGTCGTTAACTTCTCGATAGACCTCTTCTGCCCAGGCGGAGGAATTTGCCAGGGCAACTAATAGTGCGGTGAATATTTTCATAGGTGACTCAATGGGCGTGGCTGATCTATTGTGTCGTTTAACGCAGGCAAAAAAAAGCCCCTGACCAGAGGGGCTTTTTTAGTTTCCCCCGACAGGATCGGGGAAAGCTGCGCTAGACGCTATAGTACATCTCAAACTCAACGGGGTGCGTGGTCATGTCAAGTTTCTGGACTTCCTCACGCTTAAGTTCAATGTACCCATCGATCATGCTGTCGGTAAAGACATCGCCCTGGCGGAGGAAATCTCGATCCGCATCCAGTGCATCCAGCGCCTGGCCCAGTGATGAACAGACAGTTGGAAAATCTTTTAGCTCTTCTGGGGGCAGATCGTAGAGATCTTTGTCGAGAGGACCAATAGGGTCGATCTTGTTCTTGATACCGTCCAGGCCGGCCATCAGCATGGAGGCGAACATCAGGTAAGGGTTCGCCGTCGGATCGCCAAAACGTACTTCGGCTCTAATACCATTAGGGTTGCCTCCCTGAACGTAAGGGATACGAATCGAAGCAGAACGATTCATCGCTGAGTAAACCAGTATCAGCGGAGCCTCGAAACCTGGTACCAGTCGTTTGTAAGAGTTTGTAGAAGCGTTGGCGAATGCATTGAGCGCCCGCGCGTGTTTGATGATACCGCCAATGTAGTACAGGGCAGTCTGTGAGAGGCTACCGTAGCCATCACCGGCAAATAGATTCGTGCCATCTTTCCAGAGGGACTGGTGAACGTGCATACCGTTACCATTGTCACCAACCAGTGGCTTCGGCATGAACGTCGCGGTCTTGCCGTAAGCGTGTGCGACATTGTGGACGCAATATTTGTAGATTTGGACTTCGTCCGCTTTGCTGACCAGTGTGTTGAACTTCGCGCCAATTTCGCACTGCCCTGCTGTACCGACTTCATGGTGATGCAGGTCAATGTCGATGCCCATGGATTCCATAGCCGAGCACATGCTGTTTCTTACATCCAGAAGTGAATCGACTGGAGGTACCGGGAAGTAACCGCCTTTAACGCCGGGTTTGTGACCGGTGTTGCCACCTTCGAAGGTAGATGCTGTCATCCATGCCGCTTCTTCAGATTCGATTTCATACATGGCACCACTCATGGTGGACTTGTATTTGACGTCGTCGAAAACAAAAAATTCGGGTTCCGGGCCAAAGTAGGCTGTATCACCGATTCCGGTCGAGGACAGGAAGGCCTCTGCGCGTTTGGCAATGGCTCGTGGATCTCGCTCGTATCCCTGCAACGTGCTGGGTTCGACGATATCGCAGCGCAGGTTTATGGTTATTTCTTCTGTAAATGGGTCGACCACTGCTGTTGAATCGTCAGGCATCAGGATCATGTCCGCATCATTAATCGGTTTCCAGCCAGCGATGGAGGAACCGTCAAACATGGCGCCATGTTCGAAAAAATCTTCGTCGATTTTTGACGCGCTATTGGTTACGTGTTGTTCTTTGCCGCGGGAATCGGTAAATCTGAGATCTACCCACCTCGCTTCGTGTTCTTTTATTAATCCCAGAGTTTTCTCTGACATGGTTCACTCCTTTACCGAATTTTGTTGAAGTTCTTCATTTAGTGCATTTAAGGGAGCAAAGAATATGCCATCCCAGTGTATTAATAAATGCCTTGTATTTACTAACCTTGCGAGGGTTCGTAACGTCAAGGCCGCACCGTAATGGTGCGTTCACGAAAAAGGCGCTCTATTATGGTGCTTGCGCCTGGTTTTTATGAACCCTGATGGTGATGATTATCTCGCGTCCTTCTGTGAGCGTATCGATGATCTCGTGACCATGGATGCGGCACCAGGCTGGAATGTCGCTTGTCACTCCCGGGTCAGTGCAGGCCACAGTGAGCAGGTCACCATCTTCAAGGGTGTTGATCTTGTCCTGGGTGCGAATGACAGGCATAGGACAGAGAAGTCTGCGGGCATCAATCTCGTGTTCAGACATACCAGTTCTCGAGGACTTCTGTAGCGGCGAGTGGCGTTACCATAACCTCCCGTCCGTCCTTGCCGGGAGGGGTAATGGATAGCGTGACCCTGTCGGCGTCTCTGCCCTGACTATACCTTGCGGCAATACGGGCAGCGAAAAGCAGGTCATCGTCGTCCGGGGTGCCATCAACAATGGTGACGGGGCCGCGATGGGAAACTGTCCGGATAGTGGTGTATTCGTGCTGGTAACCCGTCAAGTAGTGATTCTCGCCTTCTTCCCGGCTAATGATGAGCTTGTAGTGTGGTGCAGGGCGAAGGTGGCGGCCGACTTTGAGAAGCATGATGTCATCAATCTCATAGGCACGTTCACCACGAGACTGCCAGAGATCTCCCAGTTTGCTGGCATAGGACTTGTCTGTCAGGAAGCAGCAGCCTCCGGCGGGTTGCGAATATTCCTCAATGCCGAGGGACTTGGCCAACTCGATCTGAGGGGTGCGATTACGTCCATGAAAGCCGAATAGCCTGTCCCTATCCACCCAGCCCTCGCGTTCGGGAAGGGTGAGCGGTAAATTTTTTGCGCACAGTGGACGTAACAACCGATCATCAGCGCCGGACTCCCTGGCAATAATTGGCATGGTTGCCTTTCTCTGGGACATTGGTCGCTGGCCGATGACTTCGCCGGTGATAATGAAGTCGAAATCGTTCTCTTCCATCCATGCCCAGGCCGCTGCTTTGTTCACCATGAAGATTTTACAGTCCAGGCACGGGTTCAGGTGCTGGCCGTATCCATGCTTTGGATTAAGTACTACATCTTTGTATTCTTCAATAACATCAATAATATGCAGTTTGATGCCGAGCTCTTCTGCGACCCACAGAGCGTTGTTGCGCTTTTCTTTCTTCTTATCTTTGGAACGAATCGCGTGTGTATGGCCTTCGACACAGAAGCCCGTGAAAAAATTGATACCCTCGACATGGATACCCTGATCCAGGATCACCCTTGTCGCCAGCATGGAGTCTAATCCGCCTGATATCAGGGATACGGCTTTGCGTTGCATGGTCATTAATGCCTTTTGGTCCTAGGATGGAAAATTTGCCGCGCATTATATATCAGCTTGGGTATAATTCCGCCGTTTTCGCACCCTATCCATTGAGCACCATCCACAGACTGCTTCCCCTATGACAGATACTGAACTGCGTAACATTGCAATTATTGCCCACGTTGACCATGGCAAGACTACCCTTATAGACAAGCTGTTGTCCCAGGCAGGTGCCCTGCAACGCGGTGAAGATGAAGGTGAACGCCTCATGGATTCCAATGATCTTGAGCGTGAGCGGGGCATTACTATTCTAGCCAAAAACACGTCGCTTACGTGGAGAAATTTCCGGATTAATATTGTGGATACGCCCGGACACGCGGATTTTGGCGGGGAGGTAGAACGAATCCTGTCGATGGTCGATTCTGTCCTGCTGCTGGTTGATGCCGTTGAAGGTCCAATGCCACAGACGCGATTTGTGACCAGTAAGGCGTTCGAGAATGGCCTGAACCCGATAGTCATGATTAACAAGATAGACCGCGACGGAGCCCGTCCAGACTGGGTGGTTGACGAGGTGTTTGAGCTATTTGACCAGTTGGGTGCAAATGACGAACAGCTTGACTTCCCCGTGATCTATGGCTCGGCGATACAAGGTCGTGCCGGACTCACACCGGACGCGTTAGAGGACGATCTGAGCTGTCTGCTTGAAGCTATAATCGAGAAGGTTCCACCACCAGCCACAGATATAAATGGCCCACTGCAGATGCAGATTAGTGCACTGGATTTCAGTAACTACGTCGGTGTCATTGGGCTAGGAAGAATCTCCCGCGGCGAGATAGTGACCGGAGCCCAGATCGTTGTCGTTTCTCGGGATGGCGAAGAGAGGAAAGGCAAGATACTCCAGGTGATGGGTTATAAAGGTTTGGAACGATCAGCCATTGAACGAGCTTTCGCCGGGGATATTGTATGTATCAGCGGAGTAGATGGTATAAAAATTTCCGATACGATCTGTGCCGTGGGACATCCTGAAGCGTTACCGGCGCTTCAAGTGGATGAACCTACTATCTCAATGACCTTCCAGGTCAATACGTCTCCTTTTGCCGGTCTTGATGGGAAATTTGTTACCAGCCGCCATCTTAAGGAGCGATTGGAAAAGGAGCTTCTGTATAACGTCGCACTTCGAGTTGAACCTACAGCACATGCCGATAAATTCAAAGTATCCGGCCGGGGCGAGCTTCATTTGTCAGTGCTGATTGAAACCATGCGACGCGAGGGTTACGAGTTGGCGGTGGGAAGACCCGAAGTTATCTTCCGTGAGGTCGATGGGAAGGTGGAGGAACCTTTTGAGGACCTGATGCTGGACATCAATGATGGACATCAAGGGAGTACCATGGAGGAATTAGGGCTGCGGAAAGCGACCATGACCAACATGATGCCAGATGGCTCGGGACGGACGAGGCTGGAGTTCAATATACCAACGCGAGCATTAATTGGATTCAGGTCAGAGTTCATGACCATAACGTCGGGGACCGGGATCATGAATAGCGTGTTCTCCCACTATGGACGAGTCGTGAGCGAAGATTCCTCGACCCGAACCAACGGTGTGCTGGTGTCGATGACGAGCGGGAAAAGTGTGGCGTTTTCGCTCAATAACCTGCAAGCCCGGGGCCGGCTTTTTGTAGGCCCGAATGTGGAGATTTATGAGGGCATGATCGTCGGTTTGCATTCCAGGGGAAATGATTTGCCCGTTAATCCCGTAAAGGAAAAACAGTTAACCAATGTTCGAGCCTCGGGCACGGATGAAAATGTGATTTTGACTCCTCCAGTTAAGCACTCCCTTGAGGCGGCGATTGAATTCATTAATGATGAAGAGCTGGTTGAAGTCACGCCGAATCATTTGCGTTTACGCAAGAAGTTGCTGACTGAAAATGAACGTAGGCGAGCATCCCGGGAGAAAATTGCCTGATGCTACCCCTTTACCCTGAGATAAAGCCTTATGCTCGGCATCAGCTGAAAGTTGATGATGTACACGAGTTGTACATGGATGAAAGTGGAACGCCCGATGGGATACCTGTCGTCTTCGTTCATGGCGGGCCTGGGTCCGGCTGTGAATTTAACTCGCGATGCTTTTTTAGCCCCGAGAAGTACCGCATCATCCTGTTTGACCAGAGAGGTGCTGGCCGGTCAACGCCGCATACAGAGTTGACCGACAACACGACAGACCATCTTGTGTCTGATATGAACAAGATCCGCGAGTATCTGGGGATTGATAAATGGATCGTGTTTGGTGGTGGATGGGGCGCAACGCTCAGCCTCGCCTATGCGCAAAAACATTCGGAAACCGTTCTGGGCCTGATCCTCAGAGGAGTCTTCCTGGGGCGTCAACAGGACATCGACTGGTTTAGTGAGGAAGGAGCAAGTCTTTTCTTCCCTGATCACTGGGAAGATTTTGTTTCGCCGGTCCTTAATAAGGGCAAGGCAGAAGGTAACGAAAAGCCACGCAATTGTGAGGCCTATCACGAGCTGATGATGCAGGATAACGAGTTGGCCCGTATGTCTGCAGCGAAAGCCTGGTCAACCTGGGAAGCACATGCTTCGACGCTTCATCCAGATCCACGATTGATTAAACATTTTTCAGATGGCGGTCGGGCACATGCAAGATGCCTGATTGCGACTCATTATTTCAAGAATCAGTGTTTCCTTGAGCCTGGCCAGTTGCTTAAAAATGCCTCTGTCCTGAAGGACATCCCGGGTATTATCGTTCATGCTCGGTTTGACTGTGTCAGCCCCCTGGGCAATGCCCACCAGCTTCGTAAAGCCTGGCCAACTTCGCAGTTATACATTGTTCGGGAAGCCGGACATTCGGCGACAGAACCCGCGATGATCGATGCACTTATTCGTGCTACCCGAGATATGGCGCTCAGGTTCGAAGCCGACTTCCACGTTTAGGCGTCTGTCACAGTGCTTGGTTTGATTCAACGAGTAAGCGATGCCTCAGTAGTCAATGATGGCCAGGTTCATGGCGAAATTGGTCCTGGCCTACTGCTGCTTCTTGGGGTTCAGAGGGAAGATACGCCAGCGAGAGCAGAGAAACTGCTTTCGAAGATCGTAAACTACCGCGTCTTCAATGATGAAAAAGATCACATGAACCTTTCGCTGATAGACGTGAAGGGTTCGCTGCTGATTGTTTCGCAGTTCACCTTGGCCGCAGATACCCACAAAGGGCTGCGCCCATCATTTTCTTCGGCTGCCCCGCCGAAGCTTGCAGAAAGGCTCTACAACGATTTTGTTGAAGCGGCGCGGCAGTTCGTGCCAGTGGAGACTGGCCGATTTGGTGCAGATATGAAGGTGTCGCTGACGAATGATGGGCCTGTGACGTTCCAGCTTAATTCGTGAACAACGTTACTCGTTAGCCTCCGCGGAATCGGCCGCGAAAGAGTCGGATCGGTCCAGTTTGAAAATCCGGGCAAACAATATACCGATTTCGAAGAGCAGCCACATGGGAAAGGCAAGCAGCACCTGTGAGATGATGTCCGGCGGAGTTAATACCATGCCTACAACAAAGCAGCCGACGATAACGTATGCTCGTTTGCTGGCGATAGAGGCGATCGATGTTGCCCCTGTCCAGATTAACAGCACCGTGGCGATTGGTATTTCAAAAGCAAGACCAAAAGCGAAGAACAATTTCAGGACGAAATCCAGGTAGCGATTAATGTCTGTCATGACAGTGACGCCTTCTGGCGCCGCTGCAGTAAAGAAGCCAAAAACCAGAGGGAAGACCACATAAAAAGCGAACGCGATCCCTGCGTAGAAAAGCAAAATGCTGCTAACCAGCAATGGCATCGCGACCTTCTTTTCGTTTGAGTAAAGCCCCGGCGCAATAAAACTCCAGATCTGGTGAAGGATGTATGGCATGGCGACGAATATCGATAGCACCAGTGATAGTTTAAACGGAGTTAGAAAGGGCGAGGCGACGTCAGTGGCTATCATGGTCGTGCCTTCCGGCAGAAACTGCCGGAGTGGTTCAGATATGTAAGAGTAGATGTCGTTCGCGACGTAAAACAGCGGCAGGAAAATGATCAGTACCGAAAGGATTGCATGCAGCAGACGAGTTCGCAGTTCAATAAGGTGATCGACCAGAGGTTGTCCCTGATCTTGAGAGGAAGAGTCTTGTGAAGAAGATTCTTGCTGTGGAGAGTCCTGGTCAGTCATTGTCTTTGGTCCGGGATTCGTTTTTATCAGCAGGGGCGGAAGTCTCAGCGCGTTCAACCGTGGCGTTGATCGTGGTCCTGACATCCTGACCGGCCTGCTGGAGGGTGTTTTTGGTTTCCTCCAGTTCCTTTATGATATTTTCGTTGTGCAATTGTTGACGAATTTCATCTGCACCGATCTCTGATTCGATTTCCCGTCGAATGCTGGCGAAGCTTCTTTGGACCCGGCCGACCCACAATGACATGGTGCGAATTGCTTCCGGGAGTTTTTCCGGGCCAATGACCAGCAGGGCAACTACGCTGACGACCACTAGCTCCGGGAACCCTATATCGAACATCTTATTTTCCGAGGTGTCGTTGGCGTGCGGAGACTTTTAACCGGGGTCTTTGGTTTCTTGTGTTTCTGCTAATTCAGCGCTCTCGTCACCGTCTGTAGCAGCTGTTTTTTCATCACTGACTGCAGTTCGGAAACCCTTGATTGCTGAGCCCAGGTCGTTGCCAAGCGATTTGAGTTTTGTGGTGCCAAAGAGTAACAGGACAATGACCAGAATGATGATGAGTTCTGTTATACCAAAGGACATAGCGACCTCCTTTCTAATAATATTGTGTGTTGGTTATTTTGATCTTGATGCTTTTTCTTCCAGGCCTGATGTGCCGAACCTGCGTTCCAGTTCTTCCAGTACAGCTGCCGGTGAAGATTCCATATGTCCTAACAATACCATGGTGTGGAACCATAGGTCGGCTGTTTCCCTGACCAGTTCTTCGACGTTGCCAGATGACTCGGCTCCTTTTGCTGCAAGAATGACCTCTGTTGCCTCTTCGCCGACCTTCTCCAGAATCTTGTTGACCCCTTTTGCATGCAAGCCAGCCACATAGGATGTGGACGGATCTGCATGCCTGCGTTCCTCTAGAATTATGGTTAGCCTTTCCAGAATGCTATCCATCGGAGTAAATTTCCTTGGGGTCCTTTAGGACGGGTTCGGATATTTGCCAGCCATCTTTGGTTAGTACCCTGAAGAAACAGGAGTTTCGGCCTGTATGACAAGCAATATTGCCTTTCTGCTCAACGATCAATGTTAGCACATCACCATCACAGTCAAGCTGGACGCTTTTTACAGCTTGTTCATGGCCAGATGACTCACCTTTTCGCCAGAGTTGATCCCGAGACCGGGACCAGTAGGTGGCTAACCCGGTTTTAATTGTTTCAAG
>Ga0114993_10003335_pt1 | contig 16735 bp, 15 predicted proteins | sample ArcticOcean_MG_C_FD_87042 | JGI IMG/M metagenome (GOLD analysis project Ga0114993, IMG submission 87042) | Marine microbial communities from western Arctic Ocean - ArcticOcean_MG_CB2_150 | ecosystem: Environmental > Aquatic > Marine > Oceanic | place: Arctic Ocean: Canada Basin | collected...
ATGGCGAACATCCTCGGGGGATGCGTGAACATATGTCGGACCGTGATGGCGAACATCCTCAAGGGATGCGTGAACATATGTCGGGTCGTGATGAGGGACATTCTGAAGGCATTCGTGAACACATGGTGATAATGATGGATGGTGAAGTCGGGCTTCGCAATTTTCAACACCCAATGGGCGGGGAATGGCGCGAACATGAAGATCGCGATATTCCAGAAGAGCATCAATTTCTGGAAGAACTATCAATGCTTGAAGAGATTTCAGCAACGATGAGTCCTCAATCGATGGTAATGCTTGGCATTCACATGATTAGAGATGAACTTGAGCCCGAAATGAGACTCGAAGCGTTAGAACGAATTATTGAAGAGGCAAGCAATGCAACATCAAGAAACGCAGCACTTATTGTTGCGATCGAAACGCTGCAAGAACTTGACCGACAAGACGAAGCAGTCGATTTGATGGTTGAACTTGTACTTTCTAACTAAGGAGTTTGCCGTGAGCCTTGAACCTTGCCTCTAAAGCGTGGCGAAGTGTTGGTGTTCTTGGTTTATCAAGGTTGCAGCAAATAACAGTAAGCATTTTTACAAGCCCGTGATAGTCCTTCACCGAAATAATTTCAGGAGCGACTTTCGCGGGCTTGTTTTTTTGTAAAACACCATCGATGTCGTGCATGTTGTGATAGTTGCCAAGAGCGAGGCATAAGCATGTGGATAGATATCCATAATTGCAAAACGCAGTTGATTCGCACGTTCCTCCAGGCATGAGTTTTCTCTGCCACGCAAGCTTCTTTTGTGCATGCATCATTTGGGCAATTGCATTTGTCAGTTCGGGGCCAAAGACACTTGATTTGTCGCCCACGCGTAGAATTGCCCCCCCACCAATGGGAGATTCTGGAAAACTGCGCGAAGTTTCAAGACAAAGGAGCCTTGCTGTTTTAGGAACTGTTTTGTTTTTTGCCGCAGCAATTGCTCCAACGAAACCAATTTCTTCGGCGCGTGTAAGGAGAACGCCAACGTGACCGAGCCCCTTCAGTGTTTTTATTTTGTCGAGTGCTGAGATTGCAGCAGCAACACCTGCAAGATCGTCGCACGCGGGAGCATGAAACAAATCGCCTTTGATAAAAGGTGGTTTAAATCGCCACCTCGCAACGTCGCCCTCAAGCAAAAACCCAGCAAGTGACTTTTGGAGTTTGACGACGACTCGTTTGAACGGTTTTGCTTTTGGGTCCAGAGACTGGATCATTCCAAAGTACCTGTTGTCATTGTTGTCAAAGACCTCTACTTTTGCTCCAACGAAATATGCATCGTTGACTCCGCCCCTGAATTCCATTTCTAGATGTTGTTCATCAATTTGTTTTCTAACCACAAACGCTGGGTGGTCGAGGTGGGCAGTAATGTAGATAGGTTTCTTTGCAGACTTTTTCGTTTGCGTAAGCAACAGGTTGCCAAACTTGTCTTTTTTCAGCAAAATACCACTCTGTTTTTTTACCCATTTTTCAATCCACTCGATGACTCTCCATTCCTGCCCTGCTGCCGTTGGAATCGCAGTTATTTCCATCAACCATTTCAGATGTCTTTTCATCCCCGCATCATAGTGCCTCGCACCAAGGTGACCCTCGCAGACACCCCAGAGCGAGGCACCATACAATACCGAAATGGCATTGGCGACGATAGAAGAGATTTTGGAAGATCTGCGTGATGGCAAAGTGATTGTGCTTATCGATGATGAGGATCGCGAGAATGAGGGCGATTTTGTTGTTGCAACTGAGCACATCAACGTCGAACTGATTAACTTTCTTACTCGCGTGGGTGGTGGTTACCTCTGCGTTGCGATGACAGGAGATGATTGTGATCGCCTTGAGCTTGGACCACAAGTTGCACAAAACACAAGCGTTCGCGGAACACCCTTCACGATCAGTGTTGACGGTCATCCTCGGCACGGCGTCAACACGGGTATTTCTGCAGCAGATAGAGTAAAAACGCTCGAATTGCTCGTGAACACCGATTCAAAACCCGACGATTTTGTTCGTCCCGGTCATATCAACCCACTTCGTGCTCGTGATGGTGGCGTGCTTGCAAGAACAGGACAAACCGAGGGGTCTGTCGATCTTTGCAAGTTAGCAGGTCTCCAACCCTCTGCTGTCATTATTGAAGTTGTCAAAGAAGATGGGGAAATGGCTCGTGTGCCTGACCTTGAAAAAATTTGTGAAGAACACGACTTTAAGATGTGCTCTGTTGAGCAGATCATTAAGTATCGACTTGCACGCGAAAGTCTTGTGCATCGAATAGAACCAAAATGCGGAACGCCAATCGAGACGCCTTACGGGACATTTAATTTGATTGCTTACCACAGCACAATCGATGCAGTGCCGCACCTTGCACTCACCGTAGGAGATGTTGGAGAACTTGACGAATACGGAAGCGCAAAACCAATCGAGAAACCAACGCTCGTGCGTGTTCACCGTAGAAACTTACTCGGTGATATTTTTGATGCAAACGACCACCCCTCTGGCAAGGAACTTCGTGCTTCACTTCGCATGATTACAGAAGAAGGTAGCGGTGCCCTGATTTATTTACGACCCGAACAATACGGTGATGAATTTATTGACCGCTTGCAGAGAATTCAACGACCAGAAGTAGACGTGAATGTTCCCGACCTTACAGTTTCTGAGAAACCCACAGGTCGCCGAGATTACGGGACGGGTATTCAAATCATCCGTGACCTTGGCTTGAGAAAACTCAAACTTTTAACAAACCATCCTAAACACCTTACTGCGTTGCACGGTTTTGGCATTGACATTGCAGAGCAGGTCCCGATTAAAACGGATGGTGATCGTTAATCCCGTTTACCAAACATAACCGCTAAGCGGAAACAAAGTTTGACGGCTTCAAGATAAATCCATACAAGGGTGACCATTAAAATAAATCCACAGAACCATTCCATTTGTTTTGGTGCGCCGGAATTAACGTGTTGTTCAACCATGCCAAAGTCGATGATGAGCCACAACGAAGCGACGCCTAGAATAAGGACGTTCAGTCCAATGCCTATAAGCGCTGAAGTTTCACCAGCAAACGCAGAACCAAGTGATAAAAATGGCATTTGGGTTCCAAACATCGACATGACGAAGGAAATCATATATGTCACAAAAATGCCTAGCGTTAGCACTTGCACAGCAGCGGTAAATTTTTTCGTAGGCCGAAGAATCCTAAAGTAATAGAGAGCCAACATTGAAACGAGGATGCTGATAGTCACGACGAATGCTTGCAGTGCAAGACCACCCATCGCACCGTAACCCATGCTTTCAAGCATGCCATCGAGCGCATTGGTGATTACACCCAAAAAGGCACCCTGAACGATTGCATAAATCCACGCAGTTTGCTTCGCTCGCATTGGATTGCGATAAATCATGAAATACACAACAATCGTTGCGATCAACCCAACAATACCAAGTGGCCATGCAAGTGCGGGCTGATTTTGCGTTACCCAAATGCCGAGCATGCCGCCAATAACACAAATGACTGTCAGCATGCCTGTCTTATTGACGACACCCTGTATTGAAGCCGTTTCAGTGCCCTCTGCAGAAAGTCCAGCATCCCAAATGTCTGGATTCTTCAACACAGGGTTGCTTGTATCTAACATGTTTCGCCTCATTCGCATTGTGAAATCCTCCGTTGTGGGTCTGTTGTATTCTACACTTATCAAGAGATGAATACGCAAGACCTCATTACAGCATTTGAAACATTTGCCCCAACATATCTCGCCAACGATTGGGACAATGTGGGGTTGCTTGTTGGATCAACAACGTGGCAGGCGAACAACATTTTATTAACGATCGATCTAACCGAAGCGGTGATGAAAGAAGCAATCAACATGAAAGTCGACACGATTGTTTCGTATCATCCACCGATTTTTCATCCACTGAAATCGGTCACTGATGCTTCCTTCAAAGAACGTGTTGTACTTGATGCAATTTCAAACCATATTGCTATTTATTCACCACACACGACACTTGACGTCGCAACAGGCGGCGTCAACGACTGGATTGCACAATGTCTTGGCAGCGGGGATGTCCGAGCGTTACAGCCTTTTGGATACTTGCCCAAAGATGAGGAGTGCAAACTTATTACTTTTTGCCCAGAAGACAAGGTGGAGGAATTGCGATTGGCACTCTCTAGCGTTGGTAGTGGACGTATTGGGTTATATGAGCAGTGTTCTTTTACAACCAAGGGCGTGGGTACATTCCTTGGAAAAGAAGGAACGAATCCAAGTCACGGAGAAGCGGGAAAGTTACAAAAAGTTATTGAATGTAAATTTGAAATGGTTGTTTCAAATGCATCGCTCTCACTTGCAATTCAATCGCTTAGACAGTTTCATCCGTATGAAGAACCTGCAATTGAAGTTCACGATCTTGGAAAACGTCTCCGAAGAGAAATAGGTGTGGGCCGCCGCGTCCATTTGGATAAACCAATGCAGCTCGACGAACTTGCAAGGAAACTTAAGAAACACCTGGGGGTTGGATACGTTCGTGTTGCACCCGCTGCTGGTAAGAGTGCTCGAATCGAAGTTCAAACGGTTGGGTTATGCGCAGGCGCCGGTGGATCAGTTTGTGATCTTGCCATTGATGAGGGATGTGAAGTTTTTATCACTGGTGAAATGACGCACCATGACGTGGTTGCTGCAACTTCAAGGGGATGCACGGTTGTACTCGCCGGTCATACCAATAGTGAGCGAGGGTACTTGCCTGAACTCAGGGACCAACTTGCAGAATTACTTCCCAAAGCAACCATCTCGGTGAGCAAAGCGGACGCGCCTCTGTGGAATTACTATTAAGCACTCAAAAACTTATGTCTTGGACAACTCACAACATGGTCGTTCACCATGCCGACAGCTTGCATGAACGCGTAACAAATTGTTGGACCAACGAATTTAAAATTGTGTTTTTTTAAGTCTATTGCCATCGCTTCGCTGATTGGTGTTGCTGCTGGAATTTGCTTATCCGTTTTCCACATGTTTACAATTGTTTTATAGTCAACATACTTCCATAAAAAGTCATCGAACGAGCCCTTGCCCCCTTCCATTATTTCCAGCCACGCTTTTGCATTTGCAATCGCACCGTTGATTTTCGCACCGCTTCGAATGATGCTAGCATCTTTTAATAATCTGTTGACTTGTCGTTTTCCATACCCTGCAACTTTTTCGGGATCAAAATTGTCAAACGCAGCCCTGAAATTTTCGCGTTTTTTTAACACGATGATCCACGATAATCCTGCCTGAAAACCATCAAGGCACAATTTTTCATACAACGCTTGATCATCATGTTCAGGAATCCCCCACTCATTGTCGTGGTATGCCACGTATATTGGATCATCACCACACCACAAACACCTCCCCATCAATTACCACCAAACAAATCTTCAATGAGTTTGACAGGATCAATCGGTTTGTTGTTTTTACCACCACCAAACACATCATCAAGGACCCTGCCAACACCAAGTTCTAGCAAGATCGCACCAAGATCAAACGAAGGATCCACATCAACTATGGGGTTGTCGATTGTCCCTGTAATCAGAACCGGCACATCAATATCTGTGGCAAGCCCACGTAATTCCTTGATGGAATATCCAAGACCAGTGAGTGGAACCGATGTTTTCAAATGCAACTTACGGTTAACTAAATTTATTGTTCCCGAGTATGGGATCGTGTATTTGTTCGCGAGCGTAAGTTTGAATTCTTTGTATGTTGCAATACCGTTTCTTATGGAGATGTAAATCTTGTCGAAATATGCAGGAATGACCTCGACATGCTTTGTGTTAAACATGGGAAGGAGCTGCATGGTGAGGGAACCACTGTCTAGGGCCACTTCGCCAATGTCAATCATGACGTCGGCGCTGAGTTTTGAAAGATCTCCCCTTAATAGTGATGATGCGTTTGTGATTTGTAACTCAATAGGTTTTTTGATTGAGCGAATATCTGAAAGAATGGGGCCAAGATCTTTGAGCAAGTGTCTCGTTAATTTCTGAGAAAGTTGTAATTCTGCAAGCGTTGGTATGTTGGTTGTTGTCGAAACCTTGCCATCAAAAAAGGTCAGCGATGTTTCGAACGCTGCGTTTGGCGAAGTTCCACTAGCTCTCACAACAGGATTGCTGAGCATATTTTCGCCTATTATTTCGACTGCGATTGGGGAACCAAGGGTATCTGTAAGGATGCCCTTGGTCTTACAAAAAGCATCAAGCAAATGGGTGGAGAGACCCGTTGCAGCAACGTGGAGATGAAGGTCATTATTTGTATGATTTAAAACACGAGATGTTTTTCCACGAAGAACGGTATGTTGTTTACCAATATCAAGCGTGATGTCGAACGATGCGTTTCCTTCCAAATCGACTGAAGGTACAACAACGTGCAACGTCGAAGTTGCATTAATGTTCGTTCCAGCGAGCAGTGTTGCAAGTTGACTTGTAATAACTGCGGTTGCATCTACAGTATTAAAACCAACAAGTTGGTCGCCTTTAACTTCACCGACACAACTTGCAAGTACCCTTTCGCTTTCGAACGCTAGATCTAGGGTGTCCCAGTTGAGAGTCGCAGTTGTGCTAAATGTGTTTCCTATATCACGTGTTGCACTTATGCGATCGTCAGGAATGTATGTATCAAGAAGGGTAGACGAAACATTCTTAAGAGTGATCTGTCCATTTCCACGAGGGAGTTGATCCACAATTGTTTTCCAAAGATCTTCAATACCATCAAGTTTGTTTTTATTTGGTGAATGCAACTTTGCATCAAATGTAGAGTTTATTCCGTTGAGTGTCGCACTGCCGGATGTTGCAAGAAAGCGTGACAACACGTCGCCATCTAAACTTGCATGAACCTCTTCGATGTTGACGTTTGTTGGTTTGTACAACAGCTCGCCTACAATGTGGAGTTCACCAGAAAGCGAGTTTTCTCCCGAGCCCACTGGAACGAGACGATCGAGGTGGATGGTTACTTTTGGGTCGCCCGACAGGTTGCCGCTAGTAAGTGTGCTTAGCAATTCACTGTGAATATTCGCTTCTACCTTGACGTCTGTAAGCACCCCCATATCAGAATCCACGATTGCAGAGAGTGTTAAATCCCTCGTGCTGAATGTTGCAAAAGGCAAACTCTCACCGTTTGGGCGACTCAATTTAGCGCTCATTGTTGGGCCAAGGTCCCGCAAAGCATCGATCTTGGCAGAATCAAGAAAGGCAGCAAGAATCGTTGTTGGGACTTCTGAAACATTAACAGTTCCCATGACAGACCAACCGCCAAAAGTAAGTGCACCCTGTTTTGTAGATTTTATAAACTGTGTTTTGCAAAAAATGTTTCCGCGTTCTTCATCCAACTCTGTAAGAGATCCATTCATTGCAACACTAAATGATTCAGACATATTGGGAGAAGTAATCACGCCCGAAAATGTACTGATTGCCCAATCAGCAACACCGTTGATTGTGGGAAGTTGTGCGTTTTCAATCTTCAAGGAGATTGTGCCACCACCTTCTACATTTAATTCGCCAGATCCATTGATCAACGAAGGTGCATTGCACGCTGCGTTTATTGATCCACCAAATATAGTTTCTGCACTCAGTTCTGCGACAAAATGTTGTCCTGGATCGACATCAAGTGAACCTTGAACATTGTTATAGAAGAGTGAATCTTCTCCCTCAACAGTAAGAGTGTCGAGTTGCAAGGTAATATCGAGTTTTGGAAATACGATGGGAACTTTTTGTTGTGCAACTGTATTGGTAAGTGGTTGCACAATGACCTCTTTTGTACTTTCTTCTACTTCTTGCGGCAGGACGATGATTGCGTCACCAGTAATCTGTACTTTGATTGGTTGAGATTTGAATAGCAAAGAAAAGATAGAGTTTTCAATTTCTATATCAATGTCTGCAGTTCCCAAATGATGCTCCCCATGCACGCCCGTGAGTAATTGTGGACCACTCCAGTTAACAACAACCTCTTGCACGACTGACCCATCTTGCTCAATAGCAGAAATAATCACGTTTTGGGCTATTTTGGGGATTGCAAGATAAGCCCCACCACTCAATATGACGAGAAGCGAGATGCACAAAAGTAGAATTTTTCTTGCCTTGGTCATACAGTGTGAATCCTACCTGTTTGTTATCCTTACCGAAATATGCGCAGAACAATTCAAACAACTGCATTAGCAAAAATCAATCTTTCTCTTTCAATAGGATTGCCTATTGAAAAGAATGGGATGATGCATCCCATCGCTACACTGATGTCAACAATTGATTTTTGCGATGTATTGACTGTGACGCGACTAGATGAAGGGGATCTTTCGCGATATGCCATCCTATGGAACGAGGACGCTCCCCAACAAACCCCCATTGATTGGCTAATAACGAGTGATTTGGCCGTTCGTGCCCATCGTTACCTTGAGGCAAAGGTTGGTCGCCACCTACCAATAGAACTAAAACTTGAAAAACGGATTCCAGTTGGTGCCGGGCTTGGGGGCGGGTCATCTGATGCAGCAGCAATGCTAAGGGCAACGGCGGTTCTTTTTGACCTTGATGTTGACCTACACGCAATTGGGGCGTCAATTGGTTCTGATATTCCGTTTTTAATAGATGGTGGAACACAATTGGTTACCGGTTTGGGCGAGATCCTTGAACCCCTTGACGAGGAAACCAGGTCACTTGTCCTTGTTTTGCCCGCTTATGGCTGTCCTACTGGCGAAGTGTATGACGCGTTTGATGAATTATCCAGCGCGAAACTTGATCTCGAACGCGTTCGTCGGGGAGACGTATTTAATGACTTAACCAACGCGGCGATGGAGATTTCCGAAGAATTATCGAACGATATGGCACGTTTACAGTCGATTGCCAAGGAAGAGGTCCATCTTTCTGGGAGTGGCTCCAGTATGTTTGTGATCTGCGATAATACGATGCACGCAGAGGCTCTTGCCCCTGTGATTGAAGAAAAGACAGGACTAGTTGCAATTGCAACGAAGACAATAGTTCCAGCAATGGAAATGGAGAAAACAGAATGACAACTATGATGATGACTGAGTTTGTACCTGCAGATATTGACGCCTCAACGTGGGAAAATTTACAACCCTACTATCAACAACTGTTAGACCGTGAATTCAAATGTTCGGGTTGTCTAGAGCAATTTTTACTCGACCGTAGCGAACTTGACGCTGCTGCTGAAGAGGCTGGTTCAAATCTTTACATTGCCATGACGTGCAACACGGAAGACGAAGATGCGAAAAACGGCTTTCTTGCATTTGTTGAAACCGTTGAACCAGAGTTAAAAAAAGTTGGGTTCGAACTCAACAAAAAAGTTGTTGCCAGCCCACATGTCAAAGATTTAGATACGCAGCGGTACGCTGTTCTCTTACGAAACTGGTTTGCTGATGTTGAAATTTTTCGTGACGAAAACGTGCCGCTTCAAACAGAGGACACAAAGTTGGGTCAAGAGTACGCAGAAATTTGCGGTGCAATGATGGTGGAGTTTGACGGTGAAGATAGAACGATGCCTCAAATGGGTGTGTATCAACAAGATTCAGACCGGGCAATTCGAGAAGCAGCGTGGAGAGGTGTCGCAGAGCGAAGGTTGCAGGATCGTGAAAAAATTGATGGCATGTTCGACTCGATGGTCAAGAATCGAAATCAAACTGCGAAAAATGCTGATTTTGAGGATTACCGTGGGTACATGTTTGCAGTGAAACACCGATTTGATTACACACCAGAAGATTGCATTGCTTTTCACAATGCAGTTGAACAAACGTGCATGCCAATTGTTCGCAAACTTGCAGAAGAACGCAAGGCTGCCCTTGGTGTTGATACGCTTCGACCTTGGGATCTTGCTGTGGATCCACACGGTCATCCACCACTTAAACCATTTGAGGATGCAGATGAATTAATTGAGAAGACATCGAAATTATTTCACAGAATGGATGGTGAACTTGGCGAGATGTTCGACACCATGCGTGATGGCGGGTACTCACTTGACCTTGATTCACGTAAAGGAAAAGCACCAGGTGGGTATCAAGCAAGCCGTGACCGTAAGCGAAAACCGTTCATCTTTATGAATGCAGCAAGTCTTCCGCGTGATCTTGACACGATGGTGCACGAGGCAGGACACGCATTTCATTACATGTTGTGCCGACACGATGACTTGGTGTGGTATCGAGGTGCCCCATTAGAATTTGCAGAAGTTGCATCGATGAGTATGGAAATGCTGTCCTATCCATTCTTGGAAGAATTTTATACATCCGAAGAAACAAAACGTGCAATTCAAAAACACCTTGAGGGCATTGTGAACTTTTTACCTTGGTGTGCAACGATTGACGCGTTTCAGCACTGGATTTATCTCAACCCAGACCACACACGCGAAGAACGAACTTCTTGTTGGTTAGAACTTTGCAAACGTTTTGGCAATGGTGTTGATTGGTCTGGCCTTGAAGCAGAACAAGAAGCAGAGTGGCACCGACAGTTGCATCTTTTTCAAGTCCCCTTTTATTACATTGAATATGGCATTGCTCAACTTGGTGCACTACAAATGTGGTTGCACTACTGTAATGATTCAGAGGCTGCACTTGCGTCTTATAAAAAAGGATTGGCCTTGGGAAGTAGTAAACCACTTCCCGAACTTTTTGAAAACGCTGGTTTGAAATTTGACTTTACCGCCCAGATGGTTGGAACGCTAATGAAAGCAGTCGAAGAAGCACTCGATCAACACGCGTAAATGAAAACACAAGGCGGATTTCAGTCAATTCGATATGTGTTGAAAAAGGCAAAGAATGCTGGGGGTTTACGCGCAATGTGGAAATCGATGCGTTCTTCAAATACATGTAAAACCTGTGCTTTGGGCATGGGTGGACAAAAAGGCGGGATGGTAAACGAGGCAGGCAAGTTTCCACAGTTTTGCAAAAAATCTGTGCAAGCGATGGCTGCTGATATGCAGGGTGCAATCACAGATGAGTTCATTGAGCGATATACAATCGCACAACTCTCTGCGATGTCACCTCGTGAACTTGAATCGTGCGGGCGACTTACTTTTCCAATCCATGCAGGTCCACTTGATTCGCATTACAAACGTATTTCATGGGAAGAGGTAATGGAGCGCACATCAAAAGCGATTCGCGAAACCGAACCATCGCGTTCGTTTTACTACCTCAGCGGTCGATCAAGTAATGAAGCGGGTTTTTTATTACAACTTGCAGCGCGAATACGGGGCACCAACAACGTCAACAACTGTTCGTTCTTTTGTCATCAAGCAAGCGGTGTTGGACTCGCGAGTGTTACGGGTTCTGGAACAGCAACGGTCGTGTTGGAAGATTTAAGCAAATGTGACTTGGTCTTTCTTATTGGATGTAATCCAGCGTCTAATCATCCAAGGTTACTCAAAAATCTAATAGACCTTCGTCGCCGTGGTGGAAAAGTTATTGTCGTGAATCCGATGAAGGAACCGGGTCTTTGCAAATTTAAAGTGCCAAGTGACCTTCTTAGTTTGCTATTTGGATCAACAATTTCAGATATCTATGTTCAACCAAATATCGGCGGGGACAGCGCATTTTTTCTTGGCGTGATCAAATGGTTGGGAGAACATGATGGTTTTGATTCGCAGTTCCTTGAAAACCACGCCGAAAATTTTGATGCGGTTGCAAAGCGAACTTCAGAAACACCATGGGCAAAAATTGTTGAACTTTGTGGAGTTTCACAAGAGGAGATCGGGCAAGTGGCAAGTGCGTACAAGGAGTCTTCGGGAACAATATTCTGTTGGGCGATGGGTATTACCCACGTTGAAGGTGGAGTCGATAGCGTCAGGGCAATTGCAAATACAGCAATAGCTCGGGGAATGATTGGACGAAAAGGCGCTGGCTTGTTACCACTTCGTGGACATTCAAATGTTCAGGGCATGGGGACAGTTGGGGTTGTACCAACCTTAAAAGGCAAAATGGCTGAGGCAATTGAAGAAGAACTACAAATTATATTGCCCAAAAGTACTGGAATGGACACGATGGCATGCATGCAAGCCTCCCATGGCGGTGAAATTGATTATGCCATGTGTCTTGGCGGAAACTTACTTGCAGCAAATCCAGATACGCGTTTTGCAATTGACGCCATGTCAAAGATTCAATTTGTTTCTTACTTATCAACAACGCTAAACAAAGGTCACTTTTTGGGAAGAGGTTCAGAAACTGTTGTGTTACCAGTTCTTGCTAGAGACGAAGAAGAACAAATCACAACCCAAGAATCAATGTTTAACTTTGTGCGTCGCAGTACTGGTGGCATGCACCGTCATGTTGGTCCAAGGAGTGAAGTGAACATCATCGCTGAACTTGCACATTCAGCAATCGGAGGTATTGCGTGGGAGCAATTCCAAAATTACAGTTCTATTCGTGAATTAATAGCAAAATGCGTCAGTGGTTTTGACCCAAACGAAGAGCACCAGATTAAAGGACGAACGTTTCATCAGCCAAATTTTCCAACTTTAACAGGAAAAGTGGTCGTGCACGATGTTGTTCCAAGAACACCAAGCAAGTTAGAAGACAATCAATTACGGATGATGACAATTCGAAGTGAAGGACAATTTAATACTGTTGTGTACGAAGAAGAAGATATATTTCGATCGCAGACAAGGCGGGATGTTGTGTTAATGCATCCTAATGACATGAAAAAGATGCAGTTTGTACAAGATCAACAGGTTCTTGTTCGGGGTGAAGCCGGAGAGATCACGGTGATCGTTCGTGTGTTTGATATTAGAGAAAGCAACTGTGCAATGTATTACCCCGAGGCAAATGTATTGATCTCTAACAAAATTGATCAGGAATCAAAAACACCTCTATTCAAAGGGGCAGTTGTTGAGTTGTTCCCTTGTGTTGATGTTTGAAAGTTGTTTTTTGGCACCACGCGGTCTTGGAACAACGGTGCACACAAGTGTACGTAGAAAACCATGCAGTGATCTTCCTCCTTCATCTAAATACGTGGAACACGCGGTTGAAGCCAGACTGCTCACGACAAGCGGAAGAGGTGTTGGAAAGTCAACATTACTCTCACCCTCAAACACAACAACATCACCTTCACCAAATAGTGGTTGGACTGTTTCTCGCTTGAGCAACGGCATGTCACACCCAACAACCAAATATCGTTCATCGAGGTTAGACGTGAGTAATGCTTCAATACCAGCAACGGGACCAAGCCCTCTGCGATGATCAATAACGCAATGTTGATTGCTATATGTTCCTCCAACAACCACCGTCTTGTTTGCAGTTGTGGAAGCGAACTCAAGCATTACCTCCATCATTGTTTTGCCATTTGGCAATGTTGCTTCATGCTTAGGCGAACCCATGCGGCTGCTTTTTCCACCAATTAAAATTGCGACTGTGTGTGGCCACATGCGATTAGTTTTTGTTGCGAACCGTGATGGATTCTCCAAGCGAAATCGTGTTTTCAACAATGACTTTCGCGAGATATCCACACCGACCAATGATGTCAGTTTTAAGTTGTTTTCCAAGTGGGTCAAGGACAAAACACGGCTTTCTTGCTTCAACCAGTTCAATAACTACCCCACCAGAAAAAGCGAGACGATCTCCCGGTTCAAGTGATTGCAGATGTAGATCTTTGACAGTGAGGTTTTCACCAACAGCACCCGGATAAAGATCGTAACCTTCTGTGACAAGTTGATCTAAAATTTCTTTGTCAATCAAACTGACGGCTCTATTAGAATTGTCGTGTTTACTGTGATCGTGAGAGTCGCCATCAAGACCCTCAACTCTAATAGCACACTTTTCCACAGGTAGTTTTGGTATTCCGCCTTGCGAAACGTTGATAGAAAGTACAGTTGGCATAAACGAATTATACTCTACGCACATGTCCTTTTTTACGCTCACCATCTCTTGTGGTTTATGTTTGCTCTTGCAACCTACACCTGTTGAACTTACACCGGTAGATGCTGGGGTTGAGGACAGAACAGTATTAAGTGAGTCGTTGAGACTTCAGCCTTACGACATGCGAGAAAATCAATCCTTTGAACAGCTGTTTCGGGTTGTGGGAAGTCCAGAGATCTATGTCAGACGCGCTGGTTCGCTACATGCTGTATTTCGTGATCCTCTGTACGTCGAAACAGCGGGAGGTTCTATTCCCCTTGTTCCAACAGGCACTATTTACTGTATCGGAGAAGTGACACAGAGCGTGCTTGATCAACTAGGCGTGATCGCTACTGGAAAAAAAGTAATTGTGGACGAAGGGGCGTCGGTACAGGGGATTGAAAAGTGGAACCCTGTTTCTCCAGCAATTTCACATACATCACTGAATTCGATTCGCTTTCTTGATGATGAAGGATACCGAAGACGCCGATTGGCATCTTTCGTATTAGAACTGTCATTTTGAAGATGATTGCTTAAGCAGCTGTTGGGGGATCATCATGAAGATTCCAAACACCCATCATTGATGCCATCATGTAGATTCGTTGTTGCGCTTGGGCAACTGCAACTTCATCAATCTTGCCATGTTCACATCGTTTATCACCTAGCGATGCAGCAGCTTCACAAGGAAATGGCAACGAGAGCCTACTCGAACCAACGATCGGGTCCGATTGTACCGGTGGAGTTGGGAACCCTAGTCCGGTGTGCGGGTTGGGATATGGGGTGTGATATTCCATGCTTCCGATGCATCGACGAAAAAAGGAGCCAAGTTTTGTCAAATATCCAACATCAGCGTGAGTTCCACAGGTAACCCACCACCAAATAACCCATTTTGCCATTATTGACTCCAAGTGAATTCATGCCATGGTAATGATGCTATTAAAGAACGATAAACAAACAAAAGATCCCAGACATACGGTTCATTTAATTGACTCGTAGTCAATTAAATGAGCACAGAGTTCGTAAGAGTGAGGTTAGGATACGGCGCTCATGACACTTACCGTTGAAGAAGTCAAAACGAATATCAGCGATCCCCTGCTTGAGCCAATTGCAGAGAAAGTACGCGATGGTATTCGCCTTTCTGAAGCGGAGGGGTTGCAACTTTATGAAACAAAAGACATATGGACGCTCTGCTCACTAGCAGATGAAGTACGTCGTAGATGGCACGGCGATGTTGCGTACTACAATATTAATCGCCATATTAATTATTCAAATGTCTGCGCACTGAGTTGTAAGTTCTGTGATTTTTATCGAAAAAAAGATCAAGACGGCGCGTATGAATATTCTGTTGAGGACATCAAAAAAGAAGCACGAGTCGCAATGGAAGCTGGAGCAACGGAGATACATATCGTTGGTGGATTACACCCATGGCTTCCGTTTTCTTACTACACAGATGCAGTACGTGCAATTAGAGAAGCCGCCCCAAACATACACGTGAAGGCGTTTACTGCAGTAGAAATAGTTCACCTTGCAAAAATTTCAAAACGCGGACGCGACGGAAATGCAGGAATTGCCTCGGTCATTGAAGATCTAAAAGAGGCAGGGCTCGGTTCACTTCCTGGTGGTGGAGCAGAAGTGTTTGACGACCGTGTACACGACGAAGCATTCAAGGGAAAAATACGTGGCCAACAATGGATGGACGTGCACCGCGTTGCACATGAACTTGGTTTAAATACAAATGCAACAATGTTGTATGGACACATTGAATCAAGAGAAGAACGTTTGCACCACATGTCATTGTTACGCGAGGAACAAGACCGAGCAAATCAGGATAGCACCGAAGGAAAGTTCCAAGCAATCATTCCCCTGCCGTTTATTCCGGGTGTTAGCGAACTTGCACACCTACCCGGACCAAGCGGTATTGAAAATCTAAGAACAATTTCAATTGTCAGGTTAATGCTTGACAACATTCCACACGTTAAAGCGTTTTGGATCATGCAAACACTTCACATGGCACAACACATGTTGCAGTGTGGCGCAGACGATATTGACGGAACGGTCGTTTGGTATGACATTACAAAAGTATCTTCAAGCTCCACACATCAAGAGTGTACGGTTAGAGATTTAGAGAGAGCTATTGGCGATGCAGGTTTTACTCCTGTGGAACGTGACACCCTGTACAGAAGAGTGCTAAGAGACGGCACAAACTGGACAGTGGGTGAAGAATGCAATAACGTCCGATAACCAAGCACGGTACTACGCCGCTTTCCGGATTTCCATTGCATTTTCTTTTTGCGTTTTTGCCACTAGGCGATCAACCGCCCAGGACTGCAACACTCTTAAGAACCTTGCTCTTGCAAAGTTTTCTGCCTCATTAGAATCAACACCAGAAGAAGGGTCGAGTGAAACGCAGATCTTATTTGGGATACTTTGCATCAATCCCGACATCGTCACTTCATTCGGGTATGTTCTGTCGAATATTACATTTTTGGTTTAAAACCTAGGCGATCAAAGATACCCTCAAGTTGTTCATTATCAAAAAACTCAATGAGCAACTTTCCACTGCCCTGCTTTGGACCAATTGCAAATTTTACTTTCGTACCGAGGTGATCACCAAGTTGGCTTGACATGTTCTCTGCAAACATTTCAACTGCCGTCGGCTCAGTTATCTGTACCTGCTTTTTATTTCCAACAGTATTCTTTTTAAGTTGTCGCTCCAGCTCTCGAACGGACCACTGCTCACTTGCGCACTTGCGAGCAATCGCTTTACATTTTGACATCTCAGGAATTCCAAGGAGCACCTTAGCGTGACCCATTGATAACCGGCCATCACGGACCGCGTCTTTTACAGAAGTCTCTAGGTCGTTAAGACGAATGAAGTTAGCA
>Ga0114993_10003336_pt1 | contig 16735 bp, 13 predicted proteins | sample ArcticOcean_MG_C_FD_87042 | JGI IMG/M metagenome (GOLD analysis project Ga0114993, IMG submission 87042) | Marine microbial communities from western Arctic Ocean - ArcticOcean_MG_CB2_150 | ecosystem: Environmental > Aquatic > Marine > Oceanic | place: Arctic Ocean: Canada Basin | collected...
CTAATTATTTCATTATCAAGGTATTAAAACTGAAAATGCTTCTCTTCCAATCGCAGATCGGTCTTGGCTACTCTGAGTACAAGGAAACAAGCCTTTTATCGATAAAACCGAATCGCTCGTCACGGACATGGAACTGCTCCTTGTCTGGGTCACCCTGTACTGCGGAGTAATCCATGTTTTCTAGTTTCCTTTTGATCATACAGGCGTAAGTAATACTTTCAGGCTTTTCTTCTATATCTAGAAAGTTGACCGCTTTCATAAAGGTTGAACCGGTAGTGACAATGTCATCAACTATTAACCAGTGGGTATCTGCCGGATGGGGAGGAATAGCAACTTCAGCAAAGTCAGTACTTTTCTTAGGCATTATGTAAAAAGGAAGATCAATCAGTTTTGACAATACATACCCAATACGTATTCCCTCAGTTTCACAACCAACAATCACATCAAACTTACCATGCTTTGACTGCCAAACATCTAGTTTCTGTTTTAACAAGCTACAATAGGCTTCGTTCATAGTATCGGATAGTAGAGAGTAGTCGTAATTGTAGTTCGATTTAACCCCCGAGCTTAAAACAAATTCCCCCTCCTTTTTAATCCGTGAAAACACAGCACACCCCTATCCCGAAAACTAATTTAAACTAACGTTTAAAAAATATCTCGACGATAAACATTTGTTGAATAGCCTTTACAAAATTTTCATTTCTTTATTTGACCATTGTTCAATGAAGTCATTCTTCTTCGGACCAAGCAAATTTGCCGATGAGTGGGACAAACTTACAACTTCCTATTTTTCGCTTAATTACCCTATCACCATTCTTATTGAGAACAATAAGATCTTGTGATTCTCTTCCCCCTACAGGTGCTACTAAACGACCTCGATCCGCCAACTGCTCAATCAATGCGGTGGGAATGTTTGGCGTTGCGGCTGAAATAAGAACTGCATCGAACGGGGATTGATCACGCCAACCATATGTACCGTCAAACGTTTTAAAAACAATATTTTTATATCTCAATCCCCCAAGCAATTCTTTGGTTTTCTGAACAAGGGGCTTGATTCTTTCAATAGTAAATACTTGCGAAGCTAACTCAGCCAGAATAGCCGTCTGATAACCCGACCCAGTCCCGATTTCTAAAACCCGCTCATCCCCCCTGAGCTGCAAAACCTCCGTCATTAATGCGACAATGTATGGCTGTGATATTGTCTGGTTCTCACCAATCGGCAACGGACAATCCCCATAAGCCCTATGCCGAAGCGAAGTATCAACAAAAAGATGCCTTGGTACCCGGCTTAGCACCTCCATCACCGAAAGGTCCTTGATACCACGCCCTGATAGTTGTTCTTCTATCATCTTACGCCTCTGTCCAGCGTACGCCTGTATGGCCTGCTCCGTCAACTCCACTTGGAACGACCTCCTAAAATGCTACCGAGAAACTCGAGAAATTATGGTACAAAACCGAAGAGGATAAAATTAGAAAATTAATCTAGACGAGGAACTGCTAATGCAAATGGCGTGACATCCTATTTGTTTGGCCAGTGAACGTCTTAAACCTTAATCGCTCAATTAAGCCGACTTTTTCATTACCTACCATAAGAGTTTCTACCAAAACGGGGTTCTGATAAAAAACAAGATCCCAGCAACCTTGACCTTCTTCATATCTCAAAAGGTAAATATTGTTATCGTCGGCCTCCACTTTAAAATAAACCTCACCATCACCGTACCATCTATCTACGACCTCTTTTATCTTGTATCGACGGTCACAAACATGGAAGGCAACGGGCCTTTCTTTTGCTTGGAACTCTGAGCAAAACTCGACTGTAATCATGATCCAATACTATGCTCGAGCCTATTAAAAGTAAACCATTATTTAGCATTATACCGTGTAAGTAGTTTGTGACTTACGGTATATTGACATTAAGTAAGCAGTTTGTTAGCGTAGAAAAATTGATCCTATTTTTAATAACTATTGGAAATTAAAGATGCCCTGGGACGATTTACACGAATCTAAAAAATCCGGAAAAAGAGGTGGCGGAAGTCAAGGCGGACCAGAAGACAAACTTCCTTTTGACATCCCTCAAATTCAAATCCCGAAATTCAAACCTTCCATGGTTTGGATTGTTATTGGACTGTTGCTACTGGTCTGGATTATTCCCGGTACATTTTATTTTGTAGAACCGGATGAAGAAGGGGTAGTTGTAACCTTTGGAAAATTTTCCCGTATCACTCAACCTGGAATGCATTTTAAGTTTCCATCTCCGATCGAACACGCAAGCACACCGAGAGTAAGACAAATCCGGAGGACAGAGATTGGTTTCCGAACAACTCAAGGGGGAGGCTTGCAAAAAGTTCCCGCCGAATCTCTTATGCTCACAGGTGATCAAAATATTATCGATATCAATCTCGTTGTTCAATACAAAGTCATGGATTCTGTAGCCTATCTATTCAATGTTCGGCGCGTACATAAGTTAATCAGAAATGTCTCTGAAACCGTAGTTCGTGGAATAGTGGGGAGTAGAAAAATCGATGAGGCGCTAACAACAGGTAAAGCAGAAATCCAAATAACCGCTCAGGAACAAATTCAGCAACTCCTGGACAAACATAAATCAGGTGTGCAAATTGTCACCATACAATTGCAAGATGTCCATCCGCCTGAGCAAGTAGCTTCAGCATTTAAAGACGTTGTCTCTGCACGCGAAGATAAAGAGCGAATGATCAATGAGGCGCAGGGCTATCGCAACGCTGTAATTCCGGAAGCTCGGGGACAAGCTGCCCAAATTGTCAGAGCTTCCGAAGCATATCGAGAAGAAAAAGTCAGTATGGCAACGGGTGATAGTCGGCGCTTTATACTGCAGTACGATGCATACAAAAAAGCGCCTAAAATTACTCGCAAGCGAATTTATTTAGAGACGATGGAAGAGGTCCTACCTTCCATGCAGAAATTCGTAATGGGCAACAACAAACAAGGTGTTCTACCCATTCTTCCGTTAAGACCGGGAGCACTTGGTGACGCGACTAAATAATAAAATGAAACAAAATGGACTCATTATAGGGCTAGTGTTAGTAGCATCGTTAATTTCAACCTCGATGTTCACTGTACACTTGACGCAATCTGCGGTTGTGCTCGAGTTGTCAAAACCGAAAACAATCATTACTGAGCCAGGCTTATATTTTAAGATTCCCGTTATTCAAAAAGTTCGCTATTTTTCTAAACAACTTTTAGACAACGATTCCTCGCCCACCGAAGTCATTACACGCGATAAGAAAAATCTATTGATTGATAATTTTTCTTTGTATCGCATTACCGATCCGTTGAAGTTTTTAGAAACAGTACGGTCAGAAAATGGTGCGCGGGCACGACTCGACGATATCGTTTATTCCGAACTTCGGGTCGAAATTGGTACCCATGATCTCCATGAGGTCGTAACCGAAACTAGAGGAGCCATCATGGCAAAGGTGACAAAAGAGGCGAATAAAAAAGCAGCAGAATATGGGATCCAAATGGACGAAGTTCGGATGAAGCGAATTGACCTGCCACCAGAAATCGCCAACTCGATTTACAACCGAATGCGTACTGAACGACAACGGATTGCAATGGAATACCGTTCAGAAGGGAAAGAAGAGTCCACCAAAATTCGAGCTCAGACAGACAAAGAGAAAACAATTCTTATTGCCGAGGCGTATAAGCAGGAACAAACCATTAGAGGTGAAGGTGACGGGAAAGCAACAAAGATTTATGCTGACGCGTTCAAGAGAGATCCCAAATTCTACAACTTCATTCGTTCCATGGAAGCTTACAAAAAATCTTTAAAAACAGACACCACCATTCTTCTGTCGGAAGATTCTGAATTTTTAAACTTCCTTAATAAGAACAACTGATAGCCACAATAGGACAACCCCTCCCTCATGTAACGGTGCTGTTTTGTTAAACCAGGATTAAAACCAAGTTCCCAGGCTTCCTTAAACAACTTTTATTTCTTATGAAAATTTTGATAGCTGGGGCTGGCATTGTCGGTAATAATTTAGCTGAACAACTCTCCGAAGAAGGCCATGACGTTTCTATCATAGATGAGGACGCTGAAAAAATTCGCCTTATCTCCAACACGTTGGATGTAATGTCGGTTTGCGGTAATGCCTGTATGCCCAGCGTTCTTGTGAAAGCAGGAATTCGTGACATGGAAATGGTAATTGCTGTCACCAACAAAGACGAAATTAATTTGATGGTGTGTTTTCTCGCTTCTAAATTTCAAGTTTCAAAGCGATTCGCAAGACTTCGCAGTATGGAATTCACTGGTTCTGGACAAATCTTTTCACCAGAAGAACTGTTTATTGACCAGGCAATCAACCCTGGAGAAATCATCATTGATACTATTCTTAAAATTCTACAAACACCTGGCGCTGTAAATGTTGCAGAGTTTGCCCAGGGAAAGGTTTTATTACGCGAGTTTGATTTACCTGAAAATGCCCCATTGACAGGGAAAAGCATCAAGGAACTCGCAAGCATTTCTGATCTCGACTTGATAATAATCGTGGCTATCGTACGCGAAGGAAAACTCATTATCCCACAACCAGAAGATATTCTACAAACTGGTGATCGGATCTACACTTTAGTGAACAAAGAGTTCCTACCGTTTCTTTTGCCCATGTTGAACAAAACTGTCGATGCTGTAGAAAAAATAGTCATCTATTCCGCTAATCCTGTATCTATCAATCTTGCCAAGGCATTGGAAGAAACTGTAAAAGATGTATGCATTATTGAACCCTCGCGTGAAACCGCCAACAAAGCCGCTGAGGAACTTTCAAAGACCTTAGTACACCACGGGACAGGAACTGACCTCGACTTGTTTAACGAGATAAATATGAAAGACGTCGATTTTTTTATGGCGCTTTCTGATGACGATGAAAACAATATTCTCGCTTCTCTCTTGGCAAAAAAGTATGGCGCGCGACGTGCGCTGGTCATCACCAATGACCCCGAGTATCTACCTATTCTTGATTCGATTGGTATCGACATTACGGTCAACCCTCGCCTGATCGTAGTCAGCACTATTTTGAAGCATGTGCGTAAGGGGGGTGTTATTTCTATCTTCAAGCTAATAGAAGATGCCGAAGTGATGGAGTTAGTCGTTGATGCCAAATCAACCATCGCCGGGAACAGAATCTCTAATTTAGACTTCCCCGAAGATGCGATGATAGGTGCAATCCTTCGCCAGGGAGAAATGTTGGCCCCTGACGAAAAAAGTACTGTTCAAGAAGGCGATTCAGTTATTGTTGTTGCTTTGAGTTCAGCAATCGAGAAAATCGAAAAACTTTTCGGACGCAAAAGACACTTTTTCCCGTTCTAATGAACATCCTTGCGATTTTTAATGTTGTGGGAGTTCTCCTCCTTCTTCTTTCAGGCCTAATGGTTCTGCCTGTTGGTATTTCATATTACTACGACCATCCCCCATTACCTGGTTACATGACAGACACACAAGCATTTTTTCTAACCCTTGTGGTGTCATTCTTACTCGGCCTTTCTTTGTGGAAGATCCTTCCATCAGGCGTTGAAAAACTACGAGACCGAGAAGGGTTTGCAATTGTCGCCTTATCCTGGGTATTCATCGCATTAGCCGGTGCGTTTCCTTATTATCTTTCTGGAAACTGCCCAGACTTTATAGACGCATTCTTTGAAAGCATGAGTGGATTTACCACCACAGGGGCGTCCATCCTTACAGATATCGATTCTTTACCTCGTGGAATTCTTTTTTGGAGAAATCTCACCCAGTGGTTTGGAGGAATGGGAATCATTCTTTTGTCTATGGCAATTTTCCCAGCCCTTGGAATTGGCAGCACCCACTTGTTCAAGGCAGAGGTGCCTGGTGGTGTCACCGTAGAACGCATGCAACCCCGACTTGCAGAGACCGCTAAAATCTTATGGAAAACATATGTCGTATTGACTGTGTTAGAGGTACTCCTCCTTAAATTGGGGGGAGTAGGTTTTTTTGATGCACTTTGTCACAGTTTTTCTACGGTTGCCACTGGCGGATTTTCAACCCACAACACCAGCATAGGCTATTTTAAAAGCGCCTACGTAGAATCAATTTCGATTTTGTTCATGTTTTTAGGTGGCGTCAGCTTTCTCCTTCACCATCAACTAGTCAACGGAAATTTTGGAGTTGTTTTTAAAAACCCTGAGTTACGGTTTTATGGAACAATGATTATCTTCGGAGTTGCACTTGCAACCTGGGGTCTCGCTTCTTCCAGACCCGACCTATCTTTAGACGAGTCGTTCCGCAAAGCTGCATTTAATGTCGTTTCAATTAATACAACTTCTGGTTTCATGACAGATGATTTCAACGCGTGGCCAAACTTTCTAAGAATCTTTATGCTAATCATCATGATGATAGGTGGATGCTCTGGTTCCACCAGTGGATCTCTAAAAGTAATCCGCTTTATCATCTTATTTAAAATAATTAGAAGGGAATTGAAAAAACTCGTCCATCCCCGCGCTATTTTTCACGTAAAAGTTAGTGGTAAACCGGTCAAACCCGATGACTTGACTAATGTAGTTGCTCTTACTTGTTTTTTTATGGGTTTTGCAACTTTGGGCTGTATTCTTTTATCCTTAATGGGCATGGATTTAACAACCTCTGTGTCTGCTTCCATAGCCTGCCTCTTTAATATTGGTCCTGGCCTCGGGCAGGTCGGAGCTATTGGTAATTATGCAGATATACCATTCATGGGTAAAAGTATCCTCATCGCTTTTATGCTAATGGGAAGGTTGGAAATATTTGGAATCGTGCTTCTTTTTCTACCTATGGCGTGGCGCAAATAAGATTTGATTTTATATATTTATTATCTTAGTATCTTCCGGTTCCCGCTTTAGATGACTAAGTCAACCATGGAATGTTGATTCGGTTAAGACATCTATAACGTTTGCTTTCTTTCACTAAATATTTGCTAAACTGCTTTCCCTATTTCAGGGAAGGACGCTTTTCGAGAGTCCCATGGATACAAGTTCTCCATTAAAAGTTACTGAGCTAGTACTAAGAGACGCTCATCAGTCTTTGCTGGCAACCCGAATGCGTACAGAAGATATGTTGCCGATCGGCGAAAAACTTGATCAGGTGGGTTTTTTCTCTTTGGAAATGTGGGGAGGAGCTACTTTCGATTCGTGCTTACGTTTTCTCAATGAAGATCCTTGGGAACGAGCACGCAAGCTCAAAAAAGTAATCCCTAATACACCTTTTCAAATGCTACTGAGAGGTCAAAACTGCGTTGGGTATAGGCATTATGCCGATGATATTGTTGAGCGTTTTGTAAAAAAATCTGTTGATGTAGGAATAAATATTTTCCGTATATTTGATGCTCTCAACGATTTAAGAAACATTGAAACCGCAATCAAAACAGTAAATAAATGCGGTGAAACTGTAGAAGGTTGTATCAGCTATACAGTGAGCCCATTCCACAGCGTCGAACTTTACATAAAGATGGCTCGCCAATTAGTTGATATGGGATCGGACATTGTCTGCATTAAGGATATGGCCGGTTTACTCACACCTGAAGTAACCAGAACCCTAATCCGAGAAATTAAAAATTCAGTCGATACACCGGTTCATTTACATACACATGCCACAACAGGACTCGTCGGAATGAATCTACAATCTGCGATTGATGCTGGAGTCGATATGGTGGATACAGCCATCTCTAGTCTTTCAATGGGGACGGGACATTATGCGACAGAATGTATTGTCGCTTCGCAACAAGGATTGCCTCGGGATACGGGACTTGACTTGGAACTACTAGAAGAAATCTCTAATTACTTTCGTCAGGTGAGAAAAAATTACGCGGAATTCGAAAGCAATTTTAAAGGTGTGGATATCAATATCCTTAAGTCACAAATTCCTGGGGGAATGATCTCCAACATGGAAAATCAGCTGAAAGAGCAGAATGCCATAGATAAACTTGACGAAGTCCTTAAGGAAGTCCCGCGTGTAAGAAAAGATATGGGCTACCCGCCACTAGTTACACCTACAAGTCAAATTGTTGGCTCGCAGGCCACTTTAAATATTTTAACCGGCGAACGATATAAATTGATCACGAAAGAAACCCGTGAGTGCGTGCTTGGTAAATATGGAAAACTACCCGCATCTCTTGATCCCGACTTATTAGCAAGGGTTGAGAAAGATGGAGAAGCTATTGATTGTCGACCTGCCGATCTCCTTAAACCTGAGTGGGACCAAGTTGTAAAAGATTGCAAGGGTAAGTGCACTTCAGAAGAAGATATGCTTTCCTATGCTCTTTTTCCTAAAGTTGCCTTAGAATTTTTTAAAAACAGAGAACAAGGATTCCCTTCGACCGAGAAAACTGCAACTCCGACTCCAAAACCTGTAACTACAGCAGCGACTCCAGCCACTTCAATAGCTGGTAGTGCTACATATACGGTAAATGTCAATGGGCAAGCCTTTTCCGTGCAAGTAAGTGTCGGCGGTGCTCCACAACAAGTCTCCGCACCAGCTGCCCCAACCCCGGTAGCTCCGGCAGCCAATGGAACGTCTGTAACCTCACCCCTTCCTGGCTCTGTATTTGCTCTTAAGGTGGCCGTCGGTGATCAGGTCAGTGAAGGAGATGTTGTTATAATCATGGAATCCATGAAAATGGAAACCGAAATTCATGCCACCGCAAGTGGAACTATAAACTCCATCCAAGTCCAAGAAGGACAAAAAGTTAATACCGGTGATAACCTATTAGTCATCGGCTAGATTATAAGTCTAAATACTCATGGAACTTACTTTCGGCGATGCCGCAACCAAAATTATAGGATCTACCGGCTTTTCAAGCTTAACAGTTGGAGACGGAATGATGATCCTAGTTGCTTGCGTGCTGCTTTATCTCGCCATTTGGAAAAAATTTGAACCCCTTCTTCTGCTACCTATCGGATTTGGTTGTCTGCTAGCAAATCTTCCACTCAGTATGATGGCAAGCACTGACTCTGGCGGACTTTTAAATTTTTTCTACCAAGGTGTTAAACATGAAATTTTGCCCCCTTTAGTTTTTCTAGGAGTAGGGGCTCTTACAGACTTTGGGCCCTTACTAGCTAATCCATCAACTCTTCTCCTTGGAGCCGCTGCACAAATAGGTGTCTACACAACTTTGGTTGGGGCTGTATTTTTAGGGTTCGACCTCAAAGAGGCAAGTGCAATTGGAATTATTGGAGGTGCTGATGGGCCTACATCAATTTTTATTGCCAGCAAACTCGCACCTCACCTTTTAGCTCCAATAGCTGTCGCAGCCTATTCATACATGTCGCTGGTCCCACTTATTCAACCTCCGATTATGCGATGGCTGACTACTGCAGAAGAAAGAAAAATCAAAATGGAGCAGTTAAAACCAATATCACAAACAGTAAAAATTATTTTCCCAGTTGTGGTAACTATCGTGTGCTGCCTGATGCTCCCTGGAGTAACACCTTTACTTGGAATGCTGATGCTAGGAAATCTCTTTCGAGAATCGGGAGTCACCGCCAGACTTCATGAAACTTCTGAGACTCATTTGATTAATATCGTAACTATTTTTCTGGCACTCGCAGTAGGCTCCTCCATGACAGCTGATTCATTTCTAAGATTAGAAACAATAAAAATCATCGTCCTTGGTTTACTCGCATTTTGTATGGCGACCGCAGGTGGTGTTATTTTTGCGAAGATCATGTCTAAACTTTCAGGTGGAAAAATAAATCCTTTGATTGGTTCGGCAGGAGTCTCTGCTGTTCCTATGGCAGCCCGCGTTTCTCAAAAAGTGGGCGCCGAAGAAGATCAATCAAACTTCCTTCTCATGCACGCTATGGGCCCCAATGTGGCCGGAGTAATAGGGAGTGCCGTTGCAGCCGGTGTTTTCATATCATTATTTGGTGATCCAACGATTGGCTCAAATCATGCGGAGATTTCAACGAATATAATTTCTACGATTTCATCTTTACCTAAATAGCAGATATGGATTCAATAGTTATAACATCTCTGACCGTTTCCTTAATCGCTATTTCAGTAATTTTTACTGTACTGGTAGTTCTAATATGCACCATCAAACTATTAGTGTACCTATTACCCTATCAGGAGCCACCTTTATCAAAATCAACCACTCATGCATCGCCTCAACTCTCTGCAACAAACACTGTTACCCCTGATATTATTTCAGCTATCACCGCAGTAATGGCGACCCATCTGGGAAAGTCTCCACAGGAATTCCATATTACTCAGATCAATCCAAAGTAATTTTTTCTACCTCTTCGGGTCAATCAGTTATTTCACCCACACCTATTTTTTTAGGTAAATTTAAAATTTCTTCCGAACTTTGGAGGACGCCCTGAAAAAGACCTGTAAATTTTTTACTAAGAGATGTAAAAGGAATAGCCGTTACTTCAGGATTATCAAATGGCCCCTTAACATCGTAATAAGTTTTTATTAAACTTCCTTCGTCACCAGCCGTTAGAATGCTCCCAACTAAAGGGATCTGGTTAAGGAGTTTATCCAAACCGGGTAAGTGGGCAACACCAACCACGGTATCCATTTTAAGATCGTTTAAATCAAACTTCCCGACGATAGCACTCTTGCGCTGGTCTGTTTCGTATACTAAATTGTTCGTTTTTGCGACGCCATCGGTATAAATAAAATCGCCCGATATACTCTCATATTTGGAAGGTTCTTGATCTTTGTCCTTTTTGCTCTTCGATTCTAAGGGTTGCTCGAGATCAAACAAGCTAAAGACTCCTTCATGTAATTTCTTTGTATCAATAATACCATTAGCTAAATGGAAAGATAATTCCCCATTTAGATTCCGAATATTTTCAGAAAACTTTTGCCCGCGACTTTTAAGGATTAATTTTAAGTTTTTAAATTTTCCGGTCAATCCTTCTCTAAAGTGCTCGCCAAACATTGCAAGAAATTCTTTTGCCTTTATTTCACCAGCCTTTATGTGGGCTTCAAAACTAATAGCATTAGGATCCTTAACTGAAAACTTACCTTGCCCTTTGATCTCATTGTTAGGACCTATCCGAAACCGATTAAATAAAATTTCTTTGTCTTTTAGAAAAAAGGTGCCTGACACATCTCCAAGTGTAAGCCATTTATAATCTAGTCGTTTAAGATCGACACTTATTCTACTTTTCCCGTTGGAAAGCAAGTGGGACGTCTCGAACAAGTCTTTTAAGTTAACTTCACCTTTGTCTTCATCCTTTTTGTTAGAAATTAATTCATCAACAATCAAAGTTTCGCCTGTCAATTTTAATATCAGTTCCGGTTGCTCATCATTTTTATACTTCCCGCTAAATGAAATTTTGGATCGCCCAGACTCTATTCTACCGGAGCGAAGATCATAAGTATTTCCTGAAAATCTGGCATCGGCGCTGAGAGTCAATGGGTTTTTTCTATCTTCCCATTTAAAAACAAGATCTTTTAAAATAGCCGAACCTTTAAACAAAGAACCTCCCGACTGATTCAGTTTACCTTCACCTAAAACATTAAAATCTATCCTTCCATCCGTATTATTAGCAAAAACGTCCATCAAAGATCCTAGGGTTTTGGCTTCAAAGCCAATCCCGTCAACTTTAATTAAATATTTTGGATCAGCTAAGTTTTTTATATTTCCCCTACCCGTAAAACTGTTATTATCCAGAGTGAACTCAAATTGGTCTACAGCAATCCCTTCCTTTTCCGAATAAGTTCCCTCCATTTCAATCTTATTCATATTGTTTTCCTTCTTATGAATTACATCCTGGAATTTATAGGCTGTCTGCGTTAAATCTAATTTATTTTTAAATTTAAAAGAATGGCGGTTTCCAGAAAGATTAATTTCCGAATTAAGTGGGCCTGAAAACTTGAGGTTCTCGAAATAAGGAATCCCTTTCAAATTGTCCTCAGTCCAGCCGGTTAAATTTGCCTGTAAATTAAAATCCACAAGCGAGCCTGACTTTGGAGTCAATTGACCTTCTAACGATATAGAAGAACCGCCATACCGTCCTCCCATTTTATTAATATCAATACGTCCATCACCAAATGAAATTCCTCCCGTCAATTCAACTACTGGCTGAAAACCAGGTGAATTTTTTATCGATATATTTTTTAATTTAATCTCTCCCCAAGATTTTTTCTTTCCTGGTTTATCGAAATCCATAAAGCTCCTGTAATCCACCTCTACATCACCTTGTTCAAACTCTGCTTGTTTCAATAGTGCAAACTCTGGACCACTGAAATCAATGTCTGAAATAACCTTAGCTAATTCGGCCGCGTTCAATCGATACACCGCTTCTATTTTTTGGACAATCTTTTCTCCCTGTCTTAGAATTTTTCCATTCATGTTATAAAATTCGCTTTCGCCAAACTCTCCCGAGAGGTTTTTCGCTTCAACTATTGGGGCAGATGGTTTTGCCTGGTTTTGATTATTTAACGGAACATGATTGAAATGCAATTTGCCGTTGAAGTTTGTAACTCGTGATTGCAGCTCAGCATCAAAAAAAGAAGCATTTTTTGCAGAAAGAACGGCCGTCAAAGAAGTTTTCTCTTTGTCATTTAGTGGCCCTTTAAGTTTCGCTTCAATCAAACCTTTTCCTTCTACTTCTTGGTAGTCATCAATAATATTTTCAAATGACTGCCCTCTAATAGATTTTTTTAAAAAACGATTTAACTCTCCTAAATCAAGTTCACTTTTCATAGAAAGATCTAACAAAGGTTTCTTCATTATGTTTTTTACCGTTCCCTTAATATTACTCAGAGGAAAACCTTCGTACCTAGCTTTCATAATTTCAATAAAACCATCACCATTTTTATAATCAAAGGATCCAGTAACTGCTTTAAATAGTGGCAAAGGAGACCGCCAATCAGTTTCTTTAAAATAAATCTCGGTTGTAATTCGATCCTTATTCTCATCAGAGCTTAAATTTTGCAACTGATCAAGTGAACCTTCAAATCTGAGAGACTTAATCCCCAATGTTCCATTGTTAAAAAATTTATTGATCTTCTTATGAATATTTTCAGGGAAAAGTATTAAAGGAAAGTTACGATGAGCTTTTCCTATTTTAAACTCATCGGATTGAATCGTAAAAGAAAGCCTGGGATCTTTCGTTTGGTACCCAACAAATTTGCCATTACCTGAAAAACTACTTTGGTCTGAGCTAGCTTTTAAGCTTTGAATCTCTATAGAATCCTTATCCAATTGCAAACTGTATTCTATTTCTCCTTCGCCCAGAGAACCCATCGTGCTTAGGGCGTGTCCCATGACACTTGAATATTTTAACCCACCCTTCGCGGATAGAGTACCCCCTATGACTCCTGAAATATCACTTTCAAATGATAATTTTGTGTCATTAGAAACATCAGATAATATATTTTTCAAATAAGGCTTCAACTGATCAAGGTAAAGCTGATCTAGCTTAATCTTTCCTCGTATAGGAATTGGTTCATTTATTTTTATATTTTCATAACTATCAATACCTACTGAAAGCTTAAATACTGTTGTTTGATATTTATTTGGAATTTTTCCGCTCAGGTTTAAGGATAATTTATTTTGGAAAACTTGTTGGTTGATAGTTAATTCGATACTATCTATTAAGGTAGAGGAAGGTTTGAGACCTGAAACAACATAATAGTCTCGAAACCTTATTTTGCTATCCGAAACGGAAAGCTGATGCATTAGACTAGCTCCTAGCAATTTGAATAAATGGCTAGAACTTTTCCCAGTCAATAAAGACAGCGAATTCCCAAAGTTAAATTTTCCTTGTGTGTCGCGAACAACTTCAACCGCGGCACCATCTAGAATAAATTGTTTTACCTCTATTTCTTTATTCAGCAACGGCCATAATTTAATGACACACCAAGCATTTTTTGCTGAAAAATCGTGACTTTTGCCATCGTGGGAATAAACCGAAAGTTGCTTTAAACTAATACTTATTCCCTTTTCAAACCCAAGCTCAGCCCTGTCGATAGAAACCTTTCTACCGGTTATTTCCTCAATTTTTTCTACCATTAAGTTTTTAAAATTATCTAAGTCTTTTAGTTGAATGTAGACAAGAATTAGTGCGGCAGAAATAAAAATAACGAACCCACCGAATACATAAGCTGCTATTTTTTTATTAAATGAAATAGTCATAAGTCAATAGGTTGGACAAATCTATCTGGATAACTTTAAATTCATATCGCCCTTAATTGTACGGACTTAGAATTTGGAGAAAGTATAGAGGGAATGTGATACGTTTACTACTCTTGCACAGTTAAGAAGCAATCTGGACAAAAGTATAAATAGCATAAAGCGATAGATCTTTCAACGCGCCTCATTTTAATACCTTAATGGTGAACTCAGGCCTAGAGTTTTACTTATAAGTCTAAGAATCGTTTTCAACAAATTATGCGCAATGACCAAACTGACACTCTTTACGGCATAAACCCCATAACAGAGGCTCTTAAGGCATCTAAACGAAAATGTTTTCGAATCATTGTTGAAGACGGGAAAAAAAACCCTCGCCTGCAAGCTCTTTTAGCACTTGTGCAATCAAAAAATATTCTTATAGAGTCCATTCTTAAAGAAACATTTAAAAAACGATACCGTTCCTTTGCACATCAAGGGATAATTGGGTATTTTTCCATAAAAGAAACTTTAGAGTTGCAAGAACTAATTACAGGAGCGCTTGAAAGGTCAGCCAATCCCATTTTAGTTATTCTCGATGGAATTCAAGATCCTCATAATCTTGGAGCTATAATACGGTCCGCGGCTGCAATGGGTATCCAAGGCATGATACTTCCCAAGCATCGGGGTGCCCCGCTCAATGAAACGGTAGCTAAGTGTTCTTCAGGAGCTATTGAAAAACTCCCAATCACTTGTGTCCCAAATCTTTCTAATGCGATAGAAGAATTAAAAAAATCTGGATTTTGGATCGTAGGAATCGATCCTGAAGGCACAACGTCCTGTTATGATTTTAAATTTGAAATGCCTGTCGCTCTCCTGATTGGAAACGAAGGGAAAGGAATACGCCCTCTTCTTAAAAAAAACTGTGACTTTACACTGTCGATTCCAATGGCAAGTTCAATGAATTCCCTAAATGCCTCCGCTGCTGGAGCGGTAGTCTTTTATGAAGCACTAAGACAAAAACTAAACAAAAAAAACCGGGTGAGCAAAAAGCCCACCCGGAAATAAATATCTGTTACCCACCAAACTTACATATGGAAGAAAGAAGTTGATCGTCTCATTGCCGCTTTTCGCTTTTTCTTTGCTTCTTTCTGCTTTCGTTTTTTCTTAATCGATGGTTTTTCATAAAACCTTCTGCGCTTAAGCTCTTTAAGCATCCCATCTTTAGTCAACTGGCGCTTTAAAACTTTCAACGCTCTTTCTACTTGATTCTGATATACAGTTACCTCCAAAAAATACCCCCCCTCTTATTCATTAACCTTAAAAATACTAATACATAAAAGCCGGCGGTAAAAACCCCCCACTGCAAAATTATGTAACGCGGTTCTGCGATTCTGAATGATTATAATAAAGAAGTCAAGTCTACTGTAACAAATTCAATCAAGATTTTATCGTAATAACTACATTTTGCTTTATGTGTTAAGTTAGCACAATAATATTCCCGACTAAAACAACACACTGCCGTTTTCTTAAATATGATTCTGACTACTCGATTTTTTGTAGCCTTGTTCCTATCATTGCCTTTATTTACTGAGAGTATAGCATTCGGAGAGGAATATGCTGTACCTCACTCTGGTTCCCCCTATCTTCCCCTTGACGATTTACAAAATAATGAGATTCTTCACCTACCCACGGGTCTAAAAGTGAGCTTCGACCAGATGCAGAATGTCATTTCCTCTTCCAGAGTAATCTACATTGGTGAAACGCATGACAACACTGAGGCTCACAGGGTACAACTTGAAATAATTGGCGATTTAACGCGGAGGTTCCCAGGAAAAATCTCAGTAGGAATGGAAGTGTTCCGTCGCTCTGCACAACAAGATCTTGACCGGTGGAGTAAAGGGGAACTCTCACTAGGTCACTTTAAAAAATTATTCCGAAAAAACTGGGGAAACGGCTATCCATTGTATAAACCCATCTTTGACTTTATAAACAAAAATCATATCCCATTGATCGGCCTTAAGCCTTCTAAAAAAACTGAAAATCTATTTCGAACTAATGAACAACCATCAGACCAAAATAACCTCCCTAAAATAGATTTTGATGACCGTTATCACCGTCCTTTTTCCATGTCTGTCTTTGGTGGACATCAAGCCATGGAAAAACCCTACCGCATGCTTTTACTCTGGGAGGAAACAATGGCCCAGACTGTAGCCGATTTTTTGATGGACCCGAGCAACATAAACTCAAAGCTCGTTGTTTTGGCTGGGGGATTTCATGTGCAGTACGGATTTGGAATACCCAAGCGGGCCTTTCGCCGAGTCTCTCATTCTTATTCTATTATTCTTCCAACAGTGACAGAACTTCCACCTGAATTAGAAGATCGTGAGATGAATGTAAAACACGTTTCTATTCCTCTCTACTCTGGAGACTATGCTTGGAAAGTTCAGTATGAAGTACTTCCTGACAACAAAGTTAAACTTGGAGTGATTTTGGAAAACAGCGAAAACGCCGTGCAGATCAAATCAGTCGCAGCAAATTCGAACGCAGAACGGGCGGGTCTAAAGAATGGCGACCTATTGCTGGCAATTAATGGAATTAAACTGATCGATATTGAAGACTTAACAAATACACTAAGAAAACTAGAG
>Ga0114993_10003338_pt1 | contig 16723 bp, 26 predicted proteins | sample ArcticOcean_MG_C_FD_87042 | JGI IMG/M metagenome (GOLD analysis project Ga0114993, IMG submission 87042) | Marine microbial communities from western Arctic Ocean - ArcticOcean_MG_CB2_150 | ecosystem: Environmental > Aquatic > Marine > Oceanic | place: Arctic Ocean: Canada Basin | collected...
GTTTCCGGAATGGACACCGACATCCCTGTGATTCACCTTCCCGAGTTGGTCGCCTGGGCCTTGGGTCACGACAAAGGGCGGCTAGCATATCTCAAAACTAGAGTTCTCGTTATGGGTGACTGAACCTCGCCCGTCAGTGACGGTCGAGCAAGAAGCAATTCGCTTGAACAGAAAATTTGCTTTCACACTGACTCCAGTGTGGGGCAACTAACTCAGCAGGAATCCGTTGTCTACTTTCGAAGAATGTCGAGGATTTTTTTGGCGGTGGCTGGACCGATTCCACTCACTTCGCAGAGTGTCGCTTCATCTGACTTGGAAAGCTCTTCGATCGAGCCGAATTTTTCCAAAATTCGAGTTGCAGTGGCTGGGCCGACACTTGGAAGCGATTCCAAGACCAGCATTCGGTCGAGTTGTCGAGACCGTTCTTCTGCTGCTGCGAGTGGGGCGGATGTTTTCGACGAATCAACGGCGGAAGCGGCTGTGATTGGGGCGGATGTTTTCGACGAATCAACGGCGGAAGCGGCTGTGATTGGGGCGGCTGTACCATCGAGAATTACTGTGGTCATTGCAGTCTGGTCGAATTCTTGCTTGCCTTCGGAAGCGACTGAGGCCGCAGCGCTGGCAGCCCTCTTTTCGCTTTCTTGCGAGCCACCCGGCTTTTGTCTGTCTAACCAGTTAGAAAGTTCAGGATTGTCCTCGGAATTTGATTCAAGACGACTTCTTGCCTCTTTTGTCAGGGCGCCGAGCAGAGCCTGTTCTCTTCGGCAGGCGACAATCAGGAATCGTGCGGTCTCTTCGCCATCTTGAGTCGTCACAACCGGGAGACCGAGGTCGATTGTTAGCGTAGCGAGCGCACCCATCAGAGCGTTCATGTGGACAGCACGCTGAGTGAAAAGCCCTCTTCCTTCTATGAGCATAAGGGGCCGTGGGGCAGTTGCGACAAGTCGCTGAGCCTGTTCCAAGAGCCGACCGTCTAGTAGGGAATCGACGAAGTCTCGAACCCGCTTTCGCTCAATGACAACTCTATCACCGATTGCGAAGTCACCAATTGGCAAGGTTTGGACATCGACATCGACTCCTTGAAGTCGAAGTGTGGCAGCAATCGAGGTGTTCAACTCTCGATGGTCAACTACGATACGGCAAGGAATATCTCCTTCTGCTGCGAGTGGGTCGGTCGCCTCAGTTGCAAGCGCTTGAACGATGTCTTCTGCGGCTCGGACAGCCAATCCTTCCAAGCCGCCATCATCCGCTTCGTCTGTGTCTCCAACCACTGGTTGCCCTCCTTCATGTTCATCGGAATCGGTGATGAGCCGGGTGGGTGAATCGGTGCTGGCGAATGCATCTAATCCAACTTGACCTGCTGGTCTGAGTCGGTTTGGCGCGACCTCTGCCCTTCGACCTTGATTTTCGTCCTCAGTTTCGGTCGAATCAGGTCGACTCGATTTCCCCTCTTGTTCGTCGCCGGAATCCTCCTCGACTGACCGTTCGAGTCTCGATTCTGGTTTGGCGCCAAGTTCCGGAGCGAGTCTGACGCGCTCACGCTCGGTGAAGCCGAAGGCGGAGCCGAGAACATCGCCCTCGCGTACGCGGAATAGTTTCAGTGATTCGGCTGGATTGTCAGAGCCTGCTCGACCCCGTTTTCTGCGAACTTTGCTAATCGCGAAGTGCATCTTGTTCTCTCGGGCGAGAGCAGAAGCGCGAGCGCCCTCATCTCGTGTATCCCTTGCAATCAATATGTGGACCGTTCCTGCTCGGTGCCTGCCGGTACGGCCCCGTCGCTGAATCGTTCGAATTTCACTGCCGACCGGCTCGTAGAAGATGACACGGTCGGCCCGTGGCACATCCAATCCTTCTTCGCCTACCGAAGTCGCAACCAGCACATTACACTCGCCGTCGCGGAATCGCTGCAACCCTTTGAGCTGACTTTTTTGGGTCATGCCGGTGCTCCCATCACGACTCGCTTGTCCGACGAACCGCTCCGGTTCTACGCCGTCGCACTCGTCCAATCTGCGGACTATTTCGTCAACGGTGTCACGGAAATGTGCGAAGACGATGACCCTACTCTCGGGACTCGCCTCAAGTTGTTCCACCACCAAATCTAGTGTCTTGCCGACCTTCCGATGAAGTTCTGGTGATTTTGCGAGAAGCCGTCGAAGTTCGACTATTCTGCCGTCAGTGATGAAGGCATTTGCTCCCTTGTCGCCCTCTCCACCCGACCGTTCCGTACGGTCGAGATATTCGCGTGAAGCGGCGACTCCTTGGCAGAGCAGGTAGCCGATTAGATTCAACAATCGCTGTGCTTGTGCTGTCTGTCGAGCAGCGTTGTAAGCGAGCCCTTCGCCGCGTGAAATAGCCTGATTAATTCGCTCCCGAGTTCCGTTAAGTTGTCCAATGGTTACTCGGCCGGTTTGAACATGGTAGCCAAGTCTGCGGAGTTGGTCGACTAGATTGTTCAGCCAGTTTTCCAAAGGTGCTGCCATCTCACGCAGAGCGGCGGGCACCTCGACGAGCACTTCCTTGACCTGTAAGCCAGCAGCATACGGTGCTAGCATCGGCTCATCTGCTTTGCGAGTATGGATTCTTTTCAGCCCCAACCTACGGCACACCTCCTCGACTTGTTCGACTGTCGAGCCCGGGCTAGCAGTCGCACCCAAAACTAGTGGATTATCAGCGAATTGTAGGTAGAGGTCGCCTACTTCTGCCGAGGCGTGATTTCCTGTAGCGTGATGAGCCTCGTCGACAATCAAAATTGAAACATCTGCGAGTGAGATAGAACCCCGTTGAACATCGTTGCGAATCACCTGAGGAGTCGCGACAATCACCTCAGCGGAACTCCACCGCTTTGCACGCCGCCTCCAATCTATAGAGCCGGTCATTGATATGATGGTGTCGCTTCCGCCGTCGGTCACCAATGCCTCTTGCAAATCACCTAAATGCTGGGCGACCAAGGCATTCGTCGGCGCAATCATCAGCGCCCTTCCACCATGCTGCTGTAATCGCTCAGCCATCACCATCCATTCAACAGGTGTTTTCCCCAATGCGGTCGGTAGCACGAGGAGGGTTGGAGCGCCGATACAGTCTGCGACCGCTTCGAGTTGGTAGCCACGAGCCTCGATGTGCTCCTTCGCTAGCCGTGGATGCTCAACATATGCGGCCATAGGAGAACCACGGAGAAGTCACGGTTCTTATTGATTGCACTTCGGTCCATGTAGCGGAAGCGACTTCTCGTTAAGCATCGACCAATTTTTGTGTGTGACATAAATCGGATTGAAAGGGAGATGGCAGGCTATTTTCGAACTTTTTGCACCGCTCCCCTCGCGGGCGCGGCCCGAAGGGCAAATGTAGGGTTCATATACGGGAGGTCGGTCGGCGGGACGCTCACATAGTGAGGAACCAGACACCAAGGGCTCTGCAGAACACATCCCACAACCGAAAATCCATTTGTGAAATTCGGTCGGTGTCACGGTACCTCCTTCGCTGTGTGTGCCGGCACGGCGCCGCTTCGGCGGTTTTCTGTGTCGCAAACCAAACCCCGAACAGGAGAAAACTAGCAATGGGAGACAGACACCGCCCCAAGAGAGGCAGTATGGCATTTAGCCCGCGAAAGCGTGCTGTAAGGCCCTACGGGCGTGTCAAGTCGTGGCCAAACAACGGTGAGGCCGAAGTCCGCGTTCAGGGATTCGCCGGTTGGAAAGCCGGAATGACTCATGTTCTCGTTCGAGATAACAATCCAGGCAGCCCAAGCGCTGGCCAAGAAATTCGTCAAGCCGTAACCGTTGTCGAAGTACCTCCGATGCGAGTGCTTGGAATCCGTGGCTATCGAATGAATGTCTACGGAAGGCAGACTGCCGGCGAAGCGTGGGCTGATTCCAGCGCACTCGCCGAGTCAATGCCCAAGTTGAGCCGCAGAATCCGCCAGCCCGGTCAGGGCAACTCCGAAACTCACCTCGAAAATTTGACCGAACTGGTTGACAATGGCGAAATCTGCGAATTGCGGCTAATCGTTTCTACGCAGCCAGAGTCGGTTAAGTCGGTGCCCAGTAAGAAGCCTGAGATCATGGAGGTCGGCCTTACGGGTTCGGACTTTGGTGAGCAGGTAAAATGGGCTCAGGAGCGTTTGGGTGGCGAACTAACAATCGAAGATGTGTACTCTGATGGCACAGTAATCGATGTCATCGGCATCACCAAGGGCAAGGGTTGGCAAGGCTCGATTAAGCGTTGGGGAATCAAACTTCTATCTCACAAGAACAGCAAGCGCCGACGCCAAGGCGGAAACATGGGTGACTTCGGTACTGGGTATGTCCGAAAGACGATTCGTCAGGCAGGTCAAACCGGCTATCACCAGCGCACCGAATTCAACAAACAAGTTCTGCGTATCTCTTCCCCGGATGAAAATGAGGTCACCCCCGATGGTGGCTTCCTCCACTATGGCGAAGTCTCAAATCCTTACATGATTCTCAAGGGCAGCCTTCCTGGTCCGGCCAAGCGCCTCCTAAGATTCCGTGATGCGTGTCGCCCGAGCAAGAATGGCCACGATATCGAACTCACCTATGTCAGTACAGCGAGTAAGCAGGGGGTCTGAAGATGAAGGCAAAACCCCTCAATCTCACTAACTCTGTCGAGCAGGAGGAGTTTGATGCAGGGCTTCTCAGTGAGTCATACTTCGTCTCTTCCAAGGCTGGAAAAGCAATCGATTTGCCAGCCTGCTTTGATGCAGATGTTCGTGAGGATGTAATCCGAGATGCAGTTCACGCTTCAAGGGCAAACCGCCGCCAGCCATACGGTCACAATCCACACAAAGGTAAACGCCACCCAATTCCCGGCATGAAGCACAGTGTCGAATGGTGGGGTAAGGGACGCGGTGTCGCCCGAATCATGCGGAAAACCGGACTGCAAACCGGTGCTGAGGATCCTCGCACTCGCGGTGGTCGCAGGGCACACGGTCCAAAGGTCGAGAAGGACTGGTCACAGAAAGTCAACGGCAAGGTTCGAACTCTCGCACGCGATGCAGCAATCGCCGCTTCAAGCGACGGTGAGCGAGTCGCAGCACGAGGTCACAGGTTCGATGATGAAGTCAATTTCCCTATCGTCATTGGAAACTATGTCGAAGAGCGCAACGGCTCCAAGGAGAAGTATGATGTCGAGCAGATTCCAGCAGCATCCTCAACTCGCAAGTTCATCGCAATGATGGATGGCATCGGCGTTGGTGGCGACCTAGACCGTGCCAAGAATGGCCGCAACATCCGAGCCGGCAAGGGCAAGATGCGCGGCCGCCGTCGCCGAACTCCCAAATCCATTTTACTAGTAGTCGGCCAACGTGATGGTCTAGCAAAGGCGGCTCGCAATGTGCCTGGTGTCGATGTTGTCGTCGCCAAGGACCTCTGTGCAGAAGACCTCGCGCCTGGTGGCGATGTAGGTCGCCTTACAGTTTGGACAAAGAGTGCCGTCGAGGCAATGGAGTGAGTCAAATGGATCCATACAAAGTAATCGTCATGCCGTGGATTACGGAAAAGTCGCTTGAGGCTCGCCGACGCGCCAACCCAGACGAGGGTCACTTCCAGAACAACAACCGAATCGAATTCATCGTCTCCGAGAAGGCGACGAAGGCGGATGTCAAGGAGGCCGTTGAACGCCTCTTCGATGTCAAGGTGGCCAAAGTGAATGTTCGCGTTTCCAAGCACGGCAAGCATGCCAGTGTCAAACTCGCTTCCGGCTATGACGCCGATGAGGCAGCTCAGAAGTTGGGAGCGTTCTAGAACGAGGTGATGAAATGGGCAAAAGAATTCGTGCACAGCGCCGGGGTTCAAGCCCCAAGAACCGCGTATCCAGCCACCGCTTCCCGGGTGCATCCCGCATCCCAAGAGTCGAAGGCGAAATCGGCACAGTCATCGAGATTGTCCACAGTCCGGTTCACACCGCACCTCTCGCTAAGATTCGCTTTGAGAATGGTGATGAGACCTTCCTAGTAGCAACCGAAGGCGTTGCTATTGGACAGGAACTATCCTTTGGCCGCAAGGTCAGCCTCAAGCCGGGCAATGTAACAGAGTTGTCGAGCATCCCAGAAGGGACACCGATCAACAATGTCGAACTTCGTCCTGGCGACGGCGGGCGCATCGCTCGCTCAGGTGGAAACTCAGCAACCCTCGAAACTCGAATGGGTGACAGAGTCCGAATCCGAATGCCCTCTGGCCGCCTCAAAGACCTACCCGGTCATTGCCGTGCAGTCATTGGAGTTCTCGCCGGTCACGGCAGAACAGAAAAGCCGATGATGAAGGCTGGTGCAGCGCACTATAGAGCAAAGGCGCGAGGCAAACCATACCCGAAAGTCAGTGGTGTCGCAATGAATCCAGTCGACCACCCTCACGGTGGCGGAAACCATCAGGCGGTTCACGGACCAAACTCAGTTGCACGCGGTGCACCTCCCGGCCAGAAGGTCGGGAACATCGCACCAAGCAGAACTGGCCGAGGCCGAGGCAAGAGAAAGGAGTGAATTTAGATGGCACGACGCAAGAAATCATTCCGCAAGCCCAAAGCAGCTCGCCGGCAGGCGCGAAAGCGCCGAATGGGAGTCGCAGAGAGGCGAAAGAGAGAGTTCACTTACCGTGGTTACACGGTTGAAGAGATGCTCGCTATGCCGCTTTATCCACCAGAAGACGGCTCGGACCAGATGGCAATTATCAGCCTCATGCCAGCACGCGCCCGCCGTTCACTTTACCGGGGGCTTCCGAGAGAGAACGAACACTTCCTCGCACGCGTGGAGGGCTCCAGTGAGGGTGACACCATCCGCACACACCGCCGTGATATGCCGGTCCTCCCAATTATGGTCGGTCGCACTATCGGAATTTACAACGGTAGAGAATTCGTTGATGTCATAATCCAGCCCGAAATGATTGGGCACTATTTGGGTGAGTACGCCATGACTCGCCGTAGACCTGTGCACACCGGACCTGGTGTCGGTGCTACTCGGTCGTCGAAGCACGTGGCTCTGAAGTGAGGTGAAAATGATGAGTAGAGACCGTTCAAAGCCTCAGAAGGGGTACACTCAGTTCCTCGAAGGTAGTCGATTGGCTACTGCTCGTGTAACCGATGCTCACATTCACCACAAGCACTGCGTGCAAATCGCCAAGCACATCAAGGGAATGTACGCAGGTTCAGCAATCGAGTTCTTGGGGCAAGTCATCCTTCGCAGGAAGGCCGTTCCCTATGTCGTTCGCCACCGCAAAGGAAAGGGCGGCAACACGATGGCAGGACACCGAAAGGGTGCTATGGCTGCAGGACGCTACCCACGCAACGCCTCGCGCGTGTACATCAAACTCATCGAGAGCGCGATGGATAACGCTCGCCAGCACCACGAAGACATCGAGCCAGAAGACATGCAAATCACTCATATCGCTGCTCACCGAGGTCAAGTTGCTCGCAATATGCGCCCTCGCGCGCAAGGAAGAGCAACAGCATCCAACCATTACCAAGTCAATCTCGAATTGTTCCTTGAGTCGTATGACTCTGAGGACGACGGAGACGAAGAGGACGACTTCTGAGGGGGAATCATAGATGGCTAAAGTAAACCAAATTCGTCACTTCGTCAACCGCAATGTCGAGCGCAACCTCGTGCGCGAGTATCTGCTCAAGGAGACAGAGCGCGCAGGATTCGGTGGCCTTCATTTCGAGCGCGCCTTTGACAATCAAGCAATCTGCACCAAGGTAACTCTCCAAGCAGAGAGAGTAGGAATGGTCATCGGCCGAAGAGGCAAGGTAATCAATGAACTACAGCGCAGAATCCAAGACGATTTCAACCTAGAGAATCCAAAGTTGCAAGTCGAGGAAATCGACCGCCCCGCTCTCAACGCACAAGTGATGGCCTCCAAGTTGGCCAGCGCCCTCGAGCGTGGCTGGTACTTCCGCCGTGCAGGGCACAGCACTGTTCTGAACATCGTCGAGGCTGGCGCAAAAGGTTGCCTAATCATTCTCTCCGGGAAACTCACAGGCTCCCGCCACCGCACTGAGAAGTTCCTCAAGGGACATATCAAGTTCTGTGGAGAGATCGCTATTACTCACATGGACATCGGTTTTGCAACCGCAGTCAAAAAACTCGGCACAATCGGCTGCACAGTCGCCATCATGAAACCCGGTGCTAAGTTGCCTCACGAAGTCGAAATCTTGAGCAGAGAAGAATCCGGACTTGCACCTTACATCGAACCATCACCGCTCGACGAGCCAATCGTTGAGAAGGAGTTGACTGAGGGAGAGGCAGCAGCCGAGTTGGAAGCATTGGCAACACTTTCTGATGAGCAGGCCGCTTCGACGGAATCTGATGGAGAAGCAGTAGTCGAAGAGGCCGCCGCTGAGGAAGCAGAAGCAACAGAAGAGGCACCTGCAGCCGAAGAAGCAGAAGCAACAGAAGAGGCACCTGCAGCCGATGAAGCTCCCGTAGCCGAAGAAGCAGAAGCATCAGAAGAGGCACCAGCAGCCGATGAAGCTCCCGTAGCCGAAGAAGCACCAGCAGCCGAGGAAGCACCTGCAGCCGCAGAAGAGGCACCAGCCGAGGAAGCACCTGCAGCCGCAGAAGAGGCACCAGCCGAGGAAGCACCAGCAGCCGAGGAAGCACCAGCAGCCGAGGAAGAAGCACCAGCCGAGGAAGCAGCCGAAGAAGCACCAGCAGCCGAGGAAGAAGCACCAGCCGAGGAAGCAGCCGAAGAAGCACCAGCAGAAGAGGCACCGGCAGAAGCCGAATCAGAATCCAGCGAAGATGAGTCAACCGAGGAATCAACCGACGAATCCAGCGATGAGCAGAGCGAAGGGGAGGCCAAATCATGACCCACCTATCCGCCCGCGAAATCGACAACATGTCCACCGACGCCCGCAAGGCGCGTCTATTGGAGATGCAGGATGAGATGATGCAGTTGAGGGCCGAGCAAGCGCTTGGAGGCTCAGCATCGAATCTTGGTGCATACAAGCAGGTGAAGCGCAGCATCGCCCGTCTGCTCACCAAGATGAACGAGGAGCGAAGGGAGTAGACACGGATGGCGAGTATCTGTAATCTATGTGGTCTACCAGAGGAGTTGTGCATATGTCAAGAAATTGCAAAGGAGCAGCAAAAAGCAGTCATTTCAGTTGTTAGAAGGAGGTATGGAAAGATGGTAACTATTGTTGAAGGAATCGACGACTCCGCCATCGACATTGGCCAACTAGCTAAGATTCTCAAGTCTGCTTGCGCAAGCGGTGGCACGGTCAAGGACCGAACCATCGAGTTGCAGGGCGACCACAAGAAGAGGGCAGCCAAAATCCTCGAACAAAATGGCTACCAAGTGGAGGTGCGCTGAATGGAGACCATGCATTTGACCTGGCTCGCCCGTACCCTCACTGTCGTGAGTTCGCCCGACCCGACCCTTGTCGGTAAGAGCGGCCTTGTAGTTGAGGAGAGTCGCAACATGTTGACCATCCAAAACGAAGTGGGTCAGCATCAGTTGGCCAAGAATGTAATCCAATTCACAATCGATGGTGGAGACACAATCGACGGTACACAGGTCTGCCAAAGACCCGAAGACCGAGTCCAAAGAAAGTACAGGAGGAACTGACATGCGAGATATTGGCGTTGAAGTGAATGCCCCCGTGGGTGACTGGAATGGTGACGAGAACTGTCCGTTCTACGGAAAACTCCGACTGCGTGGCCAAATCATCGAGGGGACTGTCTCTCGTGTTGGGATGCAGAACACAATCGTTGTTGAGCGCAAGCACCTCCGATACATGGTCAAGTTCGAGCGATATGAAAAGCGAACCCGTCGCTATTCCGCTCACCTACCGAGTTGCATCGGCGAGATAACCGTCGGCGACAATGTACGAATCATGGAGTGCAGGCCGCTTTCCAAGACAGTCACTTTCTGTGTAATCGAGAGAGGTGATTCCGAATGAAGGGCCTATCAGGTCGCGTAACACGCGGTCTACCAACCGAGTCAAAGATGAACTGCGTCGACAACAGCGGCGCAAAGATTGTGCAACTGATTTCAGTGCTCAAGATTGGCGGCACCGCCCGCCGATATCCTTCAGCAGGTGTCGGCGACATGATCAATGTCACAGTTCGCCGAGGAACACCTGAGCGCCGCCGCCAAATTTTCCGAGCGGTTGTCGTCAGACAGCGGCGTCCGTTCCGCCGAGCAGATGGGACTTGGGTCCAGTTCGAGGACAACGCTTGCGTGCTCGTGTCAAACGATCGTGGAGAATTGGTCGGAACCGACATCAAAGGTCCTATTTCAAGAGAGGCAGCAGAACGCTGGCCAAGAATCGCAGCAACTGCGAAGCAAATTGTGTGAGGTGAAATGAATGTCGACTAGAAAGCCAAACAAACAACGCAGGGCTGTTGCCAAAGCACCTCTCCACATCAAGCGCAAGCGCATACGCGGTCGCTGTATCGACCCCGCTTACCCGACTATTCGCAATATTACAATTCGCGTCGGTGACCGAGTTCAAGTCCACCGTGGCGACTGGGGAAACCCCGGTTCAGACAAGGATGAGGGTGGCAAGCGACTTGGAGCAGCTCGAGGGAAGTCCGGAGTAGAAGCGGTCGTCATCGGAGTTGACAGTAAAAAAGGCAAGGTTTTCGTCGAGGGAGTCAGCCAACCAAAGTCAGATGGCAAAGAGGAAGGAATCGCAGTACACGCATCCAATCTCATTGTAATCAAGGTTGACGACAGCGACCCAATCAGAGTCAAGAAGTTGGAAAGCAGAATAGGAGGCGATGAATAATGAGTGCAAGCCACAAGAAGCGACTAGCAATGCCCCGAAGTTGGGCACTACCTCGCAAGACCACGGTCTGGATTACCAAGCCAAGCCCATGCGGTCACCCAATCGAACTCTGTATGCCACTCTCGGTCATCATCCGAGATGTGCTGGGCCTCGCCCGAAATCGCCGAGAGGTGAAGAGAATGCTCCGAACCCGACAAGTTCTCGTCGATGGCAGAGTCGAAACCGACGACCTTCGTGGTGTCGGCTTGATGGATGTCTTGACAGTAGGAGATGCTAATTTCCGCTGCATCATCGATGCAAATGGAAAACTTCGCTACCCTTCAATCAAGGCTAAGGAGGCAACCTCCAAGGTTTGCCGAATCGATGGCAAGACTACAGTAAGTGGTGGAGTGACTCAATACAACCTTCACGATGGCCGCAACATTCTGATCGATGATGCAAACGCCTACAATACTGGAGATAGCCTCAAAATCAACCTCCCTGACCAATCGGTGCAGGGTCACTACTCCTTTGAGTCTGGATCTACCGTCTACCTAATCGGTGGCGCTCACATCGGTACAATTTCCACAGTCGTTGAGAGAATCGAGAAGAAGTCCACCATGCAGAATGAAGTCACATTCGAGGACTTCGGAACAGTTCAACGCAATGTGTTCGTAGTCGGTGACACAATACTACCAGGAATCGAGGTGAGTGTATGAGTTCAGTAATGCTTGAACCTCGAATCACAAAGGTGACAGTCAACATCGGTGTTGGCGAAGGTGGTTCCCGCCTCCAACTCGCTGAGCGAGTGCTTGAGTTACTTTCAGGAGGCACCCCAATCCGAACTATCTCGAAGACAACCAACCGCGACTTGAAGTTGCGTGAAGGTGCTCCAATCGGCTGCAAGGTTACAATGCGTAATGCTACAGTTGTTGAGAAATTCCTCAAAGATGCACTTTGGGTCCGTGAAAACACACTGCCCTCATACAACTTCGATGCTTCCGGAAACCTCTCCTTCGGGATTGCTGACTATACAGACTTCCCCGAGATGAAGTACGACCCCGACATCGGTATCTTCGGAATGGACATCAATGTCGTTCTCGAGCGACCCGGTCACCGGGTCAGTCGCCGTCGCCGACAGAATCGGAAGGTCGGCAAGGGTCACCGAGTGACTCAAGACGAAGCGAAGGCTTGGTTCCAAGGCAAGTTTGGCCTTACAATTGTGGAGGAGTGAAGATGGCGAAAGATGAGGGAATACGAATCGGCCGCGAATCTGGCTGCCGCAGGTGCGGTCGCAAGCGAGGAATGGTACGCCGGCATGGGCTCAGGCTCTGTCGCCAGTGCTTCCGTGACATCGCTCCGGAAATAGGGTTCAAGAAATATAGTTGAGGAGGTATGAAGATATGCAATTCGATCCATTGAACGATGCTTTCACGAGTATCTACAACGCAGAACAGGCTGGCCATTACGAGGTCAGTGTCGCTCCCGCAAGCAAGTTGCTTGGTCGCATGTTAACCATCATGCAGAGCATGGGCTACATCGGCGAGTTTGAGAAGACCGAGGATGGCCGCGGTGGTGGCTTCCGAGTAGAATTGGTTGGTGCAATCAACCGGTGCGGCGTAATCAAACCCCGCTATTCGGTGAAGAGAGCCGACTTTGAGAAGTGGGAGTCCCGCTACCTACCCGCGCAGGATTTCGGGATGCTTCTCGTAACTACGAATCAAGGTATTATGCATCATTACCAAGCAAAGGAGGCCCGCATCGGTGGGCGATTGCTGGCGTTTGTCTTTTGAGGTGAAATAAAATGGTTAAACTTGATCAAGTCAGACACGAAATCGCCCTCCCTGAAGGCGTCAGCGTATCTATAGACGACGAAAGCGTCACAGTTTCTGGCGCCGAGCAGTCAATCACACGAGATTTCAGCCACAAGAAGGTCAACATTTCATTGACTAATGGCAGTATCATCGTTCAGTGCGAACTTCCTCGTCGAAAGGAGAAAGCAATCGCTGGCACATGGCGTGCACATCTTGCCAACATGGTGACTGGTGTCACAGATGGATTTGAGTACCGACTCAAAGCAGTGTACAGTCACTTTCCGATGGCCCTTTCAGTCAATGGAGATATCTTCCAAATCAACAACCTGTTCGGCGAGAAAGTGCCACGACAGGCCGATCTCAAGTGGACTCCGAAGGATGTCCAGGTGCGAGTCGAGAACAAGGTGGATGTCATCGTCACAGGAGCAGACCGAGAGAAGGTCGGCCAGACAGCAGCAATCATCGAACGGGCTTGCAGGATTCGTCGAAGGGACCGCAGAGTCTTCCAAGATGGAATTTACATCGTCCAAAAAGGGATTAACTAAGGAGGTAATGAAAAATGGGAGATTACAACGATTTGACCGTTGCCGAACTCAAGGACCTCTTGAGAGAAGCTGGATTGCCACTATCTGGTAAGAAGGCAGACTTGGTTGCTCGACTCGATGACGCCGGTGCAGATGCGCCGGTCGTTGAGAAGAAAGTCGCAAAGAAAGAAGTCGCAAAGGTTGCTGACGATTCCGCAGACGATTCTGGTGACGAAACTGAAGCCGATGCTGACGAAGAGTCAGACGACGACTTCGATGACGACGACTTCGACGACGAAGAAGAATGGGACGACGAAGAGATGATTCACATCGCTCGTCAAAAGCCCGAACTTGATGATTCAACAAAGGCTGCACTCATTGCCCGCAAGGCGCAGTACAAGAAGCAGCCAGCATTCCGCCGCCAAGAGTGGTACCGATACAAGCGGCTCTCCAAGACAGGCTGGCGCAAGCCCAAGGGTTACCAGTCCTCACAACGGCTCAACCGAAAATACCGCTCTCCAATGGTCCGAATAGGGTTTGGAAAGGTCATAGGGGCCCGTGGTCTACACCCTTCCGGGTTTTCCGAAGTAATGGTCCACCGACCAGACGACCTTGAGATAATCGACCCGAAGACCGAGGCAGCACGAATCGGCAAGAGAGTCGGCAACAGGAAGCGAATTGCCATTCACGAGAAGGCTGACGAATTAGGGATTCGAGTCCTTAACAGAAGGAGGAATATTTGATGCAGTTGAGTAACCAGAAGCGTCTCGCAGCGGAGATTCTCTCGGTACAGTTGGGCCAAGAGGTTGGCCTCAATCGAGTTTGGATCAACGATAACTATCTCGAACAGGTTAGTGGTGCAGTCCAAAAGAACGACATCCGCGACTTGATTGAGATGGGCTACATCAAGGCGAAGCCGGTTCAAGGCACCAGCCGTGTGCGCGCCAACAAGAACGCTAAACAGAGGGCGAAGGGCCGCAGAAAAGGGCACGGAAAGCGTTCAGGTTCTGCAAATGCTCGTGACCCACGCAAGAATCGCTGGATGCGATTGCTACGAGCTCAGCGCCGACTCATCAAGGAGATGCGCGCTGATGGCACTCTAACTCCAAGTCAATATCGCTTCTATTACAGAAAGTCGAAGGGTAACTCCTACCGTAGTGTCGCTCACATGAAGGCGAATATGGAAGTCGATGGAATCAAATTGGGTGGTGAGTGATTAGATGGCACATGGAAAAAGGCAGAGAATGCGATATCGTCGACGAGAGCACGCTCAAACCGACTACCGTCGCCGGCTCAAATTGCTACGCTCGGGCGAGCCTCGCGCAGTAGTTAGAATCAGCAACACACAGGTGACTTGTCAACTCGTTGGATACAAGGCTGATGGAGATGTCATCTTCGCCTCCTCAAACGGGGTTGGACTGGTCTCGAAGTACAAGTGGCCCAAGGCGTCATCCAAAAAGTCAATCCCAGCCTGCTATCTTGCCGGCCTCGCTCTTGCAAAGCATGCAAAGTCAGCCGGCCACAACAGTGCAGTCCTCGACATCGGACTTGCAGCGTCATCCAACGGGAACCGCGTTTTCGCCGCTCTCAAAGGAATGGTTGACGGCGGATTGGATATTCCACACGGCGAGAGCGTCCTCCCAGATGAGGACCGACTCAACGGCGCTCACATCGACGCCAAGGTCGAGAAGGCAGTCGCCAAGACTCGCAAGGCAATCGAGGGGGCATGAGAAATATGAGTGATGAGGCAAATCCCGAAGAAAAAGTCGAACTCCCTGAGCAGATTGCACCGGGCCTTCAGCTTGCACACAATCCAGTTCCAGAGCCTGCAGAAGGCACACACCGTCGCCGACGAGGTCAGCACGACCCGATGGCTGCTCTACGACAGTGGACCCCACGGACTCGCTTGGGTCGAATGGTTCGCAACGGTCAGATTTTGACCATCGAGCAGGCATTCGAGAGCGGACTTCCGATTCGAGAGGTCGAAATTGTCGACGCTCTTCTACCCGGCCTTGAGGACGAGGTAGTCAATGTCAATATGATTCAGCGGATGACCGACAGTGGTCGCCGTGTTCGATTCAATGTGATGGCAGCAGTAGGCAACGAAGACGGATATGTCGGTCTTGCTATCTGCAAAGGTAAGGAAGTCGCAGGGACAATTCGCAAGGCGATTGACACTGCTAAGTTGAGTGTCATTCCAGTTATGCGCGGTAACGGCTCTTGGGAGTCGGGTGGCGGTTCAGGGACCAGTATCCCATTCAAGGTACAGGGGCGCGCAGCCTCAACCCGTGTGACCCTCATGCCTGCACCAGCAGGAAAGGGACTTGTGATTGGCGAAAAGGGCCGAATCGTCCTCCGTCTAGCCGGTATCACCGACATCTACTCACGAACTGGCGGACAGACTCGCACCACCATCAACTTCGCAAAGGCGACTTTCAACGCCTTGGAGATGCTCAACAGGTCGAAGATTAGCGAAGACCAGAAGAAGCGCCTTTACATGACCTCTGGGAGGATTCACTCATGAGTTGGCTAGTAATCCGAGTTCGCTCTGACAGAACAGTCGAGCACTCCATACGAGAGACCATGAGTTACCTCAACTTGAGTCGAGTCAACCACGCAGTCATCGTTCCAGACCGCCCCACCTATGCTGGGATGCTGCAAAAAACCAAGGATTATGTCACCTGGGGGGAAGTTGACGCAGAGACTGTAGCAACTCTCATCCGAGAGCGTGGCCAACTCGTTGGCGGTGCTGCAGTTACCGATGCAGATGTCAAGGCAGAAACCGACTACAAGAACATCGACACATTCGCAGCAGCACTCGCTTCTGGCGAAGCAACCGTCAAGGACATGGCTTCGCTGAAGAAGGTCTTCCGACTACACCCGCCACGAGGCGCCAAAGGGTGGGGTGGCATCAAGCGCCACTTCACAGTCGGCGGTGCACTCGGGTTCCGCGGAGATGCGATACTAGAACTCGTTCCACGAATGATTTGAGGAGGCAGAAAATATGGTATCCCGTACAAACAAATTCCGAGGCGGAAAAAGCCGTTACCACGGTCGCGGCAAGAAAGCAGGACGAGGCGCTGGGAAGCGTGGCGGCCGAGGAAACGCTGGGCTCAACAAGCACAAAGTCATGACCCGCATCAAGTTTATGCCAGGACATTGGGGGATGCACGGCTTCAACCGACATCCTTCCCTGCGAAATGTGCATGTCACTGTGAATGTCAGCCAATTGACTGACCTCGCAGACGGGGCTGACAGTATTGACCTCGCAAAGTTCGGCATCGACAAGTTGCTCGGTTCCGGGCGATTGAACTCCTCCCTTTCAATAACAGTCGCACACGCCAGCGCAAACGCAGTCTCGAAAGTCGAGGCTGCCGGTGGCTCAGTGACCCTTTCCGAGGGTGACGAAGACGAGTGGGAAGAGGAGTGAGTCCGCTTTACCGGTAGCAAGTCTGAATAGCATGATGGATGGGGCTGGCAGAATATGGTACGAAAGCCCTCAGCATTCGGCATCACAGCCATTTCTCTCATTTATTTCGGCTCTCTTTTCTATTGGCAGTGGGACGCACTGACCGGCACAGACCGGGATGCAATGGTCTTCGCGGCTCAATTGATTGCAGTTGCAGTCGGTTATGTCGCCTATGTGATGTGGTGTGTTCAGCGAGA
>Ga0114993_10003339_pt1 | contig 16718 bp, 13 predicted proteins | sample ArcticOcean_MG_C_FD_87042 | JGI IMG/M metagenome (GOLD analysis project Ga0114993, IMG submission 87042) | Marine microbial communities from western Arctic Ocean - ArcticOcean_MG_CB2_150 | ecosystem: Environmental > Aquatic > Marine > Oceanic | place: Arctic Ocean: Canada Basin | collected...
ATCAAAAAAAGTCCGATCTCCTTTGATGCCTTCACTATTCAACCGATCAATGTGTACACTAACCAATCTCTCAGGCCTAATCCCTGGATTTGCTTCTAAAACTCTTTCTACTGCAAGCTTCAGTTCTTCAACTTCGATATTTTCAAGTGCGATTTTGGGAATCAGAAATCCCTCCTCATGATAATGCCGGATTTCGGATTGTTTTAATTTATACATAATTTTCAACTCATTTAATCTCGTTAATCCTAATTTGAAAGCCCTGAACTAGCTGGATATTAAAATATTAGAGAATTGCACCAACAGTCCAAGGTACAAATTCATCCTCACCAAAACCAAAAACTTCTGATTTCGATTGTTCTCCAGATGCACATGCCAGTATTTTCTCAAAAATTACCTTTCCAACGGACTCCACTGTGGCATCACCATCGATAATGTACCCACAGTTGATGTCCATATCTGATTCCATACGCTTGAACATGGTTGTATTTGTTGCGAGCTTCAAGCTAGGGACAGGCTTTCCTCCATAAACCGAACCACGTCCAGTTGTAAAACAGGTAATATTTGCACCACCTGCCACCATTCCAGTGATTGAAGCTGGGTCATAACCCGGTGTGTCCATAAATACAAAGCCTTTCTTTGTGATTGGCTCGGCATAATTATATACATCGACCAGATTGGTTGTTCCACCTTTAGCAACAGCTCCAAGGGATTTCTCGAGTATTGTTGTTATTCCCCCGGCTTTGTTGCCAGGTGCTGGATTATTGTTTATCTCTACACCATTATTCCTTGTGTATTCTTTCCACCATTTAATTTTGTCGAGTAATTTTCTACCAACATCTTCGCTGACAGCCCTGCGAGTTAAAAGGTGCTCCGCTCCAAAAATTTCAGGTGTTTCACTAAGGCACGCAGTACCACCATTTTCTACCAGTAAGTCAGAAGCAATTCCTAGCGCGGGGTTTGCCGAAATACCTGAGTAGCCATCAGATCCTCCGCATTCAAGCGCAAGGATAAGATCGCTCGCAGGACGAGACTCACGTATCGCCCGATTGGCATCAGGAAGGAGTTCTCGAATGTAAGCCATACCTCTATCAACACTAGCTTCACTGCCACCACTGTCTTGAATGGTGAATGCATGTAATTTGTCACTAGGATTCATTTTCTCAGCATCCATCATGGCCCCGATCTGGTTCGCTTCACAACCCAGGCCTAAGATTAGAACTGAATGAAAATTAGGGTGCCGAGCATAACCTGAGATTGTGCGTTGAATATGATTGAGTCCTATACCCGCGCATCCACCACATCCGTAATCATGGGTAAGGGCAATAACTCCGTCTACATTGGGGTACTCAGACAAATACTTGTCATTAAACTGTGCTGCTATGTGTCTTGCCACAGTTGCTGAACAATTAACGCTGGTTAATACTCCGATATAGTTGCGCGTCGCGACTCGACCATCTTCTCTCACTATACCCATAAAACTTGCTAGCTTGGAATCAGGCAGTACGGTGGAAGACTTTACTGAATCGGAGAAACAATAATCACGCTCAAAGTAAGCCATTATGCAATTGTGTGTGTGAACATGGTTACCTGGCTGGATATCAGCTGACGCGATGCCAATCACCTGATTGTATTTGCGTATCACCGAACCCTTTGGTATCAGTTCTGTCGCAATTTTGTGTCCAGGACTAATAAGCTCCGTTGTAGTTACTTGTGATTGGTCGACTATCATACCAATTTGCAGTTCACTCCGAGCAACCACAATATTGTCATTTTCACTAAGTCGAATGGTATTTATGAAGTTTTTATCCATCTCTAATTCTTCAGTTATGTTTGTTTTAGTTTTTATAATGGCACATTAAATTCAAGCATAAATCCACCACCCCCAGAGAATAGGACAACCTGTCATCTCCGCGACCTTTTGGATAGAGCTGAGTTTAAGCTAGTTGATATAAATGAAATTGTCAAAGAGAAATCTGTGGAAGAACTTAATGCTCAGCTTATTAGTCTTGTAGGTGAGAAAGGGGGCAGATATGCTAATAAGTGCTTTCAGAAGAAGAAAAAGCATCTCAGGCCCTGAACTGGCTTAATAAGAACTTCTAACCCCGAGAGCATAATATCACCTACCACTCTAAATCTAGCTAAATAATACAATAAAGACTAAATAGGCTATCCAACTTTTTTATGAAAAATCATCGTATAAAACGTACCTTAGGATTTTCTTTATCTTTTCAAGAACTTATAAAGCGAATAATTCTTTTGTGTCTGCCCCACAAGTTTCACCTTCTAATTGCTGTGATTACGGTGATTCTTGGGGCAATTTTCCAGTTGATGATTCCTGGTCTGCTTGGTAAGGCGGTTGATCAAGCGATTCGAGTTTTCGAATCCTCCAACACAGAAGTGGAGAAACTTTATTGGACAGCGTTTCTCCTTCTTTCTGTTTCGACTATTCGAGGAATCTTTGCCTTTATACACTCATACTTAGGTGAGGCGATAGGCCAGAACATGGGGTACCAGTTAAGAATAAAATATTTTGAACAATTGCAAAAATTATCCTTCTCCTATCATGATCGAATACACACGGGTGACCTGATCACTCTGGGAATTTTGGATATTGAAGGGGTGCGGATGTTTATCAATACGGGGCTGCTAAGGATGTTCTTTTTGTTAACGCTTTTTGGTGGGGGTATCATTCTTATTCTTCGCACTGATTTGTTTCTCGGTTTAATTTCACTTTCATTTATTCCTATTATTGCATGGCGGGGAGTTGTCACAAAGCTTGGTCTAAGGCATAACTGGCTAAAAATTCAGGAAAAACTATCTCAGCTTACTAGGGTGATGGATGAAAATTTGAATGGAATTCGAGTTGTGAGGGCCTTTTGTTCTCAACAATATGAGATGGAGAAGTATGATCGTTCATCCTTGGAAGCACTCAGTCTATTCGATAAACAGATCGCCATTCGGGTGACTAACGATTCTCTGATGTCCTTTGTTTTCCTTGGGTCTATGGGACTCGTGCTCTGGTTTGGAGCACAAAGAGTATACTTTGGTGAAATTTCACTAGGAACACTTACTTCTTTCCTGGCTTTTATGTCTATCCTCCAGCAACCGGTTCGCCAGATAGGTATGCTGATCAATTCCTTTACCAGAGCCGCATCCTGCGCAGAGCGCCTTTTCACTGTGCTCGATAATGAGGAATATTTGGTTGAAAATGAGCAAGGAGACGATATTACAAAACTCGGAGTACTCGAATTCAATAACGTCAGTTTCGGTTTTCCTGGTAAAGACCAGCCCAAAATTCTCGAAGGCATTAACCTCCGCCTGGAACCTGGATACACTCTAGGTATTACAGGTCCTCAGGGATCTGGTAAAAGCACCTTCGCTCAGCTTATCCCGCGTTTCTACGATCCAACTTTAGGAGATATCCGCTTCAATGGAGTGGATCTAAGGGATTATAAGCTAAATTCACTGAGAGAGGCGGTGAGTCTTGTGCAACAGGATACCTTTCTATTCACCTCCTCGGTGAAAAACAATATTCTTTACGGTGAACCTTGGGCCACAGGAGAACAGGTAACAAGTGCAGCATCAATAGCTCAGCTCCATGAACATATCGACCTCCTTCCACAGGGTTATAAGACGCTCATTGGTGAAAGAGGAGTTTCTCTTTCAGGAGGCCAACGTCAGCGTCTTAACATATCACGTTCCCTCATCCTCAATGCGAAGATCCTAATATTTGACGATTCCACCTCAGCCATCGATGCAGCCACGGAGCAAAAGATTCAAGAAGGTTTGAAGTTAGGTGCCTCTAATCGTATCACTATAATAATCTCCCACCGTTTAGTGTCACTGATGCATGCAGATGAGATTATATATATGGAAGACGGAAAGATCACCGAAAATGGAACACATGAGGAACTGATCAAACTTGGTGGACATTACGCACGGCTTTACCAACTGCAAAAAACTTTCTAGTGACAAACAAAAAAACCTTACTTTATATGGACCGTAACCTAACCGGTCTTAAACTTCCACCAGGGGCAGTGTCTCCTCCGCCGGAATTGACCGAGGAAGAAATGTTCAGTACCGACATCAACAAAACAGTTCTCAAGCGTTTTATACAGTTCGTAACACCATATAAAATAATGATATTTGCTTCTTTTACAGCAGTTCTCATATTCACCATCACACAGCTCTCTCTTCCGATTCTGGTGCAAATAACATTGGATAGGCAAATTACCTTCTGGGGAGAGGGGCTTGAGAGTTTGAAAGCTGGAGTGTTACTTTTCGCAGCAGCAGTCGTCCTAAATTTTTTCTCGCACTTCTCTATGGAATTTATGGTTTCCCGTGTTGCTCAGCGTCTTCTCTTCGACCTCAGACGCTCTATGTACGAGCACCTCCAGTACGTCTCTCTCTCCTTCATGGACAAGACAGAGGTCGGACGGCTAATGTCTAGGCTTCAGGGAGATGTGGGGGCATTGCAGGAGTTCATGGAGACGACAGTCCATGCCTTCGGAGACCTGATATTGTTGTTAGGGATCATCGTGGTGCTTCTCTGGATGGATCTTAGGCTCGGAGCGATGACTATAGCCCTGCTCCCCATTCTGATGCTCATTCGCTACTTCTGGCTTCCAATTGCCCGAAAAGCATTTATCCGGGCAAGAATTACCTCGTCCATTGTCACTGGTACCCTCTGTGAAAACATTCGCGGGGTGAGAGTGGTACAAGGGATGATACGGGAACCAGTTAACCTTACGCTTTACGAGGAAAAAGCCAACGATCATTTCGAATCTACAGTAAGTGCAGCAAAAATTTCGCAGATTATGCTCCCCACCGTGGATACTCTCACAGGTATCGCGATGGCGATCATTGTGGTTGTGGGAGGTGTTCTTGTTCTCGACGGTGAACTGACACCAGGTGTAATGATTGCCTACATTCTCTTCGTACAGCGCTTTTTTGACCCAATCCGTACTCTTACAATGCATTACAGTGTTTTTCAGAGGGCCATTGCATCAGCAGAGAGGATCTTTGAAGTGCTTGATGTCTCTATAGATATCCAGGATGCTACTGATGCCGTAGATATTGGAAATGTTATGGGGGCTATTGAATTCAAGAATGTGACCTTTTCCTACAATCCTGACCAGCCAGTTCTCAAGAACATCAATCTTTCAATCAAACAAGGGGAAACGGTTGCCTTGGTCGGACCAACAGGCTGCGGAAAGACTTCCATGGCCTCCCTCATTCATCACTTCTATAACTCTTATTCAGGCACCATCTCGATTGCAGGACATGATTTGCGAGGGGTGAAGCAGGCCTCTTTAGGTAATCAGATCGCCATGGTCTTACAGGAGCCTTACCTATTCTCAGAATCTGTATTTACCAACATACGCTACTGCACATCCAGAGCCACCCGGGAAGACGTTGAAAATGCTGCAAAAACCGTAGGTGCGCATACCTTTATATCACGACTCCCCCTAGGCTATGACACCGTATTGGAGGAGAGGGGTGCAAATTTGTCTCTGGGACAAAGGCAGTTGCTTGCTTTCGCTCGTGCACTTGTTATGGATGCACCAATACTTATCCTTGATGAAGCGACCGCCTCCATTGATTCAGAAACTGAACTGATGCTGCAACAGGCTCTGGACAAACTTCTGAACAATCGGACGGCAATCATCATTGCTCACCGTCTCGCAACTGTGAAAAAAGCCGATCAAATTGTAGTAATAAAGGAAGGGAGGATAGTGGAAAAGGGAACTCATGAAGAATTGCTTGAATCAGGCGGTCTGTTTGCAAGATTACACTCGCTCAATTTCTCATCCTTCGATGATTTTAAAGAAGAAATGGAGTAATCAGGCTTGTAAGCTAAGAAGAGAGTGTGCTGAAGAAATAACTGAGGATTTACACCGTAACTTTGCTGAAATACCACCTATGGCATTGAATATATTGACTAACCTTGCAGAGAACGCAGAAAGTGAGAGTGTACGTTTAGGTGCAACCCGCGATCTTTTGGATAGAGCTTGTTTAGCCTAGTTGATAGATATGAAATAGTCAAAGAGAAATTAGTATGGCAGTATCAGATGCCATACTTTAGATTGGTGTAAGCGAAGTCCTTCACTCACCAACATCAAAGATCCACCAAGATCCTCAAACTCCACTATGGTCTAGAGGGAATGAAATACATCATTCAGGTATATAAGGGAGAGATAAACGGACATGGTGAGAAGGAAAGTCTAGACTTACTCTACTTTGTTGTTATAATACTAAACATAATAATCCTGTAAAAAAACACCATCATCCAAGATATAAACCCATAAAGAAAATGCCTGATAATTCAATAATGAATTTTAATGAAATTAAATTTAAAAAAGAATCTGATTTTTTAAATCGCAATTCTATGAGTTACCCAACACTGAAATAGTTTTTATCTTATCAAATATATATTTAGAAATAGAGCGCCCCATGATAGACACTACGATCGTCAGTGGCACTGCTATTGAGGACTGGAAACCTGATGTTATTAAAAAAGACGGGACGTTGTATGATTGGCCGTTCCGACCTCAGGTCGCACTCAAGTGGTTGAAAGATTATTTCTTTGCCCCTGTGCAACTCTACCACACAGGCCTTGCGCTTATTGTCTGGTTTTTCTTGACTCCCGATCTCTCACGCATGCAGGCCTTTTCATGGGACTGGATTCTGACACTCTACTTCCGCAATGTCGGGCTTCTGTTTCTAGTGATGGGCACCGTGCATTTTCGACTCTATATTCAAAAAGCTCAGGGACCCCAATACCAATACAACCGAAAAGGGCTCCAAACCAACAATCCCAGATTCCTCTTTCGTGACCAAACGTGGGAGAATATGTTTTGGAGCATCATTAGTGGCTGCGGCATCTGGACGGCTTATGAAGCCGTGACCTATTGGATGTTTTCCAACGAGTATGTACTTTTTCCTGTGGAATGGTTGGAATCTCCAGTCTATATTGTGATCTTGTTCCTAGCCATTCCGCATATTCGCAGCCATCATTTCTATTTTTCCCACAGATTGACCCACTGGGAACCGCTGTACAAATCCGCACATTATCTGCACCACAAGAACACCAATGTCGGCCCTTGGTCAGGCTTATCGATGCATCCCATTGAGCATTTGATTTACCTCTCTGGTGTGATCCTCCACTGGATCATCCCGTCACATCCCATTCATGCGTTATATCATCTGATGCATGCTGGTGTCAGCCCGACTTGGGGGCATTGCGGGTATGAAAAAATCAAAGTCAATCAATCCGAAATAAAAGTGGACAATTCTTTTCACTATCTGCACCATCGCTATTTTAATTGTAATTATGGGAGCCCTTCTGTCCCTTGGGATAAATGGTTTGGATCCTTCCACGATGGTACGAATGAAGCGAAAATGAAGATAAGGCTGAAAAGGATGCAAGGCTGAAAGTTTTATGGACACCTATCTGGAATGACTCTCAGCCGGGTTGCTGATGAAGTTCTCTATACTGGCCTATTTGAGATGCAGGAGATGAATGCTCAGGGATAGCCCCCCATGGGAAGCAAAAGCCACGACACCCTTTTCATTTAGAATAGCTCTGTACTTTCTGCCAACATCCATCCTAATATCAGGAGCACCCTTGAGGGCATTGTGTTACATTCACACAAACTTCTATTCCAATTGCTTCCAGACAAAAAACTGCCATCAGGGTTAATTTGCTGTGTTTGTGAGCGTGGGGTCCAGTATGTCCCGAAGCCAGTCTCCAATAAGGCTGATCGACATGGTGGTCAGGAAAATCACGATGCCTGGTATCACCGCCACCCACCATGCGAGGACTAGATGATCTCGGCCAGAACCCAACATCTCACCAAGGCTGGTGAGCGGAGCCTGGATTCCGAGACCCAGAAAGCTTAGTGAGGCTTCGAGCAAGATGGTTTGGGGAAAATTCAAACTGAACTGGACTATAAGTATGTTAAAGATGTTGGGTAACACGTGTCGACGGTATATCCTTAAAGGACTGAAGCCGAGACTCCGGGCTGCAATGGCATAACCTTGGGTATTTGCCGAGAGCACCATACCACGGATCAGGCGTGCATAGGTCTCCCAGCCGTAGATCCCCATGAGTCCAATAAAGAGCCAAAGATTGTTGCCAAAGAAGGCTAGAACGGCAAGAACGATGATGAGGAAGGGAAGCGCCGCTTGTGCATCGACCAAGGCCATGATCACTTCTTCTACCAGGCCCCTGAAATGCGCGGCAACAAAACCAATGATAGTGCCAAGTACTGCTCCAATCAATGTGCCAACAAGAGCAACGGCAATGCTCACCCGGATCGCCATCATCAACCGGCTTAGGATGTCTCGTCCGAGTCCGTCGGTGCCAAAGGGATGTGCCATAGAACCGCCGAGGAAGAATGGTGGTTCAAGTCGTAAGAAAAGGTTCTGCTTAGCATAGTCGTAAGGTGCGAATACAGTCGCAAAGATCGCGGTCAGCATCATCAACAGCACAAACAACACGGAAATTCGAACGAGCATAGGTACTCGCACCCAGACCATTCGGATAGACATCAAGCGCGGCTTTGCGGTCATGCTCATTTCCCTTTGCGTTCGGTTCTGAGTCTAGGGTCGATCCAGCCATAGGCTAAGTCGACGAGAAGATTGGTGAGGACCATGGTGAGGGTGACGAGGATGACGATGGTCTGGACTATGGCAAGATCACGGGAGGAGACCGAGGAGACGAGCAGCCGGCCAACCCCTGGCCAGGCAAAAACCGCCTCGACAACCACCGCACCTGCGATGATATCGCCTATTCGGAATCCCAAGATCGTAACCAGTGGAATTGCAGCGTTGGGAAGGGCGTGCCAGGTGATTCGGCGCAGTCTAGTGATCCCCTTCGCAGCGGCCGTAATCATGTAGGGCTTCGGCAACACTTCGAGCATTGAGGACCGAGCGAAACGCGCAATACTTCCAGCGCTGGATGTGCCCAGAGTGATCACCGGCATGACCATGTGCTTCCAACTCCCTGTCCCAGAGCTTGGAAGTATCTGCAAAGTCATTGTGAAAAGCAGAATTAGCAGGATTCCGAGGAAAAAATTTGGCAAACTGAAACCAAACACGGCAAACGCCATGGTGCACCTGTCCAGCGGCGAATCGCGGTAGAGAGCACCTAGGATGCCAAGCGGGATGCTTAGAAAGACACCGAAGGCGATTGCTGTAAGACCGAGTTGCAACGTGGCAGGCACACGCTCAAGAACAACTTCCAGAGCATCACGTCCATCACGATATGAGAAGCCAAAATCGCCCTGCATCAGACCACCGAAATAGCGAAGATACTGTTCCCAGATCGGGCGGTCGAGACCGTATAGGGCGGTGTAGTAGGCCACAAGTTCCGGTTCAGCCTCGTCTCCCAGCATTGCGTCGAGTGGGTCGCCGGAGAGCCGCAGGATAACAAAGACAAGCGTGAGAAGAACTAGCACTGTCAATGCACCACGGAGGCTGCGGATAATGGCATAGGTAAAGGTCATGCAACCTGCTCCAGTGTAGGGAAGTGGCAAGAGACGACCCGGTCAGTGTCGATGATGACCGGGTCCGGCGCCCTCTCCGCACAGACAGTCTGGCGTCGCGGACACCGGGTGTGGAAAGGACAGCCCTTCAGATCATCAAGACGCTGCGGGGGCTCACCATCCAGAAGGATCCTTATGCGGTCTGCTTCCGGGTCGGGCACGGGCACTGCCGATATCAGTGCTTGGGTGTATGGATGGGCAGGAGAAGAGAACAGCGCCTCTACTGGTGCTGTCTCAACAATTTCGCCAAGATACATTACCGCCACCTTGTGTGCTATATGGCGCACTACGGCGAGATCATGGCTGATGAAGAGCATGACAAGCCCGAACTCATCCCGCACTTCCGCAAGCAGCCGGACTACTTGCGCCTGCATGCTCACATCGAGTGCTGAGATCGGCTCGTCGCAAACAAGGAACCGTGGCCGAAGAATGAGCGCCCGAGCGATCACGATGCGCTGCCGTTGTCCTCCGCTAAGCGCATTTGGGAATCTTTCTAGCACGGAATCGGAAAGGCCGACTCGGCGCAGCATCTGCCTTGCCTTATCCCGGCGTGAGGCCATTGACCCCGTTCCGAACACCTCTAGAGGTTCGGCCACCTGATCGAGAACGCGGTGACGCGGATTGAGCGCTCCCAAGGGGTCCTGGAAGATCAGTTGTTTATTGCGGCGCTCTTCCCGCCAGGCGTGTCGGTTGTCCATCTCCAGGGAGCGCCCGTCAAACAGGACTTCTCCAGCGTCGGGCGCTTCGAGCCCGAGGATTAGCCGGCCTACGGTGCTCTTGCCCGAACCGCTCTCGCCCACCAATCCAAGAGTCTCACCGGGACCGATGGTGAGGGTCACATCGCGAACAGCAGTTAGGCGTGTTCGGCGACCGAATAGGGTCTTACGCGGCCTGGCATAGCTGCGCCAGAGCCCTTTTGCCTCGACAAGGGGTTGATTCAATTCAGTTCTCCCACACGGTGACAGGCCACTCGTGAAGGGCCAAGTACTTCCAATACGGGGACCGTATCGCTGCAGTAGGGGCGAACCGACGTGCAACGCGGGGCAAAGGCACAACCTTGGGTACTTGTCATGAGAGACGGTGCGGTACCCGGAATGGGCGTGAAATCTTGACTCGGAGTATCTATTCGTGGTCGGGACCGAAGGAGTGCCCGTGTGTAGGGGTGACGCGGCAGTGCAAAGAGAGTCCGAACAGGCGCTTCCTCCACGATGCGACCGGCATACATCACTGCCACTCTGTCAGCGATCTCTGCGACGACCCCGAGATCGTGGTTGATAAGCAACAGCGCTGTGCCGAGTTCACATTTAAGCTTGCGTAAAAGTTCAAGAATCTGCGCCTGAATGGTAACGTCGAGTGCGGTGGTGGGCTCATCAGCGATAATCAGGCGCGGCTCGGCGGCGAGAGCCATTGCGATCATCACACGCTGGGCGATTCCACCGGAAAGCTCATGTGGAAAGCTTGAAAGCCGTTCCTCTGGAGCTGTCACACCGACGCGTCGCAAAAGAGCCACGGTCTCGGCTCGCACTTCGCGGCGTGAGAGACCCCGCCGGAGGCTTAAAACTTCACCGATCTGACTGCCAACAGAATGGACCGGGTTCAGAGCGGCGACCGGCTCCTGAAAAATCATTGTGATTTCGCGTCCGCGTATAGCCCCCATAATGTTTTCGGGCCGATTGTCGATGCGGTGTTCTGCGAAAGAAACGCTCCCGCCGACGATCCGGGCACCATGAGGTAAGAGTCCCATTGCGGTGAGCGCGGTCAGCGTCTTGCCGCAGCCACTCTCACCGACAAGACACAGGACCTCGCCGGTGGATACGGTGAGTGTTATATCTCTCAACGCCTCAACTGGACCGGTTTCGGTGTCAAAGACCACCGTGAGGCTTTTGATCTGCAACAGTGTAGGAGGGTCTCCTAGCGCAAGTTCTTCCAAAGTGATTGGCTCATCAGTGGCAGACATGTGTCTCCCCGACCTCAGTTGCTTGGCAGGACACGCAGATTGTCGGGTCGGAAGTCCTCGAAGAACTGTGGGGTCGGTGTGTATTCGAGGCCTTTCCGGATGGCATATGTGTCTGAGGGGTTGTAGAGGAAGGTGCTCGGTACCTCGTCCATGTAGATCTCGATCATCCGGCGCGTGTTTGAACGCCGGCGCTCCAGATCGTTCGTTCGCTCCAATTCCATGGCCAACGTAGTAAACTCCTCGTTAGCCCAATACTTGAACTTTTTCTGGATCGCCGAACGAGGCCCGTAGGCGAGCGCAAGCTGGCCCAGGGGATCGGGGAAGCGATAGGTGTTCGACCAGGCGTAGATCATTGTGTCTTCGGTCCGCACCGCCTTCCAGTTCTCCACGGGGGTCAGGGCGACTTTGACACCGATCTCACGCCACATCTCCTGAAGGATCTGCGCTGCCTCCTGCCCAAGCGTGTAGTAACCAGGGATGAAGCGGTAACTCAGCTCCTCGCCGGTATAGCCGGCCTCAGCCAGGAGCGCCTTTGCCCTCTCCAGGTCGTAGGAGAAACCCTCGGCATCCTCGATGAACATCTCGTTGAATGCCTCAAGCTGCGGCCCCTGCGGGGTGATCGTCATGCCTTTCCAGATTGTGTCGATTATGCGCTGACGGTCGATGCCCAGAGCGAGAGCCTGGCGGATACGCTTGTCGGCAAGCAGTGGATGGCTGGTGTTGAACACGACCACGTGGGTGTTCTCGCGCACCACATTCACCGTCTTGATCTCTTTATAACGGTTGAAGACGGCCACCTGATCCGGCGGGATATCGGCGGCCATGTCGAATTCGCCAGCCACGATACCGGCGATTCGGCCTGCCACTTCAGGTACCTCGACGAAGGTGATAGACTTCGCGGCGGGGGCGCCCATGAAGTAGTCGTCATTGGCCACAAGTTTGATCGACTCGCCCGGGGTGTAACTTTCGAACTTATAGGGGCCGGTGCCGATCGGTTGCCAGTTTATCTTTTTCACCGCAGTGCCAACCCATTCGGAGCTGGGTACGCCGTCTTGAGCATAGGACATGTACTGCGCTTTCGAGGGAATCCAGGCGCCCTTGTTGGCAAGGCGATGGACCATGATAGGATCGGGCTCCTTCCAGACGAGCTTCACCTCATAGGGTCCCAATACCTCGACTCTAGCCAGATTGCCCAAGGTTGAAGAGACTTTTTTTAGAGGTGCCCCCTCTCCGTAGACACGCTTCAGTCCATAGGCGAAGGCCACGTCTTCGGCAGTGAACTCGGTGCCGTCGTGCCATTTCACACCTTTGCGGAGCTTAAGCACTAGCTCGGCAGGGCTGATTTGCTCCCAAGAGATGGCAAGGCCCGGAACGAGAGTAGTCCGTCCTGTTTTGGCCTGGGCGACAAAATCTCTTCGGATCAAGGAGTCGTAGATGGAGTGGATAACGCGGACATCCACGTTACCGGAATTTCGCCCGGGCTCTAGGCCACGGGCCAGCTTTGGCACGGCTATAACAAGGTCAGGCCTGTCTGCAGCGTCAACAGGAGTAGCTATTCCTAACGTGAAAATGATGGTGAGGACTGTTGAACAGGCTAGTAAAAAGTTTTGTTTATACGACATGTGATTCTCCTATTTTATTGGTTAAAGTAGTAACGGTTTTGTACAATGAGTTCTAAAAATAAATGATACAGATAAAAAAAACAAGAAAAATTTTATTTTTTTTTAATTTAAAAAAAACCAATTATATTGGAAAAAAAGTCAATTTATTTTTACTCATTTTTTATAATTGAATTTCCATCAATATAATTGTCAAAGTGGATCACTGTTTGATCTTTAAATCCTAATACAACTGCCATTTGTGCAGGGCCACTTAATTTGTCTGCTACTGGATTATCTTGTTCAAGTGGGATTGTAACATTGTAATGTCCGCCTGCTAGAGTAGTAAACGGAATACCGTGCCAAATTGATGTAGATGTATAATGGACATGACCGGCAATAACCTGACGAATATCTTTGTGGTTCTTAAGGACCTTAACCAATTCTTCACCATTGTTAAGAATTATCCTATCAACACGAGTATGTAGAGGATTAGCATGATAATGAAGTACAATTATTATGGGGCAGCCTGGAACCTCAATTAAACGATCTTTGAGCCAATCGAGTTGAATAAATGACAATTCTCCATTGACTTGATCTGTTTCAGCACTGTCAAGCAGAATAACTCTGTACCCTTTTTTATCGATAACTTTGTCTATATATCCTGTTTCAGATATTAAATTAGTACCAAACACTTTAATAAATTCTTTTCTATTATCATGATTGCCAATCGTAATATGATATGGAATTAATAACTCGCCTAATATTTCTTTCAAACGTAGATAAACATCTCGTTTTCCTAAATCAGCAAGATCTCCTGCAAGTATGCAAAAATCAGCATCAGAGTGACGAGAATTAATGGTTTTTATGCCAATACTTAAACGCATTGCCGTATCAAGAGTTTTAGATGTGCTTCCTTCACTTACTAGATGCAAGTCACTGATAACTATAAATTTTAACCTCTCATTTTTAACTTCTTCTAATTTATTAGTCATAGTATATTTTTTTAATAAATAATGAAGTCAATATCTCGGCCCCCGCCATTCTCGGACGCCACCGACGTCGAGAAACATGTTTGCGAGAATACGATCCTCATGGGTCATGCGCCAGGAGAGCATCTTCTTGGTGTAGTCGAGGTGTATGTCTGCATAGGCCGGATCGTCGGCTAAGTTAACGAGTTGGTCAGGGTCCTTTTTAAGATCGAAGAGCAACGACGGCAAGGCTGGGAAATGCACGTATTTGTATTTTTCGTCACGGATCGCGGCTAAGTGGCATTGGTCGGGCTGGAGCCCGAGGCCGTTTTCACCCGATAACACCGGCACGTGTCGCCAATCGAACTCCCAGTGCGCCTCGGACCGCCAGTTGTCCGGCGTCTCACCTCTGATGAATGGCATGAGTGTCGCGCCGTCGCATTGCACCGGAACCTCCAGACCGAGCCAGTCAAGAATGGCTGGCATGATGTCTACGTTCTCGGTAAAGGCATCGATCTTACCCCCCCGACCTCCCTTCGACGCCGTCTCGGGGTCGCGGATGATAAGGGGGATGTGAAAGGCTTCGTCGAAATACCCGTGCTTGCCATGCAAGTGGTGATCGCCGAGGTGCTCACCATGATCGGAAGTGAAGATGATGAGGGTTTGGTCGTATTGGCCGGACCCCTTCAATTGATCGATGATGCGTCCGACATGGTGGTCGACCTCGCTCATCAGCCCATAGTAGGAGGCTCGGGCCTGGAGGATGGTAAAGTCGTCAATGTCTGCTTCCCGGCCGTTGTGGTTGAGCAGATACGATTTGCGCCGATGGTTCTCGATCATCAGGGACAGATACGGGTGCTGAGCGGCCTCGTCCTCGGGTGACGCCGCGCGTCGCGGGGTGGGAACATCGCCCGGGTCGTACATCTTATTATAAGGCTCAGGCGCCACGAAGGGCGGGTGCGGACGGTGGAACGAAAGGTGGAGGAACCAGGGGCGTTTGCCGTTGACGGCGATCCAGTTGAGCGCTTCACCGGCGGCAAAGGCAGTTTCGCTCTCCTCGGCGCTGTAAGCCGGCGGCGAATAGGTGTATCCGCGCTTCTCGGCGCCAGGGTAGTTAGGGACCTGTTTATAGGCATCCGCGGTGCGCTGGAGCCCCTCGTATCCCCGCCCTTTAAGCCAAGCAAGCCACGAGGTGTTGTGATTGGCGATCTCCTTAAACCCCGGAAGCACCCCTTGGTAGGTCTCGAGCTGCGGATCTCCCGACTCCAGGGTCCTCGGGTCCAGGGCAGTGCTGGTGTGCCCTATGAGTATCGGATTGTAGCCCGCCTTGCGCGCCTCCAGCGCCACGTTGGTGAATCGGCGATCGAGGGGCGGGCCGTTAAAGACGACCCGGTGATTGAACATGTACAACCCGGTCAGCAACGAGGCCCGGCTCGGGGCGCAGGGAGCTCCCTGGGCGTAATGCTTGCTAAACAGCACTCCATCGGCGGCGAGTCGGTCGAGGTTCGGAGTTTTGACGCAGGGATGGCCGACGGCGCCAAGGGTGTCTCCGCGCCACTGGTCCGCGGTGATGAACAAGACGTTCCTTACGGGTTGTGCCACTATTTGGTTACCCATTGATCTCTCCTGTAATTAGGTTTTGATTTTCTTAAAACGCAATAAACCGTTTAAGTTAAAACTCATTCGATTGTTTCTCCTGACCAATCTTCTATTATTTTAACGATTTCCAAATGATCCGATTCATCTCCCAGGATATTTTTTGCAACTTGTATCAACTCCCGTGTAACCCTGAGTGAAGGTGCAGGTACACTGCTTTCCTGCAACATTCCCATACAGGTGTCAACATCTTTGCATAACAAACCAAGGGAAAAGCCATAATCAAACCCTCGTGTCAACACATGCTCAGGCATTCTCTGTTGTGAAACCCAGGATCGGCCTGAGGAAGTGTTAATTGCTTTCAGCGCAACATCCAGGGGAATTCCATACTTTTTCAATGCAATTAAACCCTCGGAAACGCTGCAGATATTCGCTGCTAGCAATGTATTATTAACTGCTTTTACAGCATGACCTGCCCCACTCGGACCAAGATGAACAATGTTTTTTGCAAAGGATGAAATGATGTTTTCCACTTCAGCAAAGGAATCTTGATCTCCTCCTACCATTGCAGTAAGAGTCCCTGCAACTGCTCCTGCAGGCCCTCCTGAAACAGCGCAGTCAAAAAACACAACACCCTGGGATTTGAGATCTGCTGCTATTCTTTGTGATTCACCAGGGTGCCCGGACGTGGTGTCGATCCAGTATTGAACATTGTCAAGAATTCCTTCCTGATGGAGCATTTTATCGACTATTTCGCGCACCAAGTTGGAGTTTGGGAGACAGCTGAAAACTACCGACGAGTTCTTTAGAGCTTTTAACAAATCGGATTGAGTGACGTTTTCAAATTGATCTTCAGCATACTTCGCTGCTTCAGGGTTCACATCATATGCAAGCGTTGGAAATCCTGCACTGCCAATTCTTGCACAAAGTTCACGCCCCATTTTACCCAGACCAATAAAAGTGCATGTGATTGATCTCACCATAGTGCTTTCACTCCTTTGAATTTATTGTTTCCATTTCATCAAAAGCTTCAAGAAAAAACGTAAAA
>Ga0114993_10003348_pt1 | contig 16678 bp, 15 predicted proteins | sample ArcticOcean_MG_C_FD_87042 | JGI IMG/M metagenome (GOLD analysis project Ga0114993, IMG submission 87042) | Marine microbial communities from western Arctic Ocean - ArcticOcean_MG_CB2_150 | ecosystem: Environmental > Aquatic > Marine > Oceanic | place: Arctic Ocean: Canada Basin | collected...
CCATCGGGTTGCGGCCCTCGGCGTCGAGCACTTCGGCCAAACGGGAACAATCTCCGACCTGTACCGTCATTTCGAAATCGATACCGAAGCGATCCTGACTACTGCCAACGAGGTGCCGCACGGTCGGCCGCTCAGATACGCACCAAAGATATAGCCGGTAGCTGGCATACAAAAGGCATTTAGTTATCTTCCAAAACCATCGGGATTTTTGTCACCCCCTGTGTCACCCCGAGCCAAATTCAAAAAGAAATGAGCTAGAGAGTTATCTCTAATCCATTGAAAAGATTGGGGGGCGATCGGGTGCTGAAAGGTGAACGAAGCCTTTGGAGCGAAAGACGACCTCTAATCATTTAAAACTATTCATAAACCGCTTCAAATACCTAAAATTTTTACCAATACAGATGGTATCCGTTTAGCAGGGTTATGAGTAATGAGTGCGCTGCGCCTTGTTGTCTCCTTTTTGGCCACATGGGAACCGTTCTCTGCTACGCCTGTTATTTGTATAAATATTCATTATTACATAACAAGACATTTATATTACTGGACAGTAGTAGACATTAATACTCACGCCTCCCTCCGGGTTTTTATAAACGTTTGCAGGTCCGGCTCGCTGATCCTCAACTGATGGCCGATGCGATGAGTGATCAAGTCGCCAGCTTCAATCCAGCGCCGTATTGTCTTGGTCGAGACATCCAGTTGCTTGGCTGTTTGTTTGATAATGAACAAAGTAGGCAGGGAATGTACTGGCATCTTGACTTCGTCATCGGTCATGACGGGTTCCCTTGTTGCCTGAACTGGAGATAGAAGAGGAGACGGTGCTGGGACTGGAAGTGCTTTGCGCTGATGCTGATGGCACGGCAAAACATTCCTGAGCTGCCTGGCGGGCGAGCAGGCCGATGAGTTGCAGAGTGTTCGCGGGGCTCTGTCTCGTGGCGCCTTCACGGGAATCGGAATCGGGTCCCTGCCAGGGCTTGGCGCGTCAGTGGCGGCGATCCTCGCCTACGGCTGGGCGCGGCGATCCTCGCGCGACCCGGAGGCGTTTGGGAAGGGGAGCCTCGAGGGGCTGGCGGCGGCCGAATGCGCCAACAACGCCGAGACCTCGGGAGCGCTCCTTCCGTTCCTCACCCTCGGCATTCCCGGCAGCGCGTTGATTGCCATGCTGGGAGGGGCTTTCCTACTGCACGGGCTGGAGCCGGGACCGCTTCTCTTCGAGGAACACGGCGATAAAATCTACGCCCTTTATTGCGGACTCATCGCCATAAATCTGGTCATGTTGGTGGTCGGACTCAGCGGCATGAACCTCTTCCACTACATAGTCAGGGTGCCTACGGACATTCTCTTTTCCACCGTCCTGGTTCTCTGCGTCGGCGGCGTCTACGCAGTTTCGTCGAGCCTGCACGAGGTGTCGGTGATGTTGATCTTCGGAGTCGTCGGTTACGGAATGCGTAAGATCGACATCCCCATCCCGCCGTTACTCATTGCCTTCCTGCTAGTACCGATGCTTGAGCATTCCTTCCGCCAGGCCCTGCTCATCTCGGGCGGTAGCCTGTGGGTCTTCGTTACCCATCCCATCGCCGCCGGATTCCTTTTCTGCACCGTGGCCTGGGTGATATTTCGGGCTATCCGCAACCAGCGGTCGTGACCTGATGGCCGCAGCTGTCACCGGGTACGAGACCGGTTGCCGGCTGGGCTTCGCCACTCAGCCAGACCACTGGAGGGCGAACCACTGCGTTACCATTCGCCCCTGCACATTCTTGGCAAGAATGACCCCGACCTGGAGGAGGGGGTGCGGGGCCTAAACGAGATCTGGCACTCCCTCGAAGTCGGCTTCAAGCCCTATCCGGTGGGGCTGTTCAACAACGGACCGGTGGAGATCTGCCTTGATTTCCTGGCCGAGAGTCCCATCGATGTGGGCGCCATCGACTCGGTCGTCGTGCGCACCTACCACGACGCCTGGAAGTTCACCGGTCAGAAGTACACGACGACGGAAAGCAACTACGTGGATCTCCGCGTCGGGTCAGATGGAGACGCAAAGTCAAGTCTATCTGACGTCCGTTTATGGCTAGTTTGAGAAGTTTCAACCACCTCCCACTTTGATTAACAATTGTTTTTCCCGGAACTGTGACCCCGACACCAATCAATCAGGATGGTCTGTACACGCTACAACATCCCAAATTCGGATTGGGTGCCCGCGCCTCTACGCGAATACTGTTAACCATGCTAAAAACCATTACTCATCTGCGAATTAAGTCAGGTAGCCACGTTACTGTTTCCGGAACAAACGATATTAGAAACAAACTTAAGATTAAAGGAATCAAAAATGGAAGTACCTCTCGAATGATCTCTATAAGCTTACAACCAGTGATCTCGGCAGCGACAAAAAGAGAGATACCGACCGGCGGTGTAATCATTCCAATCATCAGATTGACAATCATGAAAACGCCAAGGTGAACGAGGTCAATCTCCGCTGCTACCGCGATCGGTTTAATTATAGGAATCAAAAGGATCAGTGCTCCTATACCCTCCATGATCATGCCCATCAACAGGAGTACAATGTTGATGAGCAGAATCGTGAGTATCCAGTTATCCACAATACCTCCCAGCACACCGACTAGGAAACCGGGCACCTGTTCCACCGTGATAATCCAAGAGAATAAGATGGCCGTGCTGATGATGAATAATGGCATGGCGGTAGCTAGGGCTGCCTCACGGAAGGCCAGCACCATCTGCTTTAGGCTCATAGATCGGTAGATAGCGGCAAGTAATAGAGCATACAAAACAGCTATTAGTCCTGCTTCGGTTGGCGTGATGATACCACTGATAATTCCGCCGACAACGATAACGGGTGACAAGGCTGGAAGGAGGGAGTTTGAAAAGGCGCGGCCTCGCTCCGGCCACGTATAGGGTTTAATGGGTTTAGGACCAACTCGGTGAGCAGCGAAATATATATATACCATAAGTACGGAGCCGATCAGTAACCCAGGGATGATACCCCCTAAAAATAGATCGACAATAGAGACCTCGGCTAGCTCTGCGTAGATGATCATTATCATGCTTGGCGGAATTATGGGCCCGATGACAGCGCTCGAAACGGTCACTGCTCCTGCAAAGGCAGGCCGGTAACCGGCCTTCCGCATTGCATGGATCTCGATTCGGCCAAGACCTGCCGCATCGCCGATGACAGTTCCGGTCATCCCGGAAAATATTATAGACGCGAGCACGTTCACTTGAGCAAGGCCGCCGCGGACATGGCCGACTAGTGCGTTCGCAAAGTTAAAGATCCGAGCGGTGATTCCTGCTGTATTCATTAACGCACTTGCCAAAATAAAAAACGGAATAGCCGTGTAGAGATAGCTCTGGAGAACGCCCTGCGTTCGTCCAAATATTATGGCCAGGTTAGCCGCATCGCTTAGGATAAGGTAGACCATGGAGGCAAATCCGAGACAAAACGCGATGGGAATGCCAATCGCCAAGAGAAGAAAAAAGGACAGGATAAATAAAGTAAAAGCTATCGTCATTCTTCATTCACCGTTCATTCACCCAATATCCTAGGAGTGTTTCAATTGATGACAAGGCTATCGAGATGTAGGCGATGGGAATAAAAATGGTTACAAAATTCTGAGGAATCTGAAGCGCCGTGGTATTCCGAAGCCAAAGGATCGGCTGATAGATGGCTGCTTGCCAGATGGCAACAATAACGAAGGTAAGGATTAGGACCTCGCCTATGATGGTGAGCAAACGATACGATACGTCCGTATTGTCTAGACGATCAACCAGGAGGGTTACAGCGACGTGACCTCCCGTCTTGTAGAGATATCCCCCGCCCGTGAACACACTAGCTATAAGAAGACCGGCGCTGACCTCAATTATCCAACTGGGATAGAGGGCAAACAGCACACGGCCGCCTATGGCCAATGTATTGGCAATAACTAGAAGGGCTAAGAAAGTGGTGGTCAGGAAAAGCTCAACTCGTCCCCACTTTGCGTTGAAAACTTCAAGAACTGAGTAAACGCGTTTCAAATCTTGCCTCCGGATAGTCGATAAGCACCAAATAATGTCAGTCGGTCAAAAAAGTCCATAAAATTGGTTCCATGCTAGTGTCGACTGGGTGCTGGGTGGAAAGTATCTGCCTGTATTTACAACCTTCGTATGACCAAGTGAGACATTATCCTCTTACAATTTCCATCAACGGTTCAATCGAGGCTGCCTGTTCTACTTCGGTAACATAATTTATGGCTTTTTTCACCTTAGTAGAACCGATTACCGGTTCTGCCATGCTCTCAAACTTCCGCGCAAGATCATCCCATGATGGCGGTCGTCGCGGCGACCATTTTACTTGATCCACCGCACCCGTTAGACGCTCGCCGTTGAACATGAGAATTGTGACTTCTACGGGCCATTCGTAAGGATATCGGGAACTCATCTCGTCATCCTCTACCACCGTAACTCGACGCGCCAATTCATGGACCACAGGATCCCTCAATCGCTCTTTATCGAACTGGCGGGGGGTCATTTTACCGTCTATTAGAGCGGCTGCGATGCAATAGGGAATTGACAGGTGCGCATCTACAAAATTGCTTTCGGTTGAAGTGTATTTCTCTCCGGTGAACTTCTTGGCATCGTGATAGGAACGTACCGTGATTGCCTCTACCTCTTGGTAATTACATGGATGCTGCCCTAATTGATCTAGGACAATTTCCACAGGGCCGATGATGAGTAAACCTATGGGGTAGGGCTTGAAGGCAAGTTCTCGGGTTGCCCAGGTCTCTCCCAGGCCCTTGGTTGCGGCATCAAAATCGGGATTTCCGTCGCTGAGAATATTGAGTGCTGCGTGGTTTCGGGGTCTTTCTCCCTCAAGCGGGCCGGCTTGGTAGCCAGATTTGGCAAGGTATGCAGATGAAATCCCGCATTGGGCGGGTTGACCGCCATGTAGGGGTTTAGCGCTATGACCCTTGAATACGTTGTCCCCGTTTGAGACAGGCATTATGAAACCAGAGATTCCGAGCGCTGAAGCAATCTCTTCCCTGCTTAGATTGAGCAATCGACCAGCAGCTGCTGCGGCCCCGCTAGTTCCAAAGGTACCGGTGATTTGGAAACCGTGGTGCCAGTGCGACGGCTGCACGGCGTGGCCCAGGCGTGTACCTACCTCGAACCCTGCCAACATAGAAGTCAATACCTCTCTTCCCGAGTTGCCATTAGATTCAGCCAAAGCTAAGACCGCAGGAGTTACCGTAGCCCCGTTGTGGATACGTGCCGTTAGATTGCAATCCTGGCAATCGAGAACCTCGCAATGGGTGCCGTTGGCGAAAGCTGCCATCATTGGTGTCGTCCGACGGCCGTATCCGACTACCGTTGACGTTCCACTGGGCGCTGTATCGTCGAGGTAAATAGCTAATTCTCGATCACCATTGACACGCAAAAAATCAGCGGCCCCCAGCATGATAGCAAGGCCATCGAGCAGAGCCATGCGCATCCGTTCTAAAAGGTCTGAAGGTACGTCGTCATAGTGTAAGGAGGCTACAAATTCAGCGAGCTTTGCGGTAACCATCACCTTCGTGGACTACTTTGTCTCGTCATGAAATTTCCATGGTGTACATTGAATGGGGTTTAACATTTGCAGATTCTGGTGATAGCATTCTCTATTGGCGGAGCCCTTATGATCGTGGTTTGGCGGCAAGAGCTCTGATTATAATAGGCAAATTAACGGGCTTAATTGATTTTGAGGACTTGCTGGACCTTGTAGACGTATTTGCTCACCGTACCCTTGCCGAAGATGGTGTTGTAATGTTCTTTCCAGAAAATCCCTTACCCCTCGATATCATCCGCTTCCGGTAAGGCATCAGGCTTTCGATAATAGCAAAGCCGGCCAAACGCAGAGCCCTTTACCTCTTTAATTCAGGCGTAAGTCACACTCAACACATCCCCCGCAAACTTGTCAATAGCAACCAAGGCAGTAGGCCATAGAGACCTAAACTTTTACCACCGCGACAAAATAGCTGGACAATTCAGCGGGGGATTATTGAGTCACCAATTTAACATAGCAGTTTGGGCGAGCTTTTTATTATTTTGCTAAGGCTAAAAGTTTATCTAGCAATCCTTTGCTCCACATCCCCTTTGCTTCTAGTTTTTGGGCAAGCTTCCCGATACGTTTATGCCATGGCGAGGTGTCGAAGTCGACAATTACAACACCCTTGGATTTAAGGTATGCCTGGTCACCAGCCAAGGCTTTTTGCGTTGCCGCGGTGTAACTTGCACCAGCCTCAAGGCTGGATTCCATGATTATCTTCCTTTGCTTTTCGTTCAATTTTTGCCAGGCTTTTTCTCCAACAGTCATATAAAGAGCCTGCCAGCGATGCTTTGATAGCATCAAGTACTTAGCACTCTCGTAGAACTTGAGAGGCCTAACCAAATCATGCGGTAACTCTATGGCCTTAACCAACCCTTGGCGCAGGGCTAGCGGCGCCTCTGGCCAGGGCACTGGGGTCGTATTCGCACCCACACCCTCGCCCCAGGCGAGCAGGTCAACTTCGTTTGTAGGAACCCGCATGGGAACACCCTTCATATCATTTGGCGACAGGATTGGTATTTTGGTCAGGAGAATTTTGTAGGGGCCTCTGTTCCATTCTGCATTGCCCAATACGCGGATGCCTGTAATATCTAAAATCTCTTTCTTCACATCTTGGTGCAATGAACTTGTATAGTACGAGAACTGGTGAGACCGATCCTTAAAAATGAATGCTAACGCAGCAAGCTTAAGGCCTTTTGAGTATTTGGCGAACAGGTCGTATCCATGCAGTCCCAATTCTATGGTACCCGCTGTTTGCGACTCGATTATCTCGTACGAGCTACCAAGCTGAGCTCCTGGATACACCTTAATCTCGATGTCGCCACCAGATTTTTGCTCAACTAGTTTCTTAAAAAGCACAGCACCTTGGCCTTCAGCAGAATCCAAAGGTACGACGAGCGCAAGTTTGAGTGAAGTCTTAGCCCAAGCCGATGCTGACCCCAGCATGAGAATCCCGGCTAAAAGAAAGATAAAAGTCTTTGAGTGCTTCATAGATTGACCTCCCAATTTGATCGTTTGTTGTGGATACTTACTTCGATTGTAACAATTATTATCACCGCATGGTAACACTTTAATAATTTTTTTCCCCTTATATTGATAATTTGAATTCAAATAGATAAAATCTATCCCGATTAATGAAATTCACGGAATTTTTTATTAAATTTCAAAGATATCTTGGATGGATTGCTTTGTCCTTCTTATGCTGAGAAGTTCGCAAGATTCGCAAGAAGTGAGTAAATTTCCGGTTCTCAAAATAGCAACGAAAGGCTGGATTTTTGGTATTTTGGTCCATTCCCCAAAATTTTTATAGTTTTATTTCACACATTCTTTCTTTATTAGGATTTCGTGTTTTTCCTAGTGGCTATGGAGACAAGCTTTTAAGATATTGCCTATTGCACCAATCCGTATGTCTCCATAGCCGGTCATAAAGCATTTTTTAAGTCTGATTGTACATTTGCGGCCACGCCAAGCACCTGCTCATTTTTCAAGCGGATCCGTTCTAAAAGGTCTGAAGGCCCGTCCTCATAGTGTTAAGGAGGCTACAAATTCAGAGAGCTTTGCGGTAACCATCACCTTCGTGGACTACTTTATCTCGTCATGAAATTTCCATGGTGTATATTGAATGGAGTCTAACATTTGCAGATTCTGGTGACAGCATTCTCTATTGGCGGAGCCCATATAATCATGGTTTGGCGGCAAGAGCTCTGATCATAATAGGTAAATTAAACCCTATGGGATTATAGTATCCAACTCCTATTGGTCTCGCAAGCCACGTATATGTTAGTGTTTTATTGAATTAGAGTGTCTGTTGCAGTGAATTTCGGAGAGTAGTCATGACTAAACTTAATCGACAAGTGATTCGTCACTATGTAGAGGTCTGGCAGGAAATGAATCTATCGGAACGCCAAGCTGAGGCCATTTCTGTGGAGGTAGAGTCATATCAACGAATGACCAGTTATGTTTTGGAAAAACTTGCCTTCGATGACGAGCCAAGCGACTTCGTCCTTGCGCTCTCTGGCCGACAGAGTTGGCGGGGGTAGAGTGAATGAACAACGACATGCTGGCGATGTCTCTGTGTGAGATTGCAGAGGCAATCCGAAAGCGCAAGGTCTCCTCGCAGGAAGTTACCGAAGCCGTAATTTCTCGGGCGCAGCACCTGCAAACTACCTTAAACGGTTTTATTTTTCTTGATGCCGAGCACGCGTTGAAGGCCGCAAGACAAGCAGATGAATTACAATCCCGAGGTGAAGCAACAGGTCCTCTCCACGGGGTACCTCTGGCTCACAAAGACATGTTTTATAGAGCTGGTCGGGCATCGACCTGCGGTTCAAGGTTGCGCAAGGAATTTGTACCCAATTACACTTCCACGGTGCTATCGAGGCTGGACGAGGCGGGGGCTCTAGACTTGGGCGGCCTTAATATGTCCGAATTTGCATGCAACCCATTTGGCCTGAATATACTCGTTGGTAGGGCATGCAACCCTTGGAACCCAGACTACATCTCTGGTGGCTCATCAAGCGGTTCAGGCGTAACTGTCGCTGCCCGAATTCTATATGGAGCTTTAGGATCGGACACCGGTGGTTCGGTCCGGTTACCAGCGGCAATATGTGGCGTTGTGGGGCTCCTGCCTACAAACACACGGGTCAGCCGGTATGGGGTTATGCCTTTGAGCTTTTCTCTCGACAACGCTGGTCCACTTGCACGGACAGTGCGTGACTGCGCCCGATTGACCCAGGTAATTGCCGGTTTTGATCCGATGGACCCAACCTCTAGCACCCGTCAGGTACCTAATTACGAAATTAATATTAATGCCCCTATCAAGGGGGTCCGCATTGGGATTCCGGTTCAACATCACGGGATGCAGCTTGCTCCGGATGTACGCGCGGCACTTGAAGCCAGCATTAAAGTGTTTCGAGAGCATGGAGCCGAAGTATTGGAAATTCAGACGCCAGAGCCGGAGCCTTTTGATGCCCTGGCCAACACAATTATTCTATCGGAAGCTGCTGCTATTCACGCCCGTTGGCTGCGTGAGCAGAGTGATGAATACACTCCTATTGTCCGAGAACGCATCGAATTCGGTTTCTCCTTTCCTGCTGTTAAGTACGTAGAAGCCTTGAGCCTAAGGGGCAACCTCCTAAACGACTATCTCGACAAAGCCTTTAACAAAGTTGATGTATTGCACTTGCCAATGTTATCAGAGCCAGTTCCGACCATGGCATCGATCGAGAAGATGGTGAATGCGGGACCTGATCTAAGTTTTAATCTCGCTATCCACACACGCCTGTTCAATTATCTGGGCCTTCCATCCTTGAGCATTCCTTGTGGTTTCAGTAACAACGGTCTTCCTGTGGGCTTTCAACTAGTTGGCGCGCCGTTCAGCGAGGGTCGGCTTTTCAACCTCGGTCACGTCTTTCAGTCAGCGACCGACCACCATCGGTCTGTTCCCGATCTTCTTTTCTCCAGCACAAATAATCATTAGCTGCCACAGGATTAAACCAGATCTAACAAAATCCAACTATCTGGTCACTACCGCTACGCCTCAGAAACCTGACGGAAATAAGGTTTATTGGACGAATTCGGGCTTTCCTCTTTGGATTTGGAATTATCGAACCTTTGCGCAAGGCCGATGCATCGTAACCGCGATCATTAACGCTCATCCGATCGCTGCATCGCCCAGCGGCAGCGTTAGCCGCGGTTACCGCCGAAGGCTTGTACAAACTGCTGCCCATTGGCAAGACGGTCGTAACCGAGTGTGGCAAAGTCTTCCTCAACCTTCGAGTCAGCGATCCAGGCCGCCAACCGACGTCCAATCGCTGGACCCAGCTTGAAACCATGACCGCTGCCGCCACAGGCATCGGCGTAACCTTCAAGCCCTCTGCGTGGCCCGACGTAGGGATACCAATCAGGGGTGACGTCATAAAGTGCAGCGTATGAATTGATACGTTTAGCCCCGACAAATGGAGGAAACCGCCGCTCCAGGCGTGCCAGTACGTCGGCAATAAACGATTCGTCCGCAGTTTGCTTGTAGTTAAAGGGGTCGACATCTTCATATGCCTTGGGGAATCCTCTGCCGACCACGAAACGACGTTCGCCGAGGGGCCTTATATAGATGCTATCGACTGCGTTTGAAATCGATGCACTAGGCAACGGACGTCCACTACGCATCTCCCAAACGCTGTCCTGCTCGCGCACTGCGCGCATCTGCATTTCGATACCGCTAAACTCGGCCAGGCTTTTGGCCCAGGGGCCAGCGGCATTGACCATCATGTCAGCTAGCACCTCACCGTCATCGGTTTCGATCCCTTTAACTCGGTTACCTTCCGTAAGGACGCGGCGTGCCGATACTCCGATCAATACCTCTCCACCTAAATCACGAAACCCCTTCACATATGCTTCTGTAGTTTGCACTGGATCTGCGTATCCGCCATCGGGTTCGTGGACCACGCGGGCGACCCCTTCTGGGTTAAGCCAAGGTAGTTGGACTGCGATCTCGGATTCCGTGAGAAACCCGGTATCAATGCCGTTTTTCTTTTGCATAGCCACATTTTTCTCGGCCCCTCGCACCATGTCGTCGGAAATTAGAAAATACCAACCCGCGCGTACGTATCCACCGGAAGCGCCCAATTCTTCAGGCATCGTTGCTAGCATGCCGATGCTCTCTTTAGTGAGGCGGGCAAGAATTGGGGTCGTGTAGTGCTGTCGAATGATGGCTGCACTTTTGCCAGTTCCTCCGGCGGCCGGGGTTCGCCCCTCAATCAGGATCACATTACTTACTCCTTGCTTCTTCAAGTGATAGGCCGTGCTGGCGCCAGTAATTCCACTGCCGACTACCACTACATCGTAAAACTTACTCATGGCTTTTCCTTTCTTGTCTTTTTCCGGGCGGGCCTATTTTGAGCTGCGAACCCGTAATGCTTCTTCATGTATGCTGCTGAGAATTTACCGCTCTTTGCGTCCTCAGATATCAGTGCTAGATCTCGATGCTTGGGCGCTCCATAGCCCCCTGCACCCGGCGTAGTTATAGAGACCACGGCATTCTGTGGAACTTCGATAGTCATTGGCTTTACTGGTAAGTCCTCGCGCTTGTCATCATCATGCAGTATTGCAAACCCACCAAGCCCCCCCGGTTTACCACCAAACAAGCCCCACGGATGGTGAATACAGCGTTCCCCCTGGCCACTAAACTGGGTCGTGTGGTCAAGTGGCCGGTAGACACGGTGTAGGCCAAGACCCCCTCGCCAAGTCCCGGCACCACCGGAATCAGGCACTAATTCATAGCGCTCGATCAGGAGTGGATACTCCCTCTCAAGCGATTCGATTGGCAAATTCGACGTGTTGGTAACGTGGACCTGAACTCCGTCAGTCCCTTCCTTATAAGACCTCGCTCCACCACCACCACCGATAGTTTCCATGTAAACGTAGTAGCGGTCGTCTGGTCCTATACCAGAAAACGTAGCCACTCCATTCGCACCATTGCTGGCCGCAATCACACGTTCGGGGACCGCTTCGGCCAGTGCGCCCAAGATAGCGTCGATGATGCGCTGGCAAGTCTGTGCGCGAGCCGCAGTCGCTGCGGGAAAGGTGGCGTTGACGATTGAGCCCAGGGGTGCCTCAATGCGCACCGGGTCCAACATGCCATGATTGGTGGGACCATCGGGATCGACTAGTACTTTTAATGCAAACAGGACACTCGCCTGGAGGCCCGCATATGAAACGTTGATGTTACCCTTAACCTGGGGTGCAGTGCCGGAGAAATCGAAGAGAATTTGGTTGCCATCAATTAAGACTCGTACTGCAATGGGTATATCCGTTGTGCCCATGCCATCGTCGTCCATCACATCATGAAAATTAAATTCGCCGTCGGGAAGTTCTGCAATTCCAGCTCGCATTCTCCGAGCCACTGCCGCGATGATCGCTTCGGCTCCTTCGTTAAAGGAAGCCGCAGACCATTGCTCCAAAAGGCCGGCGAGGCGACGCTCGCCCAGCAGGTTAGCTGCTACTTGCGCCATGTAGTCACCCCGGCGTTCATCAGGTACCCGCACGTTGAGGAGGATCATGTCAAGCACATCGTCGACGAGCTTACCCTCGTGCATGATGCGGATTGGTGGGATTCGGAGTCCCTCTTGATATACCTCGGTCATGCCGCCCGCCATCGAGCCGGGCGCCATGCCACCGATGTCGGCGTGGTGAGCAATGTTTGATACAAAGGCGACCAAATCTTCGTTATGAAAGATAGGGGCAACCAGTGCGACGTCAGGCAAGTGGGAACCACGACCCACAAACGGATCGTTGGAGATGAACATATCACCAGGCCGGATGGCTTCTCTTCCTATCCGTTCTAAAATCACCTCAACTAGGCCAAGCATAGAGGCAAGGTGTAGAGGAAGGCTCTCGCCTTGCACGACGACCCGGCCCTGGCTATCGAAGATGGCTGAGCTGTGGTCCTTGCGTTCTTTTATGTTGGTCGAATATGCGCTTTTCATCAGAGCCACGTAAGTTTCATCGCAGATGCTGGCGAGAGCGTTGCGTAGGAGTTCAACATCGATGGCGTTCAGACTCATAGAACTCTTTCTACTTCAAGGTCGATTATAAGGTTCCCCCAAATGTCGACAACGGAACTGTCGCCCGGATAAACTACGGTTGTGGCGTCAAGCTGCTCGATAATGGCAGGGCCTTTCGTTTGCTGACCTGGAGCTAAGGCGTCGCGCCTGAAAACTGGTGTGTCAAACCAGTCCTCTGTTTCGAATACGACACGCCTGTGCGCCACAGGTCTCGCTGGGGCTACTTGACTTAGAGTGGGCACCGCTGGTGAGTCAAACTTTCCAATTGCCTTCACCTTCATGTTGACGAATTCTATGGCTTCAGCCGGTGAGGCAAAGCCATAGTGCGTCTCATGGGCTTGGTGGAACGCTTGAATGAGTGATGAGCAGGTGGCCACACCTGATTCCTCGTCAGGCAGTGGGATGGAGAGTTCAAAGTTTTGTCCTTTGTACCGCAAGTCCACGGTCCACGAAAGTTGACGTTGCTCTGGCAATATAGCCTCATCTTCAAACCACAACTTGGCGGCCATCCCGAGTTCCCGACGTGCGTCGTTAAGGGAATTGGCTGAATCTTCGTCGAATGCCATGAGCGCAGTCTTTACGAAATCGCTACGAAGGTCACAGTTTAAAAGGCCCTCGGCACAAAGAATACCCGGACTTGGTGGCACCACAATTTTCTCGAGGCCAAGGTCATACGCTATTTCCCGAGCGAGCAAAGGTCCTCCACCGCCGTACGCAAATAGAGCAAATCCGGTAGAATCGAGTCCCCGTTCAATTGATATTCTTCGGATTGCCTTAACGATCGTAGCGCAGCAAACGCGGATGATACCGCGGGCCGTTTCGGTGACATCGAGGTCGAGACGGTTAGCCAATCCCGCGATCGTCTTGTTCGATAGCTCGCGGTCAATCGGCATATGCCCGTCGAGAAGCGCGTCAGAATTTAGACGCCCGAGAACGACGTTGGCATCTGTCACCGTCGCCAACTCACCACCCAAACCATAGCAAGCTGGGCCTGGGTCGGCGCCGGCGCTATGAGGCCCAACCTTGAGCAAATCGTCCGTATCAATCCACGCGATTGAGCCACCGCCAGCACCTACCGCACTGACGTCAAGGGCTGGTAGGCGAAGCGGAAATCCGGCAAGTACTTGATCGTGAACCTCTGCCGGAATACCTTCCCGGAGTAAGCTCACGTCGGCACTAGTGCCGCCGACATCCAAGGTAATAAGGTTATGCTGTTTTAAGTTGGTAGCGCGGTAGGCAACGCCAATTACTCCCGCAGCTGGACCGGATAAGGACGCTCGAACCGGCAGATCTCGGGCCATTTGGATCGACATCAGGCCGCCTGCACTCAGACTTACTTTTGGTTCAACCTGGACGCCGAGGTCGCTAACTTGTCTGGTAAAGCGGTCTAGATATTCGTTCATGACAGTCCGCAGCGCGCCATTTAAAACCGCGGTTGAAAACCGCTCGTATTCACGAAATTCGGCGTAGACTGAAGTTGAGGATAATACCTGTATTTCAGGGGGCAATTCCTCCCGCAAAATCTCGACCGCTCGCTCTTCGTGGGCTGGAAACGCGTAGGAGTGCAAGAAGCAAACTACAACGCAATCAACTTTCTCAGTCACCAACTGGGCTGCTGCTGCACGTACGGCATCCTCGTCCAATGGAACGTGAATGCGGCCGTCCGCGCGCATGCGCTCGCTCACCTCAATACGTAGATGCCGTGGCACTAGTGGCTTGGGGTTATCCAGGTGGATATCGTAAACTTTTGGCCTTACTTGACGACCAATTTCAAGAAGATCTCGGAAGCCGTCAGTGGTGACTACTGCAACGGTTCCACAGCTGCGCTGAATTAGCGCGTTAGTCCCGACGGTCGTACCGTGAGATATTCGTACGATCGATGAGGCATCAAGGCTGTGCTTCTCCAGTACAACCTTTAGGCCCTCGATAATCGCTCGATCCGGCTCTTCAGGGGTCGAGGGAAGCTTATGGCGGATTAAGCGGTTTTCGCTGGGGATATTAATGGCTAAATCAGTGAACGTACCGCCAACATCGACCCCGACATGAATGTCCATAATTGCCTCTTAAGGACGGTAACAACAGCCATTTGGTATAAGCTCAGTTTGTGGCTGTCAAGCGCCACTATCGGCGCCACTATTTCCGTACTAGCTTCAAAAGATACTCTACCGAAGGAGCTTTATCGAGGTCCCCGACAAAGTCAATGGCGTCCTTTGTCCGCGATGAGCCAATAACCGGTTCAGCCATGGTGGTGAACTTGGCTGTTATCTCGTCCCAAGGCGGAGGGCGTCTTGGCGACCAGTTGACTTGATCAATGCGCTTTTCGCGAACCTCTCCGTCCTTAAACCTAACCTGGAGGTTGAGCGGCCATTCGTGGGGGTACATGGCGCTGAAATCTTCATCCTCAACCACCGTTATCCTCCGAGCGAGTGCGTGGACTGCTTTATCGGCGAGCCGGTCCCGGGATAGTTGGCGGGGGGTCATCTCTCCATCGATTAGCGTGGTAGCGACGCAAAACGGTATTGAGAGGTGGGCGTCAACGTAGTTACTGCTAGTTGTTGTGTATTTTTCACCGGTAAATTTTAAGCCTTCATGGTAGGTCTTTATCTCCACCGCTTCAATGTTATCAGTAGTAATCGGCTTTTCTGCCGTTAGCGCAAGTGCTGCCTCAACTGGGCCTATAATTAGAAGTCCAACCGGATAGGGTTTGAATCCGACTTCAAGGGAATGCCATATCTTTCCAAAGCCGCGCGTCGCTTCAGTTAAGTCAGGGTTCTCGCAACCCAAGATGTGAAGTGCTGCATGGTGGCGTGGAGGCTCCCCTTCCAAGGGCCCCGCTCGATAACCTGACCGAGCTAGATAAGCCGCGGAGAGCCCACACATGGCTGGTTGACCCCCATGGATCGGTTTAATGTTGTAGCCTTTGAAGACATTGTCACCATTGCTTATAGGCATGATAAAGCCGGAAATGCCCAGAGCTGCCGCCATTTTATCCGTGTCGAACTCCATCAGTCGGCCGACAGTAGCTGCTGCTGCGCAAGTGTTGAAGGTTCCGGTCATTTGGAAACCAGAGTGCCAGTGCGATGGCTGCACGGCGTGACCGAGGCGTGTGCCTACCTCGTAGCCGGCAACTGCGGCGACCATGACATCACGGCCACTGGAGGTTAGCTCTTCACCCATGGCAAGCGCCGCAGGTATAATTGCAGAGCCATTGTGAATACGGGCGGTGATATTGGTATCCTGGCAGTCTAGTACCTCAGAACGGGTGCCGTTGGCGAATGCAGCCATCATCGGGTTTGTTCTCCTGCGAGAGCCTACTATGGTGCCGCGTCCTGGGGGCGCTGCCAGTTCCAGGTAGTGGTCAAGGCAGTAGTCCCCATCTTGTTCCGCGAATGTCACTGCACCGAGCATGACGCCGAGACCGTCTAAGACAAACATCCTTGCCCGGTGCCTAACTTCCTCGGGCAGATCATCATAAGTGAGGTTTGCCGCGAACGCGGCCAACTGTGCGGTTACGTCCAAACCTTGCTTCTTAGTTAGGGACGTTTCTTTTGTATTTTTTGGCATGGATTTTAGCTTTCCGCTTTTGGGCCTGGGTAAATTTATACCACTGAGTTTTCATCGGCAAATATGTGGTTGCCCCTTAGCTCAACGGACGCCGGGATTTTTGATAATGGCGGTCGCGTTGGCGTCACTGCTGGCGATCCTAGATTTGTATGTCGTACCAGCAGGGTATTTAATGCTGTCCAATCAGTAGTAGAGGCTAGGCCCATTTTATTGCAGTAGTAATGTATATATTTTCTTTTTTATTATCAATAATTTATCTACTCCTAATAGTATGTTGTGTAAGTAGTGTGTAACTCACTCACCACTCTGCACGTTTTTTCTACGCTTGTGCTCCTATTGCAAATCAATAGTCTACGCAATTCTTGGTACCACAATACCATGCCAACGAAGCCCTACATGCTCTTTGTTAGAGAGGATTGTTCCATCGTAACCGCCAAAAATATATACACCATCGTTACCGTTTGGATTTAATACCTCGAGCGATTGC